>Ga0134128_10002028_pt1 | contig 25341 bp, 23 predicted proteins | sample KB31754_FD_96462 | JGI IMG/M metagenome (GOLD analysis project Ga0134128, IMG submission 96462) | Terrestrial soil microbial communities with excess Nitrogen fertilizer from Kellogg Biological Station, Michigan, USA - KB3-175-4 | ecosystem: Environmental > Terrestrial > Soil > Unclassified ...
ACAACAGAAGCATGGGGTTGATATTCGAGAGAGAGGTGTTAGACTAACGTTCTAGCCCGTGGGTACGGGTTGGACTGATCTATTAGAGGAGGAAGACAATGGTTATAATCACGTCGGTGGCGGAGCAGAAAATCAAGGAGTTGATGGCCGAGGAAAAAGACATCGTCGGGTTGCGGGTGTATGTCCGAGGCGGCGGGTGTCATGGCTACCAGTATGGGATGGCATTTGAATCCAAAATGGCCGAAGACGATACCGTGATCGAAAAGGGTGAGGTGAAGCTCATCATGGATTCTCAGAGTGCGCCGTTGCTTCAAGGGGCGGAAGTCGACTACGTCGACAGCGTGCAGGGCTCCGGCTTTTCGATCAAGAATCCACAGGCCAAGACCACGTGCGGTTGCGGCAGTTCGTTCAGCGCATAAGCGCCGATACGGAATCGCCGTACGAAAGCTGATAAAGGACCTCCACGCCAGGACCGCTCGTACCTGAGCGGTCCTGGATTTTGACTCCACTCCAGAGACACACGATCGAATGTCACAGGTCTATGTGACAAGGCGCTATCGGTTTTGCGCCGCACACCGGCTGCACACGGACCAGCTGTCGCCCGAAGAGAACTGGGCGGCGTTCGGTAAATGTAATAATCCGAATGGTCACGGGCATAACTACGTCGTCTTGGTCACGATCACGAGCGGAGCAACACAAGAGCCTTGTGACCTCAACCATCTCGACCGCTTGGTCAATGAGAGGATTATCGATCGGTTCGATCATCGTGACCTCAATAGCGACCCGGCGCTATCAGAACTCACGACCACCGGGGAAAACATCGTCAAATTGATCTGGGACATTTTGAAGCCCCAATTGCCGGCAGGGCATCTGCACAAGGTGGGTGTCATCGAGACGCGAGATAACTATTTCGAATATGCGGGCGTCGCGTGAAACGACGAGGGAATGGAGTGAGGAAGCCACAGAAGAGAGAGAAAAAACGAGAGCTGGTTGAGAATAGCAGCGGGAGTGGGAAGCCGGTTGATCTACCGGTGCTCCAGTCGCTGGTTACCAAAATTCTGGTCGCCCTGGGGGAAAGACCGGGTCGCAACGGTTTGCTGAAAACGCCCGAGCGCGTGGCCAAAGCACTGGCTTTTATGACGCAGGGCTATCAACGTGATATCGATCATCTGTTGAACGGCGCGCTGTTTCCGATCGAATACGACGAAATGGTCATCGTCAAAGACATCGATTTCTTCAGTATGTGTGAGCACCACCTGCTCCCGTTTTTCGGCAGAGTTCATGTCGGTTATTTGCCGAATAAGAAAGTGGTCGGCCTCAGCAAGATTCCGCGGATTGTCGATACATTTTCGAGGCGACTACAAGTACAGGAACGGTTGACGGTTCAAATCGCGGAAACTCTGAGCAACAAGTTGAGCGCCCACGGTGTCGGGGTCGTCGTCGAAGCGCGACATCTCTGCATGATGATGCGCGGGGTGGAAAAACAGAACACGGTTGCCGTCACCAGTTCCATGTTGGGAGCGTTTCGTAGCCAATCACAGACTCGCCTGGAATTCTTAAAATTGATCCGGCACGGCAGCGTCGGCGATCCGGACTGAGTTCCAGACGATCGCTCTCTCGGCTTCCTCGCTTATCTCGTGACATTCACGACAAAAGAGCGGACGGTTTCGTTGAACGGGCCGGGCTGTTCCAGGTTCGAAAGGTGGGCGGCTCCTGGAATAATCGCTAAGTGAGCGTTAGAAATCCGGTCCGCCATAAGCTTGGCGTCGGAAGGAGAGGTGGGAAGATCCAGTTCGCCGACGAGAATTTGAACAGGACAGGTCATCCGTTTTAGGAGTGGGATGGAATCGGGTCTCTCTGCCATGGCCATTAAGTCTCCCGCTATGCCGCTGACTTGGTTGCCCTCGATCATCGTGCGCACGCGTTGAACCAGCTCCGGTCTCGTTTGGATTGTTGCGGGACTGAGCAGCTTGGGAATCATGATGTCGGTGATCGCACGAGCCCCTTGTTTATACGCAATCTGAGCCATCTCAAACCGAGCCTGTTTCCCTTCATCGGTATCCGCTTGTGCTCTCGTGTCAGCCAATACCAATCCCGTGACACGCTCGGCAAACTTTCGATAGAACGCGAACAGGATGTACCCTCCCATGGAAAGTCCGACAAAGACCGCTTGCCGGATCGACAGATGATCAAGCAGACCATGCACATCATCGGCTGCTTGGTCGAGGGAATAGTGCCAGAGCGGCGCATCGGATTCACCATAGTCCGCGCAGGTCGATCGTAATCACTCGGAACTGTGACGAAAGCACTTCCTCCTGCTTTGCCCACATCGTTCGATTGAGCGGGAAGGCATGGAGAAAGACAAGGGGAAGGCCGGTTCCCTGATCGTTGAACGCGAGGGCAATGTCGTTGATTGTGGCTTGCACGGTCTGCTCCGTAAACGCGGTGTTCGTACCATCTGTTGCCTGCATGGTCAAGGGGCCGTTTGCGATCCTACGGAGTGACGTATACAATTGGCGCTATTCTCGAGGAGTGCAATGGCCCGCTCTCGCGATCAGGTCCCTGATCTGTTCACCACCCCAGAAGGCCCACAAAATACGGGTGAGAGCCCGCTCGCCGAACGGATGCGACCGCGTGAGTTTGCCGATTTCGTCGGCCAAGACGAGATTGTCGGCTCGGATTGTCCCTTGCGAAAGGCGATTGAAGCCGACCGGCTTTCTTCTGTCATCTTCTGGGGACCACCCGGTTCGGGGAAGACGACTCTGGCCCATCTCATTGCCCGGCATACGAAGGCCCAGTTTATTCACTTCTCGGCTGTGACCAGCGGTGTGCCTGAATTGCGTATGATCATCAAAGCAGCCGAGCAACGCCGAGCGAGTAACGGTCAACGGACCATTCTGTTTGTGGATGAAATCCACCGCTTCAACAAGGCGCAGCAAGATGCCTTTCTCCCTCATGTCGAACGAGGCACCATCATTCTGGTCGGTGCGACCACGGAGAATCCTTCCTTTGAGATCATCAGCCCGCTGCTATCGCGGTCTTTGGTTGTTGTCCTCAAGCCGCTTACTGAGGAGGCGTTGGGTCAGATTTTGAATCGTGCGCTTACCGACGTCGAGCAAGGACTGGACAAATGGAAGGCGCGCTTCTTACCGGATGCTCGACAACGCCTGATCTCGTTCGGCAATGGTGATGCGCGGGCGCTGCTCACATCCTTGGAGTTTGTGGTGACCCAAGCATCGGCCGGACCTGACGGCACTCGCGCGATTGATGCGGTTTCGTTGGAATCAGCGCTAGGCAAGAAGGCGCTGCGGTACGACAAGGCAGGCGAAGAACACTACAACGTCATCTCGGCCTACATCAAGAGTCTTCGCGATTCTGATGCGGATGGGGCGCTCTACTGGCTGGCCCGGATGCTGGATGCCGGCGAAGATCCGAAATTCATCGCCAGGCGGATGGTGATTTTCGCGTCCGAGGATATCGGCAATGCCGATCCATTGGCCCTGCTCGTGGCCACATCCGTGGCGCAAGCAGTCCAGTTCGTAGGACTTCCGGAGGCACAGATCAATCTGGCTCAGGGCACCACCTACCTGGCATCACGACCCAAGGACAACGCGTCCTACGTCGGTCTCTTGGAAGCCCTGAAAGATGCGAAAACCCACGGTAATCTGGCGGTCCCGCTCCATCTCCGGAATGCCGTGACGTCCCTGATGAAGGACCTAGGCTATGGAGCCGACTACCGCTATGTCCATGACGATCCACGAGCACGAACCGAACAAACCCATCTGCCGGTGACACTGAAAGATCGACGGTATTACCGCCCTAGGCCGCCGGAATAGGGCCAATTATCCTAGTTTACATTCTTGTCTAATCGGTTATACTTAGAACAATGAAACGAGGGGAAGGAAAACCGTCAGCCGGCATGGCTGCACTGAGTGAGCGGAGGAAATTTGTCCGAGCCACGTTGGTCGGTTCCGCCTTGGTGGCGCCGAAGAGCGGCGGGCGGGCTTGTACAGCGGTCCTGGATAATGTGAACAAACTCGGGGCCGGGCTTCATACCAAAGATCGGTTCCCTCCGAATGAAAAAGTCACCGTGTCCCTTGCGTTTCTCGATTCCGATCGAATCGAACAACAGGAAAAGCTTGATGGGACCGTCGCCTGGGTCAGGCCCTGGGACAAGAAAGGATTCTTGATCGGGGTGGTCTGGGACGAATTGGTGACGAAAGAGAAGAACCGCTGGTTGTATTACTATCTGGAGGAAACACTCAAAGCCTCCGTCTAATAGGGCGTTGAAAAGCCCCATCAGCTTCGTTCTCGTTTCGCTCAGATTTCTCAACATACCCAGAAACAGTATGTCTCGTCTCTTCGCTCACTGCGGTCTTGCTGCTGAGTCTTTTGAACGCCCGACAAAGGTCAGCACAATGCTCCCAGTTTTTGCTTCACCTCTTCCAATTCTGCCGACAGCGATTCCCAACGAGCCGTCAATCGTTCGAGACTGCGTTTCCAGTCCTCCTGTTCTTGATGCAGGAGAGTCCAACGGTCGAACTCGGCGTAGAGTTTCGGATCGGCCAACTCCGCTTCGCGTGCCTTGATCTTGGTCTCGGCCTCAGTAATTTCTGCTTCCGCCCGGGACACCTGCTTTTCCAATCGTGCCTGGGTCTTGGTCAAGTCGCGCCGCTCTCCTCCTCGTCCTTTTGGCTGCACTTGTTGTACCATTGCGCGGGTAGGGCCTGAGGAAGTGGATTGCGCGGCTCCTTCGAGTTCTTTGCTCATTTCTTTGATCGATTCAAACTCCTGAGCCTTCTTCCACAGATAGTACTCATAATCGCCGATGTAGTTTCGCGCCAGTCCCTCTTCGATCTCAACGACCCGGGTGGCGATGCGCGCCAAAAACGTCGGGTCATGGGAGATGAAAATGATGGTCCCGGGGAATTCAGCCAATGCATCGGTGAGCACATCCACGGAGGCCGGATCCAAATGGTTCGTCGGCTCGTCGAGAAGCAGGGTATTAGCCGGTTCGACCAGCATACGGGCTAAGGCCACCCGGTTCCGCTCACCACCGCTCAACGCCTTGATCGGTTTTTTCTGATCCTGGCCGGAAAACAAGAACGCGCCTGCGATCCCGCGCAGAAAATTCATCTCTGCATGTTTGGTGACTTCTTCAAGAGATTCAAGAATCGAGTGCTCAGGGTTCAAGGTTTCGGCCTGATGCTGAGCGAAGTAGTGTAAGCTCACCCCATGCCCCACGGTTCTGGTGCCGGTATCAAGAGGAAGCACACCGGCGAGCATCTTCAGAAGCGTGCTTTTCCCCGCCCCATTTTCACCGACCAGCGCGATACGTTGGCCGCGCTCCACGGAAAAATCGAGTGTCTTGTAGACGACCTTTTCACCGTAGCGTTTGCTCGCTCCGGACAACTCGAGCACCTGACGGCCGCTGGCAGAAGGAAGGGGAAACCGGAACTTGACTCGTTTTGGATCTCGTTGGATTTCAATCCGCTTGACCTTGTCCAACTGCTTCAGTCGCGATTGAACCTGACTGGCCTTGTTGGCTTGGTACCGGAAGCGATCGACGAACTTCTGAACACGGGCAATCTCTTTGGACTGCCGCGCCGCCGAGGCGTGTAGTTGGGCATCTCTCTCCGCTTTCAATTTTCGGAAGAGCGAGTAGTTACCTCGGTATTCTTCGATCTTGTGATGACGCAATTCCCAAATGTGCGTAACCACGCGGTCCAGAAAAGCGGTATCGTGGCTGATGATCAGGAGCGTCATGCCGGATTGGAGCAGAAACTGTTCGAACCAACGCTGGGTCGGTTTGTCCAAATGGTTGGTCGGTTCGTCGAGCATCAACACATCGGGGTTCGATAAGAGCAGATGCGCCAATGCGACCCGCATCCGGTATCCTCCGGACAGTTTCTCGACATGACGATCAAAATCGACCTCCGTAAACCCCAGTCCCATCAAGATACGCTTGGCCTCGTGCTCGGGGTACTCATCGCGATGCGCCGCGTCGAGGACGGTCTTTCCGGTAATTGTTTCGAGCTCCTGCGGGAGGTAGCCGATCCGAAGCCGAGGCCGCTTGCGGATTGAGCCTTTGTCCGGCAACTCTTCACCAAGGACCATGCGAAAGAGGGTCGTTTTCCCGGCGCCGTTCGGCCCCACCAAGCCGACTCGTGAATTCGGACGAAGGTGCGCAGAGGTCTCAGTGAGCAGCACCTTCGTGGAATATTGCTTGCTGATGGATTCAATTTGGAGCATCGGCACAAACCTTCCTTGTGATAATGGGACGACTGGGACACTCGAGATGAACTCGAACGACGTGAATGGTTAGGAGGTTGGGAGGCGAGGCAAGGTGATGAAATTAAACACAGTGAACATTCTAGAATCCGAATCGTTAGACACTTGAGTCGGCTATCCAGCCGCGACGATTACGATAAATCCCAAAAGAGCGGCCGACATAACCGATTATCAGGAAACCGCAAAACACTTGTGGGTTTTATCCGTCGGCTCAATTATTCAAAACCTTGAATAGCCGAGGGTACGCACGAAGTGCGGTTTGGTGGAGCTGGCCGGGATTGAACCGGCGACCTCGTGAATGCCATTCACGCGCGCTCCCAACTGCGCTACAGCCCCACCCTGGGAGATTCAGAAACCAAATTAATATGGAAAATTGCGGCGTTGAACAACTCGGGCATGCTAACACGCAGTGTAGAACCAGTCAACCGACCGATCGCTGCCTCACAGTGTCATGTAACCAGAGCAAAGCTTTGAATGCGAAGTATCTCAATGACCAACTTGACAAAAGAAGAGGCTGCACCTACCATGAGCCCCCTTGGCTCTGATCTCCCAATCTGGTCAGAGCCATTTTTTCGTGCGGACGCCGGCTGTGGACTTTCTCAACTATGGGTAATCTCGTCATTATCGGTGCTCAGTGGGGCGATGAAGGCAAGGGTAAGATCGTTGACATCTTAGCCCGGGATGCCGACATCGTCGTGCGCTATCAAGGAGGCTCCAACGCCGGCCATACCGTGATCAACGAGCGGGGGACCTATATTTTTCATCTTATCCCGTCGGGAATTTTGTACCGCGGGACGACCTGTGTCATCGGCAACGGCGTCGTCGTCGATCCTGGTTCTTTGATCGAAGAGATGGATCTGCTCCAGACCAAGGGCATCACGATCGGCAACAATTTCGCGGTCAGTCAGCGGGCGCACCTGATCCTTCCGTATCATAAAGCGATCGACCGGGCGTCTGAACAGTCCAAGGGGTCACGGAAAATCGGCACGACCGGCCGTGGAATCGGGCCTTCGTATGCCGACAAGATGGCGCGTATCGGAATCCTCATGGGGGATCTGCTGAACGCATCATTGTTCAAGAAAAAACTCGAAGAGAATCTTGTCGAGATGAACTGGTTCTTGGAGCGATTGTACAAAGTCGAAACGTTTCAAGTCGACAAAGTCTTCGATCAATATATGGCTTATGCCGATCGACTCAAGAGCCATATCGTCGACACCACCGTGTTGTTGAATCGTGCGATAGAGAAAAACAAGACGGTCTTATTTGAAGGGGCTCAAGGCACGAACCTGGATGTGGACTTCGGCACCTATCCCTATGTGACTTCGTCCAGCGCGGCGGCAGGCGGGGCTTGTACGGGTACCGGCGTCGGCCCCACCATGATCGATGCAGTCATGGGCATCGCCAAGGCTTACTCGACAAGAGTTGGGAGTGGGCCGTTTCCGACCGAGCTGACCGATGAGATCGGACGAGGGCTCCAGGAACGAGGGCGGGAATTCGGTTCGACCACAGGACGTGCGAGGCGATGCGGTTGGTTTGATGCGGTCGTGGTTCGTCATGCGACGCTGGTGAATGGGCTCACTTCTCTGGCTCTGACCAAACTCGATGTACTCGACGGCTGCAAGGAGTTGAAGCTCTGTATCGGGTACAGACATGGGGGTACCATCTATAAGAGCATGTCGGCTGATTTGGACCTGTTGACCAGCTGCGAGCCGGTCTATCAACGGATGAAAGGATGGACCACCGCGACGACAGGGACGACCAGCTACAAGCGGCTCCCGGTCGAAGCGAAACGCTACTTGGCTCGCGTCGAAGAGTTGTCGCAGTGTCGAATCGATATGATCTCGACCGGGTCAAAGCGCGCTGAGACGATCATGCTGCGTAATCCCTTGGACTGTTCCCGCCGACGCCCCAAACGCTCCTGAAAAATAGTCAATGGTCATTGGTCAATGTTATGATGCGGGAGCCCTCGGCTGGTCTCATCCAGTCGTTTCAGAAATAGGATTACGATTCCGCCTCTTCACTGTGAGCCGGTAGCTCAGTCGGTAGAGCATCGCCCTTTTAAGGCGAGGGCCCTGGGTTCGAGTCCCAGCCGGCTCACCATTTTCCAAGCACTTAGGATTTTCGTCACGCCAAGGCGAGGGCTTTTCTGCGCTGCTCAATATGCTTCCTCTCTCGTTCCGAGAGGGCTTGTTCGGCAAGTCGCAGCTCATAACTCTTCTGGAGATTCATCCAAAATTCAGCGGTAGTATTGAAAAACGCGGCGAGACGCACTGCGGTATCTCCAGTGATGCCCCGCTGGCCGTTGATAATTGCCGTGATTCTATTCGCCGGTACGTCGAGGGCCTTCGCAAGCCTGTTCGCGCTTATCGGCGGATCTGATGGCTTGATAAACTCTTCCAACAGAATTTCTCCCGGGTGAACGGGGCGCATGCCGTTCTTCGTCATGAAATGCTCTCCTTTAATGATAATCCATGATTTCGACGTCGTGGGGTCCATCGGCCATCCACACGAAACAAATCCGCCACTGATCATTGATCCGGATACTGTGTTGACCGAGCCGATCTCCCTTCAACCGTTCAAGCCGATTTCCTGCCGGTGAGCCGAGATCTTTCAGACCTGCAGCGTTGTCCAGCATCGTAAGTTTGCGTTCAGCGGCTTTCCTGAAACTGGAGAATTCCTTGACCATCTCTCCTGCAAAGAACCGTTGAGTCCTCTTGTCCGGAAATCCGCGAATCACGATGTTCAACCTATCATAGGTTTACCATTTACGTACACCGTATGTGTCAAATTTGTGCCAACAAATCTTCGCAAATCGCTAGAATCAAGAGGATTAATCCAATCAATGGAAAGCCGCTAACATCTCGTTTTGACGATAAGACTAGGCTCAGGACCTATTAATTTGAGGGTTCCCGAACGGCATGAGATATGATTCACTGATAGCGGAGGTGTCGCCATGAGTGATGTATTTGTGCTGTCGAAGCAGCAATTTAACCGCATAACGCCATACTTTCCATTGTCCCATGGCGTTTCCCGCGTGGATGATCTGCGGGTGATCAGCGGGATCATTTACGTGATCCGCAACGGCTTGTCGTGGAAGGACGCGCCGAAGGCGTATGGTCCGTACAAGACGCTGCACAATCGCTTCGTGCGGTGGAACCGGCTGGGCGTGTTCAACCGCATTTTCCGAGCGCTGGCGGGAGAGCGTGGGATGCCGGACCGGTTGATGATCGACGCCACGCATCTCAAGGCACACAGGACGGCAGCCAGTCTGCTCAAAAAGGGGCTGTACCCCGCTGTATCGGTCGCACGAAAGGCGGCCTGAACTCAAAGCTGCACGCGGTCTGCGACGGCGAGGGGAAGCCCGTCGACCTGCACCTGACGGCAGGCCAGGCAAGCGATTACAAGGGCGCAAGAGAAGTTATCAAGAAGTCCGTTGACATTTCCTGAGCGGCTTTCAGAGGTGTCTCACGCGGCCTTCTTCGTCTGAACCCGTGGCGATTCCGCGTGCGCGCCCTCGCTGGTCGCGAGAACCTGCGTCCTGTCGGCAACGCTGTTCACGCGCCAGACCCGCTGCTCGCAGGACAGCCCCGTCGTCCCCCGCCCCCGCTGGAGCCGGGCGCGCCCTCGGAGGCGGTTGAGGGTTCGCTCGCGGTGCCGGACCCGCGAGCACAGACTCGCGATCGGGGGGGCGACCGCCGCGGCTTGCGGAGCCGAGCCAGCACCTTCCGCCGATGGAGCGTCCGCAACTCCTCGACGGCCTCCATGCGCGACGCCGCCGCGGCCGCCTGCGTGGGCCGCACCCCCGCTTCCCGCGCTCGCAGCCTCTGCTTGGCGGCGGGGTCACTCGTGTGTTCCCACGCGGCGAAGCGCGGGCGCTGGGCATCGTTGCGGGCGGGCTTGGCCCCGTGCCGCTGGCGGTGCCGGCTTGGATGAATCGCGCCGCGGTGCTGCCCTCGCTTCGTGCCGAACCGGGCCCGCCGCGGCTTGAGCAGGCCGCTCCCGCCCTCTGTCACGAAGCGGATCCGCCGGGAGCGTGCCAGACCGCGACACTCCAGCTCCCGGCCCAGCGCTGCCCAGCTGTCGTGATTCTCAGCGGAGCCTTGCCACCCCCCACGGCCAGCTGCTGGCCGTCTATATCCCCGCCCAGGGCCACGCGGACCGCGTCGCCACCCCGGTGACGCGTGTCCAGAACGATCGCACCCGGCGTGAACGCGTCCAGCGCCTGCGTGCCCGAGCTGATCACGCGGACCACCCCTCCACCATCCCGTCCTGGCCCGAGATCGCCCTCACTCCTGCAAGCGCCCTCGTCCGTGGCCTCGTGTCGCTTCTCATCGGTGGCTCCTTTCCTTCTCACCCGTGGACTCTTCCACGGAGGGAGCCTCTCATTCACAATTCAACGGACTTCAGCATAACCTCGCGCAAGAACCCTTCTGCAGCGCCTGCCGAAAGCAAAGGAGCTGATCGCCGACTGCGGCTATGGCGCCGACTGGTTCAGGGCGGCGCTGAAAAAACGGGGTATCACCCCCTGCATCCCGCCGCGCAAGCACCGGAAGAACAGGCTGTGTTACGGCAAAACCATCTATAAACAACGTCACAAGATCGAGATCATGTTCAATCGCATCAAGGACGGGCGCAGGATCGCCATGCGGTATGACCGCTGCGGCCACACCTTCTTCTCCGCCATCTGCATCGCGGCCACCGTCATTTTTTATCTCAATTAATGAGTCCTGAACCTAGGGGCCCCTTCAGCGGTCGCAGCCGAAGATCTCGGCAATCTCAGCGCGAATCCGTTTCGGTACGAGTCGACCGTCAATCCGTTTAGTGCTGGGAGTCCCTTCGCGCCGAACGGCATCAACAATCGCTTCAGCCCCTACGGCAGTCCCTTCAGCAATAAATCATCAACGAATCCCTTCACGACTGACGCCCCTCGGCTCTCCGATCAGCAGGGACATTATCGCGGCAAGCTGAGCACCAACCCGTTCGATCGGGACTCGACGGCAAACCGCTTCGGCCGGTATGGCTCGCCGTTTTCGCAGGATTCGATCAACAACCCGTATGGTGCCGGCAGCCGGTTCAAGCCTGATTCACCGAACAATCTATATGGTCCGGGCTGGAGAATTGAAGGACGGTAGATCGGTTATTATTCTGCCGTATTAAAATCATTGGAACGTATAGGGATAGGGCCGTGACTTTTCTATTCATAGCAAGGCTACTGTGTCATTGGGTCGAACTGTGCATTTCATTGCAGCCGCAGCATCCTAATTGCTGTTTGTAGCTGCTTGTTGCCGTATGTGAAAGTCGCTATGCTTGCCCACGCGAAATACAAATCCATGCCGTAAAAAGGCAGTTGCGAGGGTATATTCCTCCAACATGAGCAAACTCGAAGGCCTCCTACCAAACGCCGCCATCCGTGGCATCCTACCGGATGCTCTCGTCACTGTCGTCAATGTGCAATGGTTCGGCTCTGAAGCGATTGAGTTGACATACAAAGATGCAGCAGGAAGGGTCGCCAACCAGCTACTGTACCGCCACGATGAACCTCGTCTGGAAGTTGTCGAAGCGGGTCGTCCTTGGAGCTTTGACGGTGATGGGGCTCTCTTCCGGTTAGTTTCTGAGGCTCATCGTATTCGACTTGCACATCTATTTGACCCAGTCCTTGCCGTTCACACATCAGTAGTAGAGCCGCTACCGCATCAGATTACGGCGGTCTACGACGCGATGCTTCCCCGACAACCGCTCCGGTTCTTGTTGGCCGACGATCCAGGTGCCGGCAAAACCATTATGGCGGGACTGTTGATGAAAGAGATGATTGCCCGGGGCGATCTGCAACGATGTCTCGTCGTGTGTCCGGGCAGCCTCGCGGAGCAATGGCAAGATGAGCTCTATCGGCGGTTTCACTTGCCCTTCGAGATTTTGACAAACGATAAACTCGAAGCGGCCAGAACCGGCAACTGGTTTTTGGAAACAAACCTGGTCATCGCTCGGCTCGATAAGCTCTCGCGCAATGAAGATGTACAGCAGAAGCTTCAAGCTCCTGATTGCCGTTGGGACTTGATCGTCTGTGACGAAGCTCACAAGCTATCAGCTACGTATTTCGGCGGCGATATCAAATACACCAAACGGTACAGACTCGCACAGATGCTCTCGACCCTGACGCGGCATTTTCTCTTGATGACCGCCACTCCGCATAACGGGAAAGAGGAAGACTTCCAGCTGTTCATGGCCCTGCTCGATGGCGATCGCTTTGAAGGCCGATTCCGCGATGGTGTCCATCAAGTGGATGTGTCGGATCTCATGCGGCGCATGGTGAAGGAGAGTCTGCTGAAATTCGATGCAACCCCATTGTTTCCAGAACGAATTGCCTACACCGTTCCCTATAAGTTGTCGCCGTCCGAAGTCCAGCTCTACAAAGCAGTCACCGATTATGTGCGCGATGAGTTCAATCGTGCAGAAGCGCTGCAGAATGACAAACGCGCCGGGACGGTGGGTTTCGCCCTCACGATCCTACAACGCCGCCTTGCCTCCTCGCCGGAAGCCATTTATCAATCGCTCAGGCGCCGTCGCGAACGACTCGAGAGCCGCTTGCGAGAACTAGAATTGCTACAGCGTGGAGGTCAAGCCGCGCCAGCCATTACCCCCGGCGGGCCCGTGCTCGACCAGGAGGATGTGCAGGATCTGGAAGACGCCCCAGATAATGAGATGGAAGAAGCCGAGGAACAAATTCTCGATCAAGCGACCGCTGCACGAACCATCGCAGAACTTAAGGCAGAGATCGGCACGCTGATGAACCTAGAAGACCTCGCCCTATCGGTTCGCAAGAGCGGCGCCGATACAAAATGGCGCGAGCTTGCAAGCTTGTTTGGAGAGATTTTTACCCCGACTGCCCTGGCCGAACATGTGGCTGAAACCTCTCCGCCCTACGGAAAGAGTGGGATTGCCAAGCCAAGTGTTTCTGCCCGTCAGAAGCTGGTTATCTTTACCGAACACCGCGACACACTCAACTACCTTGCCAATCGTATCGGAACACTCCTCGGTCGGAAAGAAGCCCTCGTCATCATCCATGGTGGACTGGGCCGTGAGGAACGCATGAAGGCCCAGGAGTCCTTCAAGCACGATCCAGAAGTCCAAGTACTCTTGGCAACGGATGCAGCGGGAGAAGGCATCAATCTCCAGCGCGCTCATTTAATGGTGAACTACGACCTTCCCTGGAATCCCAATCGGATCGAGCAGCGATTCGGGCGCATCCACCGCATCGGCCAAACCGAAGTGTGCCACCTCTGGAATCTCGTGGCAGAAGAAACCCGAGAAGGCGATGTCTACCGCAGATTGTTGGAGAAGTTGGAGGAGACGCGAAGTGCATTGGGCGGCCAAGTTTTCGATGTGCTCGGCAAATTGCAGTTCGATGGCAAGCCCCTCCGCGATCTCCTGATCGAAGCGATTCGGTATGGCGAACGGCCTGATGTCCAGGCGCGCCTCACCCAAGTCGTGGCCGAGGCATTCGATCGAACCAAACTGCAAGACCTTCTTGAAGAGCGAGCCCTCGCACACGATGCCATGGATGCCAGCCGCGTCTATCGCATCAGGGAAGACATGGAGCGAGCCGAAGCGCGGCGACTGCAACCTCATTACATCGAGTCATTCTTCCTCGAAGCGTTTCAACGCTTGGGTGGAGCACCAAAGCAGCGGGAGCCCCGCCGGTATGAAATCACTCATGTTCCTGCGCCGGTGCGCAACCGCGATCGCCTTATTGGAATCGGCGAGCCTGTCCTGCCTCGCTACGAGCGCATCGCGTTTGAGAAATCACTAGTCGCTCCGCAGGGCCACGCATTGGCAGCCTTCGTCTGTCCTGGCCATCCCTTACTCGATGCGACCATTGATCTGACCCTCGAACGGCATCGTGATCTGCTCAAGCGCGGAACTATCCTGATTGATGAACGAGACAGTGGGATCAAACCGCGCGTCCTTTTCTATCTCGAGCATGCCATTCAGGATGCGAGCGTCACGAGGTCCGGCGACCGACGAGTAGTCTCAAAGCGCTTGCTCTACGTCGAGCTGGACGAGAGCGGTCAGGCTCATCATTTACATTATGCTCCCTATTTAGATTATCGTCCCCTCAAGTCCGACGAGCCGTCCATAGAGACGATCTTAGCGAGACCGGAATGCGCATGGCTCACACGCAAGCTGGAGCACAAGGCCCAGGGCTATGCAGTGGCCGATGTGGTGCCGGAGCATCTGCAAGAGGTCCGCTCACGGAAGCTGGATCTCATCGCGAAGACTGAAGCTGCGGTCAAAGAGCGACTGACGAAAGAAATCACCTATTGGGACCATCGAGCCGAGCAGCTCAAACTCCAGGAACAGGCAGGACGCGCCAATGCCAGACTCAACTCCGGTGAGGCTCGCAAACGCGCAGATGGGTTGCAAGGTCGCCTTGAAAAGCGCCTCGATGAATTGAAACAGGAGCGCCAACTCTCACCGTTGCCTCCAGTGATTATCGGGGGTGTCCTGATTGTCCCGATGGGACTCCTTCACGCAATGAAGGGACAGCCGGGAGCCACGACGGCCTTGTCACCGGATACCCAGGCATCGGCAGCACGCGCCCGAGCGGCAGTGATGGAAATAGAACGTGGCCTCGGCTATGAGCCAATCGATCGAGAGCAGGACAAGCTTGGATATGATATCGAGAGCCGAGTCTCTGGAACCGGCAAGTTGAGATTTATCAAGGTGAAGGGCCGAGTCACCGGCGCGGACACGATAACCGTCACCAAGAACGAGATTCTCTACTCCCTGAATAAGCCGGACGATTTCATACTCGCAATCGTGGAGTTTCTTGATGATGATTCGCACAAGGTCCATTATGTGCGTCGGCCATTTCAACGTGAGCCGGACTTTGGCGTGACGAGTGTCAACTATGACTTTGTAAAACTGCTTGAAAGAGCGGAGATGTCTCGATGATTCAGAGAAAGAAACTGATCGAAGTGGCTCTGCCGTTGGAGGCGATTAACAAGGCGTCGGCGAGGGAGAAATCGATTCGGCATGGGCACCCCAGCACGTTGCATCTATGGTGGTCACGCAAGCCGACAGCTACTGCCCGTGCGGTAATCTTTGCGCAGATGGTCGATGACCCGTCATCGCTGCCCGATCTGTTTCCGACGGAGAAGAAACAGGAGAAGGAGCGGCAGCGGTTGTTCAAGATCATCGAAGATCTTGTCCAATGGGAGAACACGACCAACGAGAAAGTGTTGCAAGCGGCGCGTGATGAAATTTGGCAAAGCTGGCGGCAGACCTGTGCTGAGAATGCGGATCACTCACGAGCCAAGGAATTGTTCAACCGCAACAAGCTGCCGGCCTTTCATGATCCCTTCGCCGGCGGTGGGGCATTGCCATTAGAGGCGCAACGGCTTGGACTAGAGGCCTACGCCAGTGACCTCAATCCGGTCGCGGTGCTCATCAATAAGGCGATGATCGAGATCCCACCGAAGTTCGCTGGTCAGCCTCCAGTGAATCCAGAGTCGCGGAAGAAAATCGGCGGTGGGTCTGGCTCCTGGCCAGGTGCTACAGGACTTGCCGAGGATGTCCGCTACTACGGCAAATGGATGCGAGATGAGGCAGAAAAGCGCATCGGTCATCTGTATCCGAAAATTGAAGTCACCAAAGAGATAGCGAAGGAGCGGCTGGACCTCAAGCCCTATGTTGGCCGCGAGTTGACCATCATCGCCTGGCTCTGGGCTCGTACCGTCAAGAGCCCGAATCCGGCCTTCGCGAACGTCGACGTACCACTTGCCTCGACCTTCATGCTCTCGACCAAGCCTGGCAAGGAAGCCTACGTCGAGCCGGTGATCGAACGTGGTAACTATCGATTCACGGTGAAGGTTGGCAAGCCGAAGGATGCGGAAGCGGCGAAGAACGGGACGAAGCTTGCGCGTGCGAACTTCACCTGTCTGATGTCAGGAACGCCGATGTCCGGTGACTATATCAAAGCCGAGGGAAAAGGCGGGCGCATGGGCGCGCGTCTCATGGCGATCGTCGCAGAAGGAGACCGTGGCCGAGTCTACCTTGCGCCAACGCCAGAGCACGAAGCAGCGGCGATCAAGGCGAAGCCAGGGTGGAAGCCGGACGTCGAGTTCTTCCAGCAGGCGCTCGGCTTTCGCGTGGGCAACTATGGCATGACCAAGTGGAGTGACCTCTTCACCCTTCGCCAGCTCGTGGCGCTGACGACCTTCTCCGACCTCGTGGCCGAGGCGATCAAGTGCATCCAGCGCGACGCGGTCACTGCCGGCCTGCCCGACGACAGCAAACCACTGGCCTCGGGCGGAACCGGCGCCACAGCTTACGCCGATGCGTTAGCAGTGTATCTAGGCTTTGCCCTCGATCGAGTCGTTGACCGGCACACGTCTATTGCGACATGGGATTCGAGCCCATCGAAGCTGCAACTTCGGAATACATTCGCGCGCCAGGCAATTCAAATGACATGGGATTTCGGCGAAGGAAATCCATTCTGCATGTCCTCTGGTACTTGGTCACCTAGCGTAGAATGGGTTGCCAGATCAATCGCGTTCTTGCCTTCGACTCCAGCGGGCCAATCGCTTCAAGTTGATGCATCGACACAGAGCGTTTCCCGAGGACGCATAGTATCCACCGATCCACCCTACTATGACAACATTGGCTACGCCGACTTGTCAGACTTCTTCTATGTCTGGCTGCGTCGCTCACAGAGGCTCGTGTTCCCCCATCTCTTCGCCACGCTCGCTGTGCCTAAGGCCGAAGAACTGGTCGCGACGCCTTATCGCCACGGCAGCAAGGAGAAGGCCGAAGCCTTCTTCCTCGACGGCATGACGCAGGCGATGCACCGCCTCGCGGAGCAGACCCACCAGGCCTTCCCAGTTACCATCTACTATGCCTTCAAGCAGTCGGAGACCGAGAGCTCGGAGGGCACCTCTAGCACCGGCTGGGAGACTTTCCTCGATGCTTTGATCCATGCAGGTTTTGCAGTGAATGGCACTTGGCCAATGCGAACAGAGCTGACTAACCGGATGGCGGGGATGGATACTAATGCTCTCGCTTCAAGCATTGTACTCGTATGCCGCCCGCGTGAGACTAACGTCCCAACCGCCACGCGCAGAGAGTTTGTGTCGGAGCTCAAGACTGAGCTTCCCGTCGCGCTTGCACATCTGCAGGCGAGCAACATTGCCCCGGTGGATCTGGCGCAGGCGGCTATTGGACCTGGGATGGCGGTCTATACCCGCTACGCCAAAGTCCTCGACGCCGAGGGTAAACCACTCTCTGTGCGCGAGGCGCTCGCACTGATCAATCAGACCCTCGATGAAGCACTGGCCGAACAAGAAGGGGATTTTGATGCGGATAGCCGCTGGGCATTGGCGTGGTTTGAGCAGTATGGCTTTGCTCCGGGCGAATATGGCGTGGCCGAGACTCTCTCCAAAGCGAAGAACACGAGTGTCTCGGGGCTTGGCGAGGCAGGAATCATCAATTCGAAGGGTGGAAAGGTCAGATTGCTCAAACCATCAGAATTGCCCGACGACTGGGACCCAACCACAGATAAGCGTCTCACCAATTGGGAAACGGTGCACCATCTCATTCGGGTACTCGAAGCCGGTGGCGAGGGTACAGCGGCGGAGCTTATCGCGAAGCTGGGTGCGAAGGCCGAGACAGCCCGCGAACTCTGCTATCGCCTCTATACACTCTGTGAGCGTAAGAAGCGCTCATCCGAAGCGCTGTCCTACAACGGCCTTGTCCAAAGCTGGCCAGAGATTATGCGCTTAGCTCGGGTAGTTGCTACGCCTGGTACTCCTGTGACGCCAAGCCTATTCAGAGATGAATAGGAATAGCTATGTCGCCATGTTTTGACAATCTAAATTAATAACTTGTCAATTTAGTGCCGCATAATTTACAACGAGCAGTATGAAATTTGACAAACAAGCTATTCGTCACCGTGCACTCGAGCTGATATCCACCAATAAAGACCATGGTGTCGGAGCACGTCTCGCATCCGAGTTTGGACTGTCTCGGCAAGTGGCAAATGGCTATCTGCAGTCGCTCATTCGTGATGGCCTGATCGAAGCTGAGGGCAGTACACGCGCCAGGATCTATCGCTTGAAGATGCTCCTGGCCCTGGATCATTCCTTTCTGCGCGAGGGCCTCCAAGAGGACGTTGTTTGGCGTGAGCATTTCGCGCCTGCGGTAGCGGATCTCCCGGAAAACGTGCGTGACATTTGGCATTTCGCCGTCACCGAGATGATCAATAACGCGATTGACCATTCAGGCTCGCCTGAGGTGCGAGTGGGATTGCAAAAAAATGCGCTCTTTACCGAGGCCTGGGTGGCAGACAACGGGGAAGGTATTTTTCTGAAAATCCAGCGTGAGCTCAAACTTTTCGACCCTCGGGAGGCAATCCTGGAGCTTGCGAAGGGCAAGCTCACAACGGCTCCTCAAAACCATTCCGGAGAGGGCATCTTTTTTACATCGAGACTCGTCGATGCATTCGACATCCAATCGGGACGTCTGCATTTCCAACATGACAGGCGTGCATTTGACATGCTGACCGAACGGCCCGCCGACGCGCCGGGAACGCTGGTGATGATGCGTCTCGTACACGACAGCCCTCGATCTATGCAATCTGTCTTCGACGAGTTTTCCGACGAAGAGGACTACTCGTTCGACAAGACGGTGGTACCTATCCGCCTGGCGCAGCACGAGGGGGAGAAGCTTGTCTCTCGCTCACAAGCCAAGCGAGTCGCGCATCGCTTCGAACGATTTAAGCGTGTGGTGTTGGACTTTGACGGTGTCGCCGAGATTGGGCAGGCGTTCGCGGACGAGCTGTTCCGAGTGTTTCCTGCCGAACATCCCAACGTGCGGCTGACGCCCATCAATACTTCCACAGCCGTCGCGAACATGGTGCGTCGTGCACTAGGCGCTGGTGAGAAATCGATGTAAATCTTCGTCAGGATATTGCTAAGAAATCGCACGGAGTTCAGCACATGGCCATCACCAATCACGAGCGTGTCGGCAAATCGTTAGATCTCCTTAAGGATGGGCTGCAGCCATTTGTCGAGCGAGAGATGAAGGCTCAGCATGCGCAACTCTGGTTCGAGCAGGTCAAAGCGTCGGTTCGAGAGACCCAGTCGAATCTGTTCGGAACGGAAGACAAACCCCGTTGGGACGTGGCCGCGCTGCTGGTCGTGATGTGGAATCAATGGCAGCTCGTCTTTCGCAAGACGCTGGGGCCGGCCGAACGATCATTGGTGAGCGAGTTGCGCGATGTCCGCAACAAGTGGGCCCATCAGAATCCTTTTTCCAGTGACGATACCTACCGCGCGCTCGATTCTGCCTCGCGGTTATTGACTGCTGTCTCTGCATCACAAGCCGACGACGTTGAGAAGATGAAAATGGAGCTTCTGCGGGTACGTTTCGACGAGCAGGTACGGACCGAGAAGCGGAAGAGCGCCGGGACCGCCATCGAAAGCCAAGCCACTGGTGGTCTGACGCCTTGGCGCGAGGTCGTCACTCCTCACAAAGATGTGGCGAGCGGGCGCTATCAACAAGCTGAGTTTGCCGCGGATCTCTGGCAGGTCCACATTGGCGAAGGATCAGACGAGTATAAGAATCCTGCAGAGTTCTTCCGACGCACGTTTCTCACCGAGAGTTTAAAACGCTTGCTCGTGGGAGCGGTTCAACGGCTGGCAGGAAAGGGAGGCGATCCGGTCGTCCAACTCCAGACCAACTTTGGAGGAGGTAAGACCCATTCGATGTTGGCACTCTATCATCTCGTGTCGGGGAGAGCGTCCAGCGAATTGCTTGGGGTCGATGTGGTCATCAAAGAAGCCGGTGTCTCGACGTTGCCTGATGTGAAGCGAGTGGTGTTGGTCGGAAATCGCATCTCGCCGGGCAATCCGGTCGTGAAATCCGACGGCACGGTGGTTCGAACCTTGTGGGGAGAGCTCGCCTGGCAACTGGGGCATGCATCGGGCGGCATAAAGGAGGCCAAGAAAGCGTACAAGCGGGTGCAGGCCGATGATGAGAAGGCAACCAGCCCTGGCGACGTGCTGCGAGAGCTGTTCAAGGAATATGGCCCCTGTCTGATTCTGATCGATGAGTGGGTGGCCTATGCGCGACAGCTCCACGATCAAAGCGATCTTCCGGCGGGCGGCTTCGAAACGCAGTTTACATTTGCTCAGGTGCTTACCGAATCTGCGAAGCTCGCGAAGAACTGTCTATTGGTGATCAGTTTACCCGCATCTGACACAACCGGATCGCCACATACTCAGGCCGATGATGTGGAAGTGGGTGGACAGAGGGGGCGTGAGGCATTAGATAGACTCCGCAACGTAGTGGGGCGCGTGGAGTCCTCTTGGCGGCCGGCAAGTGCCGAGGAAGGATTCGAAATTGTCCGCCGCCGCCTGTTCGAGCCGCTCGTCGAAAAGAATCAGTATGTGGCACGCGACACAGTCGCGAAGGCCTTCTTTGATTTGTATTCCACCCAGGCCGCTGAGTTTCCGCCCGAATGCCGAGAGTCGGATTATGAAAAGCGCCTCAAGGCTGCATACCCCATCCATCCAGAAATCTTCGACCGGCTTTACACGGACTGGTCCACGCTGGTGAAGTTTCAGCGGACGCGCGGGGTGCTGCGTCTCATGGCGTCCGTGATCCATAGTCTCTGGGAAAAAGGGGACCGCAATCCACTGATTCTTCCTTCCAATATCCCGATCGATGATCCTCGCGTTCAGTTCGAATTGACGCGTTATCTGTCCGACAACTGGGTGCCGGTGATCGAGAAGGATGTGGATGGTCCCAGCGCCTTGCCGCTTCGCCTGGATAGTGATGTACCCAACCTTGGAAAGTATGCTGCCGGGCGCCGGGTGGCGCGCACGATTTATCTGGGGTCCGCTCCGACAGCCACAGCTGCAAATCGCGGCATTGAAGATCGCCGTGTGAAACTCGGCTGTGTGATGCCGGGCGAGTCACCCAACATCTTCGGCGATGCGTTGCGACGGTTGAGCAGCGCGGCGACCTATCTGTACCAGGACGGAGCCCGCTATTGGTACTCAACACAGCCGACGGTCACGAAGCTGGCCGAGGATCGGGCCGAGCAACTCAAGCGCAATCCCGACAAGGTGGCGAAGGAACTCGACCGACGGCTTCGCGAAGACCTCCGCAAGACCGGGGACTTTGTTCGTGTGCATCCTATGCCTGAGTCAGGCCAGGATGTGCCTGATGATTTAGACGCCAGACTCGTGATCCTGAGCATCGACCATCCGTACAGCAAGCAGCCGGGAAACCCTGCCGAGGTTGCTGCCAAAGCGATCCTAGAATCACGGGGGAACAGCCCGAGACTCTTCCGCAATACCCTCATCTTCCTCGCAGCAGACCAGGTTCGGCTTCAAGACTTGGATGAAGCCGTACGGCGCTATCTCGCCTGGGAAGCGATTCTCGCAGAGAAAGTGTCGCTCAATCTTGACCCTCATCAGGTCAAGCAGGCTGAAACTCAACTAGCCGCAGCCGACGGTGTCGTGTCGGCACGTATCCCAGAAACCTATCAATGGCTTTTGGTGCCGGGGCAGGCCAACCCACAAGCGCCTGTCGAATGGCAGATGATTCGCCTCTCTGGGTCGGATGCGCTTGCCGTCCGAGCCGGCAAGAAGCTGGGGAAAGATGGCCTTCTGAACATCTACGGTCCGACTGTGCTGCGCCTTGAAATGGATCGAGTCCCTCTGTGGCGCGGCAAGCACCATGTTCCTGTCCGACAGCTGGTCGAGGATTTTGCCCGGTATCTCTACCTGCCCAGATTGCGGGGCCCCGAGGTGTTGTTGGAAGCGATTCGCAGTGGGCTCGGCCTCCTTCTATGGCATCAGGAGTCGTTTGCCTACGCCGATAGCTTCGATGAAGCCGCCGGCCGCTATCGTGGCTTACGTTGCGGGCAAGCCGTATTGATCACCAGTACCGATCCGGGACTGTTGGTTCGGCCTGAAGTGGCGTCGCAGCAACAGGAAGCCGAGTCCAAAACGGTTCCTGCCACGACCGGACAATCTGAAGCAGAGACTGGCGGTGGACCGAGCGCGGGAGGGAGCGGAACGGTCAAAGGCGTCGCATCAATGCCCAAAGGACCGCGCACACCAAAGCGCTTTCACGGGAGCGTCAGCCTTGATCCGACCCGCATAGGGCGCGACGCCGGGCGCATTGGCGATGAAGTCATCGCTCACCTGGTTGGGTTGATGGGGTCGGATGTGAAAGTGACGTTAGAGATTGAGGCTGAGATTCCGAACGGGGCACCTGACAGCATCGTCCGCACAGTGACCGAAAACAGCCGGACGTTGAAATTCACGAGCCAGGGATTTGAAGAGGAGTGAATTATCTGCTCCTGAGCCTTGGTCTATTGTTCAACCGAGTCCAAGGAACGATAAGGCCGTCAGTAAAGTCATCAACCACTACGGCGAGGAAGTACAGAACGCGTTCGAGGAGTAACCGTTCAAGGATCAGTTTGGCGGGTGATGAAACGGAACTTCGTTCGGTCTCAATGACCTAGCAGGCTGCGGAAAAACTCGATTTGTGTGCTTCGACAGGCTCAGCACGAACGGAAAACCTCAGTAAGTTCAATGACCGCTCCGTTCGTCCTGAGACTCTCGAAAGATGAACGGAGGGTTTTTCCGCAGCCTGGTAGAGGCGTTGGTCACGATAGCCTGTGAAGCCAAGGAATGGATGGTTGCTCATCCCCTGAAACGCTGAGCGTGATTCGTGAGAAGCCTTCTTCCCTCCGATGACTTCCCTGTTTCATCGACCATGCTGATGAGTTAACTATTCGTGAGGCTTCTGTTCCCGCGCATTTAATTCTCTGGAATCAGATCTCGACCACTCCGTGCACGAGCCTCGTTGATAGCGACTATCCCGCGAAGGATGCGACGTGCCTGGTCCCAAATCTTCTCCGGCACGCGGTCGCACGATGCATCGGCCGCGTCTTCCTGAGAGTCGTTCCATCGCGCTTCAGTAGGTCTGTCATCCAAATCGGTATGAAGGGCAAGAAATTGCTGCAACACGTCTTCAAGGGATGGGAGGCAATGCTGTGGCAGATCGGTTGTACTACCGGGTGTCTTATCGCCGGCCTGAGGCGAGGCCTCCTGATAGCGAGTTGGTGACATCCACATGAGCCCAAGTTTGTCCCAGAGGAACTCGGTGACCCAGGCCTGATCAATCGCTGCCATCTCATGGGCTTCAATCGCAAATTCATGATCCTTCACCCACAACACGGTTGCCCGTTGCACCCGAAGCGGTGTGGACCGTTCGGGGACGGATACCTGTAGAGTCAACTGCATGCCGGGTGCTACTGGCATCGGCCCCGCGACTCTCCAGCCCAACGCGGTCAGATCTAAGACGGTCCCTTCAGCGAGAAACTCGGGACTTCCGTATAGCACGGGCCAGCTGACTGGAAACCGACTGTGGCGTCGGATGGGACTCTTCCTGTTTTGCATGGGTGGCTCCTTCCGTTGGTGCTCATCGCACGATACAAAGCGTAGCCGGACGGTTCGCCACGCGCCTTCCTCGAATTCGGTACTTCAAAAGGAGGGGGAGGTCGGAATGGGCTAGTGCTCGTTAAGCTTGATACGCGACATGTTTGAATGGCCGTGCAGTGCTCTCTGGAAATGGCACCGCGATTAGAAGGATGGCTTGGCGTGAAACATGGAGGTCGTGCCGATCTGTGGGTAGCACGGCAGGCCGGCTCTCGGGTGACACAGAAAGAATATCGGATCATCTATGCGATCGATGAAAAGGCCAAAGTGGTGAAACTGGCTAGAATTCTTCACCGTGACTGGGATTATCAAGAGCTGGATCAGATCCGAACTGCTTTTGCTGCATCACGCGGTGTTCGCATGTTTCGGGTTGCCACGACACGGGCCAGCCGCGAAGAGCGAGGCTCATGTGACGAGCACATCCGACAGCTGATAGGCACGCTTGTCTCGCCCATCTCGACCGTCTCGCAGAATCGAGCCGCCGCGTTGGCGCTCATGAGCATCCCGGAGCCCATCCTCACCTGGCGGAATGCTTTCGGCAGTCGAAGGCACCGCTCGAACTCGTCACGAGAGAATCGCCGGAAGACCGGGTCGCCGAAGAGAACCGAAGACGATCGACAAATTGCTGACCTCGGTCCACGACAGCACCGCCATCTCCTGTTCGACGCCGCAAGATTCGAGCAGCAGTAGTACACCTAGCAACAGGGCCATGATGGCGGGCCAGATCATCGATAGAGCACCGAGAACTAGGACGAGCGTTATCGCCGCCAATGTCTGCTGGACGAGCTGACTCTGGACTTTGATCATAAGGTCCTCCCTCGTTTGCTCTCTATTGGAACACATCAAATATCATTGATTAAATGGGGCGTATTAGGCGTATTATATATGACATAAAGAGGAATGATAAACAACTAGGAAAGCTACAAGATAGGGTTTAGCACTGTTGTCGGTGTTTCACGATGATACAGTTCGACGTCAAAGGCAAACGTCCTCCCACGTCTTTCTCAAGATCCGCTGCTCATGCACTGCGATTCTGCAACAAGGGAATGTCCTAGCGGTGTACGAAGTGCTGAGCAATTACTATGAAAGGCAGAAGGTCAGGAGGTTGCCGTGGAACGCCAACCCTTTTCAGGGCGTGATGCAATCTTTGCAGCCGAGGAGCAAAATATCTCGGTACGTCGGGATCATTTTTGAGGAGAAGGCAGCCATGATTCGTGAACAATGCCGTGTCCCAATGATTGAAAGGCTCCCTACCCGACAGATGGAAGAGGCTGACGAAGGGAAAGCTATCGTCTTCGAGTGCCCACAGTGCGGCCATACCGAATATCAGCTGCGTATGGCATCGTTTTGGAGGCGATTATTGGCGGCTTAGCTGGATCACATGGCTTCCAATAGGAAAGGAGATGCAGTGATGACTAGACCTCTTGCATAACCTCATGGCGTCATGTCTCTGTTGTAGCAGGCCGCGATCAGAGTGAAGCGTAATCCGAAGCGTTTTCTGCGGTTTCGGTATCGGTCAGACACGATCTTGAAGCGC
>Ga0134128_10002029_pt1 | contig 25333 bp, 19 predicted proteins | sample KB31754_FD_96462 | JGI IMG/M metagenome (GOLD analysis project Ga0134128, IMG submission 96462) | Terrestrial soil microbial communities with excess Nitrogen fertilizer from Kellogg Biological Station, Michigan, USA - KB3-175-4 | ecosystem: Environmental > Terrestrial > Soil > Unclassified ...
AGCCCAGCTCGACATACGCCGCGGCGTATGTGCCGTCGACTGCTATCGCTTGTTTCTCTGCTTGCGTCGCCTCTTCGAGAGCACCGAGGTGTCCGCAGGCGACGCCGAGGTCGTAAAAGGCGACGACGTTTTGCGGATCGAGCTTGGTGGCGATGACAAACTTTTCGCGCGCCAGAGCCCAATTGCCGGAAGCGGCGGCGGCTTCGCCGTCTTTCACAGTGGCAGCGGCTTGCGCGGACGCACTGGCGCTACTCGCCAGCTCCTGAGCGCGCACCAGGGGCGGTGCAGTGAGCAAGACTGATGTAAACAATAGTGCAGAGAGTTTGAAGGAAGTTCTCAATTGACTGCCCCCTTTATGGCTCTCAAATTATCTTCTACTGACATCGATCAATCCCGAGATGCCCTGTTTATCTATGCATCAATGAAAGCCAATTTAGGATAAAATGGCGCTCCACCGGTGTCACAGACGATGTTCAGCCGCTTCATTTGCCTCGCGATAATCTTGCTTGCCGCCGCTCCGTGCCGGGCGCAGGAGAATGTCGCACCCGTCGTCGACGATACGCAAATGCCACCGCTTGCGCCGCAGACATTCCCGGCGCCGGCGGATGTGCTACCACCGGCGGTGCCCGATCGGCCGCCGCCCCCGCCTCCGGCATCGGCATTCGTGCGCCCGGCGCTTCAGCCGCCGGGGTTTTTAGGACAAGCGGGCATAGGCCGGCCGCTGCAAACGCAGGACGGTGACAATCGACCATCCATTGTCTACCCGCCGAAACCGCCGCTGTCCTGGCGGGCAAAAGCGATGGAACTTAACAGCGACAGCCAGGCACCGTGCCGCGTTGTTCCGGGCTCTTCGGATGAAGTCACCATGAGCCTGCTCTCGTCGTTGCCGCAGTTCAATTTGAAAGTCGCGGTGCTCAACAGTGACGCCGGCGAGTTGTTGGCGGTGAGCACCGACCCAAACAACAAGCAGAAGGTAGTGTTCACCATCAATGAAATGCCTGAGGGTACGGTGACAATCAAGGGCGTGGCGCTGCCCGTCAATTCCCAGGGCACGAGCCTCGTACAAGCGATCTTGCAAGCCCTGAATACTACGGCGACCAGGCGAGGGACGCTCTAATGGACGCGAAACCGACGGTTGTAGGTATAACCGGCACCATTGGCTCGGGCAAATCTTTAATCGGCGACCTGCTGCGAAAACGGTCTTACAAGGTTATCGACACCGACGAAGTGGTGCATGATCTGTTTGGGTCCGATGCCGGACTGCAGCGAGCTATCGCCGACCGGTTCGGTCGCGAAGTTGTGACCCCCACGGGAACCATCGATCGCAACAAGCTCGGTGACATCGTCTTCAATGACGCCGAGGCGCGCCGAGATTTGGAAGCGATCGTGCATCCGGCAGTAGTGCAGCGGTGCGATCAACTAGTGCACGAGCACAGCAAAGACAGGCTGGTATTTTTTCTTGTGCCGCTGTTGTTCGAAGCAGGATTGGCTGATCGCTACGATCAAATTTGGACCGTTATTACCGACGATGCCGTCTTGAAGCAACGGCTTATGCAGCGCACAGGTTTATCGTCTGCAGAGGTGGATAAACGCATAGCCGCTCAGATGCCGCAGAAGGAAAAAGCGGCACGGTCGCACAAGATCATCGACAATACCGGCACCAGGGATGATACCGAGCGCCAAGTTGCCGACCTGGTCAAATCGCTACTCTAGCATCTTCCACATCTTGCTTGCCCAGCCCTGCTGCTTCTCTTTGAGATCGTGCATCCGCACCATATTGGCGGATATTTGGTTTGAGTCACCGGCGACGGGGCCGGTTAACTCCAAGCCGCACTCGCCGCAGAACTTGGCACTCGCTTCCAGAGGCGCGCTGCACGTCGGACAGGCCGGAATACGCTGAGGCAAGGTGTAGCCGCACTCGCCGCAGAATCTCGCATTCGGTTCGAGTGCTGAGTGGCATGCCGGACACAGCGGTTGTCCGGCCGCCATGTCGTGCGGCTGATACGACTGCTGCTGCTGCGTGAAAGGAAACTGCGGTTGCTCGTAATACACGGGTTGAGGTTGCGCAAATTCCACCGGCTGCTGATGTGGCTGCACCGGAGCCGGCTGCTCGTATGGCTGCTCGTGCGGCTGCTGATAGGGTTGCTCGTATACGGGCTGCTGCGGAGCAGCAGGCTGCGTGGGATAGACTGGTGCTGCAGGTTGGATCGCTTGCGGCGGCTCCATCGATCGGGCGACGGGCTCAACCCGGTGCTCGTCAGGCGGCACAGGTTGTTGCGGTTGTTGTCCCCGGCGGGCGGCGCGCTGCGCTTCCACGCCCCACGGATCGTCGTCCTGCGCCTTTCGCTCGCCCGGACGCTGCATCGGCACCGGCGGCTGTTGCTGTGCCAGATTGCGATAGAGTTGATCTTCAAGGCTTTGCGGCGCCGCTGCGCTCATCGGCGTCGCAGCCGTGTACGCAGCAGCAGGGGCAATATGGGGGCGGGACGGAATCGAAGCTGGTGGCACCGGTGCTGGCGGCGTGGGTACTGGCGCGGCAGGAGCTGCCGGCGCGCCTGGGATTTCAGCAGCTGGTTGCGCCGCAGGTTCGCGAGACGACCTCTTAGGCAGCGACGGCATCGATGGGCGTTGCAAAATTTGGTCTGCCGTATAAACCTGGAATGGATCGACCGGCGCCGCCGGTGAGTTGTGCGCGGCAGCGGCCGCTTGCGCCGCGGTAAGTGGTGTCGGCGGAGGCAGCGCAGGTTCCGGCGCCGGCAATGCAGGCTCCGGCGCAGGCAATGCAGGCTCCGGCGCAGGCAACTCATGTTCGGCCGCCGGCTCGACCACCGCCGGTTGAACCGGCTCTGGGTGCGGTGCCTCAGGAGTCGAGGGAGCGACCGTCTCGACAGGTTCCAAAGTTTCGCCGGACTCGGCAGGCCTCGAGCCGATTTGTCGGGCCCGCTCTGCAGCAGCCGCCTCCTTACGACGCATGCGCGCCGCGAGTTCTTTGGCACCCAGCTTCGAAGGCGCCGGTTGCTCAGGCGCTCCTGGCACCACCGATGGTGCAACAGGCTCTGCCGGCAGTTCGCCTTCCTCGGCGCGCACGGGCTCCACTTTCTTCTTGCTGCGATCTTCTTTCTCGATAAATGGTTTGGATGCCGCGTGAAAGGCTGCGATGTTGGCTGCAGGATCTCGGTGTGTTTCGGGGAAAGCCTGCGGCAGATCGATAGGCGACGGCACAATCGAGAGAGGCCGCGCGGCAGGTGCGGGCGGAATCAGAGGTTCCGCAGGAACGACAGGCAGCTCTGAAACCGCCGGTGCCGACGGCGCAACGGGCTCTGCAGCAACTGGCGGCTGGGCAGCGGCAACTTCGTCCGGCAGGTGCGGCTCCGGCAGCATGGTCTCCGCCACAAGCGGGCTTACGGCGGCCGGTACAGGTTCGGCGGCGATAGGTTCGGCGGCGATAGGTTCGGAGACGATAGGTTCGGAGACGGCAGGTTCGGGGACGGCAGGTTCCGAGACGACAGGTTCAGGCTCCGGCACAAGCGCGCTCGCGGCGGCCGCCGGTAGAGGTTCGGGAACGACTGTGTCTGGGAGCACCGGTGCCTCCACCGGCACTTCTGCAGCGACTTCTGCAGGTACCGCCGCTGCTCTGCCCTTGCGACCGGGACGTTGTCTGCTCCCTTTGCCAGGCGCTTCCGGAGCTGGCTCTGCAACCGGCGGCAGGTCCTCCGGAAATTCAGGAATCGGTGCTTCGTCGGTAGGTTCCGGTGCAAGCGGGCTTCCGCCCGCCGCTACGATGCTTTCTTGAGCGTATATAGGTTCGACGTGTTGCTGCGGCGGTTCTTCGTAAGGCGGCTCTTCGTACACCGGCTCCGGCGTTGCCTCGTAAACAGGCTCCGGCTGTGAATAGTCCGGTTCCGGCGCGACATAAATCGGTTCCGGCGGTGCAACGTAGACAGGCTCGGGCGGCGGCGCATATACCGGCTCCGGCGCAACGTAGACAGGCTCGGGCGGCGGCGCATATACCGGCTCCGGCGCAACGTAGACAGGCTCGGGTGGCGGCGCATATACCGGCTCCGGTGGTGGCACGTACACAGGCTGCGGCGGCATCGACGTCAACAATTGAGCCTCCAGCAGAAAATGCGACGGCGCCAAAATTGCGCCCGCAAATTGCTGCGGATAGCTGACGTACATCAGTTCTTTCGCCCGCGTGAATCCTACATAGCAGATTCGTCGTTCTTCCTCGAGATCAACTGCAGTTTGCGCAGGGAAAATTCCTGCCGCCATTCCGACCATAAACACGATTGGAAACTCGAGTCCCTTACTTTCAACGATTGGCAATACCTGGACGCCGGCATCGGCACCACCCTGCTTGTCGTCGACAATATGTTTGACGAAGTCGACGATTGTTTTGAACTCGCGTGACTCTTCTTCTAATTGATCGAGCTTTTTCAACGGCTCATAATTGACGCCCGCCGGTACCTTCACCGTGCGGTAATAGTCATTGAGTCGCTGAGTTCGCCGCAGTTGAGCGATCGCTTCGGCAGGCGGCCACTTGTCGGCATGCATTGTGCGAATAGTGCGCACCAATTGAGCCAGATCAGCACAAGCTTGATCGGAAGTCGCCTCGGCGTAAATCTCCACCGCCTTCAAATACGAGAGATTGTTTGCCTCAGCAAAAGAGGCAATCGTCGCCGAGAGTTTGGGGTCTATCTCTTTGACACGTAATTGGCAAACACGCTCGAAGGATTCTCTGGCACGCGGACCATCAGGGTCGATGATCAACTTAAGAAACGCCAGCATGTCCTCCGCTTCATCAGGAACAAAGTTCGAGATAGGATTCGATGCTCTGAAATTGACGCCTTTTTGATCGAGCGCTTCTTCAATAATCGTCGCGTACACGTGATGGCGGAAGAGAATCGCCATCTCACCGAATTTACGCCCGCTATCGGCAAGCAATTGAATTTCAGAGGCAATCCACTGCGCTTCGTCGTACTCGTCGGCCAGTGCTGCCGGTCCGACGATGGCCGTTGTCGGCGCCTGCCCCCAGGCTGAAACATATTCGCGATGAATGCGGCGCTTTTGCAGAAGGCTAATCAATTGACGCGCATGGTCGACTATAGCCGGATGAGAGCGCCAGTTTCTCTCGAGTGTGAAACAGCGCGCATGCGGCATGCGCAGCGAAACTTCAGTAAACAATTCAGGGCAAGCGTTTTTCGCCTCGTGAATCGTTTCCTCTTCATCGCCAGCTATAAATATGTTGTCCTGAGGCGCGGCCAGCAATCTGCCGAGCATCTCTTGGGCCACTGTTATGTCCTGATATTCGTCAATGAGAACGAACTCGAATTGACGTTGATATCGAGCACGCAGCTCGGCATTATCAAGCAAAACTTGCACCGATAGTCCAACAACGTCATCACGATCTATACGATTCGCTTTCAGCAATTGGTCCTCAAGCTGCTGATAAATCTTAGCGATGATCTCTTCGCCGTAATTGCTCGCATCTTGTTTCGCTTGGGCAGGGGAAATCAAATGCGACTTGTACATCGAGATGACGGCCGCTATATAGAATTCATCGAGATCGACCGACAGCTCCAGCTTGGCAGGGTCGATTTCTTTCTTGGCCTTGGCGAGCAATCGCTGAACGATCTTTTGCGGGCTCGGCTCTACCTTCAAAGGCGGTTTGCGTTTGATTGCCGGCAAATTCTCTTTGAGGATTTTTAGTCCAAGATCATGCCACGAGCAGACGTTCAGCCGCTGCGCGATCTGTTTCTCCAGCATTCCTTCGAATGCGCGCTTGAGCGCCCGCTGCGTGTCCGTGCCATGAGTAACCACCAGAATGGTTTCAGGCGAAACTCCTTGCCCGATTAAATAGTTGACTCGTTGCAGCAGACACGTCGTTTTTCCGGTGCCGGCGCCGCCGCAAACGACTGCTGGACCGCCACCATACGTGATGGCGTTCATCTGCACATCATCGTCCACCGGTAGATCCGGCATTGGCGGGACGACATTGCCGACCAGCATTCTGCCGGTAGAACCGCGCTTGCGCCCGCCGCGCCACACATCATCAACAACATCCACGCAGGCGGCGGCATTGCCGAGAATCTCCGCGGTGGTAAATTTCAACACTTGCCAGTCGTCGGAAAACAGCATCAGGTTTCGTTTTGCTTCCTGACGTTGCAGCTCACTGGAGCCGAGAGTCGAAATGGTGTCACATTCGATGTTGAGACGATGGTCTTTGTCCATCAAAGCAAAATCAAGCCTGAAATCGCCAAGAATGTGTTGTGGTATCACATCGATATTGCGCTCTTTCAAAGCCATGTAGAGCTGATGTTCAGCCTTAAGCATTGGGGGCAGACCATCCTCGTGGGTTCGCTTCAAACCGTCCACGGTGATCATGCAGGCTTCGATGAGCCAGAGCAGCTTCTCCCAGTTGATAGACTTGGCACAGTAATCCGGATCGGCGCAAGCCTGTCCGTATTTCAGAAATTCTTGGAATGAAAGAGGCGTGGTGATGATTGTCGGCTTGCCCGAAAGCGCCCGCGGGTAGAGCAAGTGAGACCACAGGTACCACAGTTGGCGCGCGTTCTCGGGCGCCTCGAGGTTATCGAGGACGACAATATCGCTGCCGCCCAAATCGAGCTCCAGTTTGCTCGCTACCGGCCTGCCGAACTGCGAGTTTGCACGCGATTCTTTCCACAAATAATCGGCTTGCTTAAAAATGGCGTCGCCGGTGATTGCCAGCGGATTGAATCCGCGCGATCTGAGGTTGATAATGGCGGCTTCCAAGTTGCCGGCCTTTTCTTCAGTCCAGTCGCTGATAAAAAGTCCGCGGGTCGAGCCGACGTAAATACCATATGTGTTGACAAACCACTGCAGCGCTTCCCCGGCGTCCGCCGGTAGAACGCTTTTTGCCGAAGCTGCAGACCCGTGATGTCCCTGGTTCAATTGCCCTCTATCAGAACATGTGCCGCCGTTTCCATCCGAAATACGGTGAGACAGCCAAGGCCATGCCCATTAAGCCTCGACATGATTCTACTTGAAAACCAGGTATTTGTGTTATCTCTTGGGTACATTTACATTGCCAACTTGACATTTCTGTTAGGGTAGACCCGGTAGTACAATTGCGTAGTATTTTTACTGCAGTATATTTTTAAGTGCTGCCCACGGTCCAAGTACCGTTTACCAAAGAAGGAGAGGACTTCATGAACAAGGCGTTCAGTGTCGCTATTGCTGTGTCCGCCATCGCCGTTACCGCCCTCCCGGCTTTCAGCCAAGCTTGCGGAGACGAAGGACGCTATTTCCACATTGCTCCGCCCACTTACTCGGTCGCACCCCATAGACGGCAATCAATCCACCGCATGGCGAAGGCCCTGCGTTGGTACCGTGAGCACAATGGCGACAAGCCCCTGTGCGAAAATGGTAAACCGGTCGGCTAACTAGCGGGCGGCAATCGTCGACGGAAGCAGCGGGTTAGCCCGCTACCAACGTTTACGACCTGCCGCAGAATTTATCAGACGCATATATACCGCGTCCTCTCATCAATGAATTAAAGCGCCCGGCAATCCGGGCGCTTTTTGTTGCGTTTGAGAACCGCGGCTAGATCCTGTAGGGGCGAGGCATGCCTCGCCCCTACACTAATACGCTCGCGAATACGCAGCACCATGAGACGAAGGCGGATCTACACACGGATTCGACACCAATCCGTTGCGCCCTAACCGTTGGGCAGGCACACTGTAATCGTCCGCCGCCCATCCTGCAGTCGCACCAGGATCCACACCCGTATTGATCACTCGTCCTTGCGCAGAATCATAGTAATCAACCGCCTTGCGTCCGGTTGCGATCGGATAGCCGCTGGCTGTTTGTCCATAGTCTAGTTGGCGGCCTGGAATTGACATTGTCGGCGAGATGGAAGATCCGGCTGCCTCTTCCTGCACACCACCAGCCGCTGCAACCGGGGGTGGCGGAGCCGGAATGCGCTGATTTCCGCATTCAACACTTTGCGCCGGCATTTCCGCGACACCCGAGCTCGCCTCCCGAGTCGATTCTGCAGCCGCCGCCTGTTTGGTCGAGCCGCTGCTGAGATGCCCGCTGAGAGCCATTACCGACATGCCGGCAGCAAAAGAGGCACCAATAATGATGGCGTTTTTGAACGCCGCTCGTGAAAGTCGGGGACGCATGAGGATGCCTGGGACGGAGTTTTACTAGCGTGCTACGAAGCGGTTCGCGCGTCAAGCGTAATAACCACACTGATCCGGGAAGGATAACCACGGGCTACTGTTGGTCAGTGTTCTCGTTTGACTGTGCAACCGGGCATGGATTTGCGAAGTCTTTCGATTTGAACAGCAGAAACCTCTGGGCAAATCAGTGTCAGCCTGTCCAACTTCATTGTCTTCAATCGATCGACACCAATATCGGTGGCGCTGTCGCTGATGATGGAAAGCTCCTTGAGCGATTGCAGCCGAACAAGGTGGGCAATACACTCATCGTTGAGTGAACCGTCGCGCCCACCGCTGCCCTGGATCAAAAGCCGACTTAGTCGCTTGATCGCGTGCAGTCCATCAATTCCAGCAGGTGTCAAATCATTATTGCAATCAATTTTAAGCGTTTGCAGACGACTGAATCGCGCCAGATCGTGAATTGTTTGATCGCTTCCATTGGAGATCGTCAGTTCTTCGAGTTTATCGGGCTTGATGTAGGCAAGTCCTCGTCCCCGCACTATAGAGCCCCACATTCGAAGTGCGTGCAAAGACAGGCTACGCAAGTGCGTTAATCCTTTATCCGTAACGTCCGTGTCGGCCAAGCTGAGTTCATACAGCGGTGTTTCGGCATTTTCAAACGCCGACAAATCGCTATCATGAATATGCGTATAGCCTAACTCAAGAGTTTCCAGCGACGGCAGTTGCAGCAACGCCGGCAAATTCTTCGCGTCGAACTGAGCACCCTCGAAATCAAGTCCTTCCAGTCGCTCAAAGCCGGACGAAAAACAGCTGCCCGTGACGGGTGTATACTCCAAATGCAGCCGGGAGATTCCGGTATTCCGAAGCTTGGCGATGCCAGCGTCAGTGATGTGATCACCGCAAAATTGCAGTCCCCACAGCCCGGACAATTTGGACAAATAGTCCAGCGACTGATCAGAAATTGGATTGTTGTCCAGAAAGATTGAGTCGACTGGGATATGTTTTGCTGAAATTTGATCGCAGATGTATCTCACATCGCTATCCGTTATTTCGCTCTTACGCAAATCGAGCGTCCTTTTTATAATCCTGGTCAGAAGCATCGCGTTGAGATAACGCTCGCGATTGGCGCTGGTTGTCTCCGCCGTTTTGGCTTTATCGGTGCTCGACGCCGGCACCGCGGCCGGTGGCACAGATGTTTCTACGTGCCGCTGGTTCAACACCGTCAACAGGCAAACAACTATAATCAGCCACGGAGCCAACATAATTTTCCACAGATTGATTTTCGCTTGCAGAGGTAAATCCGCCGGAAACACACCTTTATCTGTGCTCATAACCGACTTGGCGCCGCCCTGCAATGCTTGCTTGAGCTCGGCTGCCGTTTGAAAGCGATTGTCTCTGTCCACGCTCAGCGCGCGCTGCACGGCCTGCTCAATATGCGCCGGCACGCGCACGCCCACCTCGCTCAAGGATGGAATATCGCCCTGAACATGTTTGTGCATGATCTCGTACAAGCTCGGCGCCGAAACCGGCGGCTTGCCGGACAGCACTTCAAACATCACGCAACCCAATGAGTAAATATCCGTCCTGGCATCCGTCGGATGGCCAAGGCATTGTTCCGGACTCATGTATGTGGGTGTGCCGATGGTCGTTCCGCTACGCGTCAACCGCTCTGCGCTGTCGCTCTCCTGGCTAACATGCGCCAGTCCAAAGTCCATTATTTTTACGAGCGCCACGCCGCTTGCGGTTTCAACAAGACGTATATTGTCCGGCTTCAAATCGCGATGAACAATGTTCTTTTCGTGAGCGCACTGCAGTCCATCACACAACTGCTCGAAAATAGGCAGTGCTCGATCGAGTGGAAGAGATTTTTCAGCCTGGAGAAGCTTATCCAGGTTGATGCCGTCAATGTATTCGAAGACGAGAAACGGCTGTCCGCCGGACAGAATACCGAAATCATAAACAGTCATTATATTCGGGTGGTTCAGCTTACTAACCGCTTCAGCTTCTCGTCTAAAACGTTCCATGCGCTCGGGAAAAGCAATGAGATGCTCGTGAAGCATTTTGATCGCTACGAATCTGTCGAGCGAAAGCTGCCGCGCTTTGAACACAACTCCCCATCCGCCGCTACCAAGCAAAGATACAATCGCGTACTGCTTACCGACGGCGTCTTCGCCAAAGGGGTTTTGGGGAATCACCATCAGCGATGATTGGTCGACCGGACAGCGGTCAGCGCCCGTTGCTCCATCCAAGATCAAAGAACAGGTCTGACAAACACGCGCGCCCGCGAATTCGCGTGGCAATGCGTCTTTTGCTTTGATTTCCGTGCGCTGTTGTTCCATGCATCCAGCCGGCGACAGGAGTTTGGCTGCCTTTCGAATTATGCCCGGCTCTGCGCATTAAGGTGCTCGCTCACCAATCGAGACATTCGGCTTTGCCGAACCTGCCCCCTACATAATCAGACAGACCAAGCAGCTCTGCGCGCAGTTGGCGTCTTCCTTTTGCGCCGCGCCAGGGAAGAACCAGCACGTGGCGGAACAAGTGCATGCCAATCGATAACAGGGGCAAAACTGCCTGCGCCTTGCTCAGGTGCGAGCCGAAGAACAAGAGCCGATTGCGCGTGTAGTAATATCGCCGCCAAGTCTGGCGGTCGCCCTCGGTGGACGCGCCGCCGGCATGCTCGACACGAGCAGCGGGAACCAGCAAGCACTGCCAGCCCGCCCGGCGCAAACGAAGGCAGAGGTCGGTATCCTCGAAATAGAGGAAGTATTGCTCGTCAAACCCCCGCACCGACTGGAATTTTTGGCTATTAACCAGCAGGTTGCAGCCGGAAAGCCATTCGCATGGAAGCGTGTCGGCGCCGGGCTCAGCGCGCTTGCGCTCGTACGTCTTGCCGCGCCTAAAGTCTATTTCGCCCCCGCCATTCGGCACATAGCCGTCCCCGGACGGCGTATAAACGACAGCGCCCAGCGCCGCCGCCTCTGCATGTTTGCCCGCACTGGACATGAGCACTGAAAGGGTATCCGGCTCAACCCAGGCGTCATTATTTAAAAACCACACCCACTCTGCCCCGCGCCCGATACTTTCCTGGGCTCCGGCATTGCAGCCACCAGCGAATCCGAGATTGTCCGTCATTCTTTTGTAACTGAATTCCGGAAATTCCGCGGCCAGTGCGTCTCCCGAACGATCGGGCGAGCCATTATCGATAAGAAGCACGTTGAAATTGCCATATTTCAGGGCACGTAGGGATTGGAGACAAGCACGAGTATGGTCCGGACCCTGGTAGTGCAATACCACGATCCAGACAAGCGGCTCTGAAAGCTGCTCTGGATGCTGTTCTACGGGCGGGGACCCCACTTAATCACTCCTGGGACCTGTCACTGACACTAGTTAGCTTGATAATATAAATCGTCGAAGGCTGGAGAAGGCGCATGGCAGAATCTGAATTATCTGACATTCACAACGTCCCAAACAGTGAAAGCGGCGCCACCGCCCAGCCCCAGCCGTCCCCAGAGGACGAAAGTTTTCCTCCGAGACGCGGCGGATTTCGCAATGTTTTCTCAGCCCTCAAGTACGTCAATGACGCTTCGGCGACTGAGTCGGTAAAACAGCGCATTTCGGACTACGTCACCATTGGACTGGTGGTAATGTGCATTTTCAGCCTGGTGGCCGCCATGGCGCTGCCTGGCGTGTCCTTTGGATTGAAATTACTGCCGCTGGTGTTCACCATCGGGGCGGTTGTCTTCTATATCATTAACCGCTTGGGCATTATCGTCAGCTTGAATTCCAGGCAAGCACTGATCGTCTGGCAAATACTGATTGCTGCATTCTGGCTCGGAGTCACATCAGCCATGTTCGTGATGATGTCTTGCTTCTACTTCTTCGGCGTCAGAACGCAGATGTAGGTGTATAAGACAACCTAATTTCGACCATTGCGATATTCGCAATTTTTGGAAGCCATTTTTTTGCGATATGCGCAAAATTGCGAATATCGCAATTTTTTGGCATCCTTTCCTTGCGATTTTCGCAATGCCTCTGCTGGATGCGCGCAAGTTCTGCTGAAAAACCGAACCGGCTTCGGGTATTTATTCGTCCCCGGGCTTTTCGGCGGCGACGAATTCTTCTTCCTCTTCGACTTCGCCGTATTCGCGCTCTTCTTCACTGAGCCCGACATAGCTGATCACGATATGACGATCTTCGCCTTGCCCGCGGCTGTCCGACGACAGCTCCGGAAAATGCTCTTGCAGATATTTATGCACGACACGGCGCTCGAAAGCCGACATCGGCTGCAGCTCAAAATCTTCAGTCTCTCCGTTGAGCACGGCCACCGCGCCTTCTTTCGCCTGATCGACGATTTGCTCACGCCGGCGCTGGCGATAATTCAAAACATCGAGCATAAAGTGCGGCTGCTCGATTTTGTTGGGACCACGGCACATCTGGCGCAGAAGAAACTGCAGCGCCTCGAGCGTCTGCCCCTTGCGTCCGATCAGCAGTTTGGCATCGGAGGCCTTGCAGTCGATGCGCAAGCAAGTTGTGGATTCATCGATATTTTCCTCGGACACCTGGGCGTCAATGTCGAGTATGGCCAGCATTTTTTCAAGATAGTTTTTGGCGCTTTCTTCAGTTGATATCGTCATGCTTCTTTCTTCTTCTGGGCTTTTTTCTTCTTGGGTACCGAAATCTTTTGTCCGGGCTCGCTGCCATTGCCCGAGTTCTCTGGTGATATATTGCCACCATTTTCGGCTTGATTACCACCCCCTGAAGGATCAGGTGCAGATCCGTTGCTTGGCATCTTATATATCAGCCACGTTTGTAGAACTTGGAAGACGTTTGAAACGACAAGATAGATGTAAACACCGGCAGGCATGGCGATAAAGAAGAACATCACCGTCATGGCGATCGGCATCGTCTGCTGCGTCTGCTTTTGAATGGCAGCCTGCTCGGGATCCATGTTGGCTGTAGGCTGCGCCATCATCATTGATGAAAGATACATCGTGGCCGCGAATGCGATCAGCATGCCAAGCACGTCCCAGTTTTGCGGCTTCAAAAGTTCTGCGCCGCGCGCAATCTTGCCCAGGCTGGTGACGAAATAAAAGGATTCGTCCTTCGCTACTCCCGGAATGGTAGCTGCAACCATGACCTCACCGGGTTTCGGGAAAACAGCATGACCATTGGCATCGATGGTGGCAGCATTGTTGTCTTTGACTATGTGCCAGACGACTGGAATATTTTCTGATGAATTGCCACTGATGGCATGGACTTCGAATTTGACGTTTTTGCTGCCGGCCGTCACCGTCGACGGTCCTGGCGAAACAACGACGGTTATCGGCTTGCCGTTGACCATCACCGTCCGTTTATCTGCGCTGTCCGCGGTCTTCGTGCGGAAGGCATCGCCGCCGCTGCTGAAGACATTGCCCAAGGGCAACCCGCCTTGCTGTTCGGCCTTCGCCTCAACTTTTATCGGCACATCAATGGGCGCGGCATCAGCTCCACCATTGGGGAATCCCGCTTCGACGGTGACATCACCGGCTGTGGGGAAGAATGCCATGCCGTTGTCTGTTTCAATGGTGGCACCATTGGGATCGTGCTGAATCTTCCACGTCGGTTTGAAATCAGCGGGAGGATCGCCGGAAACAGCAATCGTATGGAAATCGATCGTGTTCGGTTCGTTAGTTTGCTGTCCGCTGGCGTTGCGACCCCAGACCAATGATTGGTCGCCTGGTTGCACAGCGAATTTCGCTCGCTTGCCGTCTACCGAAATAAATGGGGACGTCGCACTCGATGTTGGTGACTGCGTGATTTTGACGTTGGCAGCATCAGCCGGTTTGGCCAGCTGCACTTTCACCGGGATGTCTTTGTCCGCGAACGGTGGTCCATAGAAGGTCGCGTACAATGCGATCAAGATCGGCAATTGCACGAGCGTAGGCAAACAACCACCAAGAGGATTGAACTTGTTCTCGAGGTAGAACTCCTTCATTTTTTTGGCCAGCTCTTCCGGCTGGTCTTTGTACTTTGCCTGCAGCTCTTTCATCATCGGCTGCAACTTGGCCATGCGCTGCATCGACTTAGTCGAGCTCGCCACGAGAGGCCACACAATAATTCGAATCGCCAAGGTGAGAATGACAATCGACCAACCGTAGCTATGCATCGCCTTGGCGAGCACTTGCATGATCGGGATCATCACACTGTATGTAAGGTCGAAGTTCACTGCTTCTCCGGCACTAAATCAACGCCGCCCGCATGCAACGGGTGGCAGCGCAGCAGCCTCCCGAGCGCGAGGCATGCGCCCGCCAATACTCCATGGCGTTCGATGGAAACGTATGCATAATCTGAACAGCTTGGCCAAAAACGGCAACACGGCGCGCGGTATATACGCGTCGCCTGAAAAAGTTTAATTGCATTCAATGCAAGCCGTTTAACCATCAACTTGTATTTTCGGTGAATTCGGAATTTTACGTCCGTACTTCTTGGACGCCTCTACCAGGCATTGTTCGACGGACTGAAGGATTTGCTCAAACGGCGCGTCGATCGCCTCATTGCGAATTTGCCAAACCAGAGCATACCAGTGCGTTAAGCTCATCTTGGCATTCCCCTCGGATTTCATAACCTTCTCCCGCAGAAGCCTGTAAGCCTCGCGTACACGACGTTTTGCGCGGTTGCGCTTGACTGCCCTGGCGTGTACTTTCTTGCCGATGACAAACCCGACAAGAGGGGGCTGCGGTGCGCTTCGTGGCTGACGTTCCAGGACATGGAGGGAAACTGGGGGATAAGAAACGCTTTTCTTGCCTGCGTAGACTCTTTGGAAAAGCGCATCCCTGGATAGACGCTCAGCACGGGGAAGCATTACTGCATCGCCAGCTTGTACCGTCCTTTGGCGCGGCGCGATTTGATGACTTTGCGACCGGATTTGGTGGCCATCCGCTTCAGGAAGCCACTGCTCTTTCTTGCTTTGCGGATGGCACCGCGTAGTGTACGTTTCATAGCCCAATAACTCCGTGGAAAACGATCGTGAGAGCTCGGCGCAAACGCGGCCGTACTTCAGAAAAATTCTACTCTCAACAGATAAGGGCTTATGCTATCATCTCCCCCAGATTGATCGCTGCTCTTGTACTCCAAGAGCGCGTTAAAAATTTACGATAAACACAGCGCCAGGGGCGGGTCTTGCACGTATCTTAGCTACGTGCAATCAGTTTTCCGTCACGTTGGGGCTTTATTTTTTCTTCACGCGTGCGAGAAACCACAAAAAATATGACAGTGGACGAGAAGAACCGTAGGACTGATGCTGCGCTGGTCTTTAGCGACGGGATCGGACTGACAGAGCCGTATGAAGGGGACGTCGTTCTTTGCGAAGAACGTCCCATCGATGAGGTATGGGAGGAAGCCCGCAGCTACCTTAAGAAACGGCTGAAAACGCCGACCTACGAGTCCTGGGTACGTCCGATGAAGCTGAAAAGTCTCACACCGACTGAAGCCGTGGTCGCCGTCGTCAATGACTTCGCTAAAGACCGGCTTACAGGGCTGCATTTCGAAGAGATTCGCAAGAGTGTCTGTCTGGCCAGCGGCTACGATCTCACCTTAAAAATCGTCGTAGACGAGTCGATTCAGAGCACGCCGACTGACTACGTCCCTTCGATTGGGGCTATTGCAGTCGGGCAGCAATCGCCCAATTCCGAGTCTGCCACCACATCCGGTGCGCAGGGAAGCGCCGGCCGGAGCGCAGGCAGCTCATCCGCGTCTTTCGACACCATCGTCCGCGCCCAAGCCAGCAATCTCAACCCTAAACATACGATCGACACGTTCGTCGTCGGCTCGCACAATCGCTTCTGCTATTCCGCAGCCACCGCCGTCGCCGAGCGCCCCGGTCAGACGTACAATCCGCTGTTCATTTATGGGGGCGTTGGTCTGGGTAAAACGCACATCATGCACGCGATCGGACATCAGGTGATGAAAACCAATCCGCGCATGACCGTCCGCTACATCACGTGCGAGAGATTCACCAACGATCTGATCAATTCCATCCGCGAAAACAAGATGATCGAATTCCGCAAGCGCTACCGCCAGGTGGACGTGCTTTTGGTTGACGACATTCATTTCATCGAAGGGAAAGAGTCGACGCAGGAGGAGTTTTTCCACACCTTTAACGCCTTGCGTGAGTCCGGACGTCAAATCGTCCTGTCCAGCGACCGCCCGCCGAAAGAGATTCCGAAACTGGAAGAGCGTTTGCGCAGCCGTTTCGAGTGGGGGCTGATTGCCGACATGCAGCCGCCGGATTTCGAGACCAGGCTGGCTATTCTGCGCAGCAAGTGCGAGTCGGAGCGTATCCAGGTGGAAGATTCCGTTCTGCAATACATCGCCACGCAGGTCACTAGCAACATCCGCGAATTGGAAGGGGCACTTTGCCGCGCGCAGGCTTATGGAAATTTAAGCGGCTCACCTTTGAACCTTCAGACGGCCGCGAGCGTATTACAAGTAGGCAGCCCTGTATCCAGCAAGACCACTCTTACAGTGGAGAACATAATCGGTGCGGTAGCAGAACACTATAAAGTAGATACATCCGATCTTCGGTCGCAAAAGCGGTCGCAGGATCTTGCTTCGCCGCGGCACATAGCCATGTACCTGGTGCACGATCACTTAAAGATCAGTCATTCAAGAATTGGCGAGTACTTCGGCGGACGCAAGCATTCATCGGTCATATATGCGATCGATAAGGTAAAGCTAGAGCTCGTCGAAAACGTCGCGCTGTCACACTCGATTGCGCAAATTCGGCGCCGGCTCAGCGATTGAGATGTCGTCGAAAAAGCGTAGATAACTCGTCGGTTAGTAGTCGGCAATCAGTACAAACGCGAAATACCGCAAGAAGACAAGGTTCCGACATTGTGCAATTCGACTACCGATTTTCTACATGCGTTTTCCGCGGTGGATTGCCTTCCAGGGATTATCTACAGAAAACCGGTCGCTATGCTACTTCTAATTATTTCAATTAACCGAACTGAAAGCAGCAAACATTGAGGGAAGCGCATCGGGTTGGATTGGACGAATCGCATTGCAAAAGGGTCGCAATGAGGGTAACCTTTAAGACTGGGCAAGAGCGTTTCGCTCGTACAGGGCGCCCATTTGGTAGCGGCGAGCTCCCTTTTGGTACCGGCGGGCTTTAGCCCGCATGACGTGAGGATTGAATTATGCATTTTGCCATTCAAAAAGAAGTTCTGGTAAAAGCGCTCAGAGACGTCAGCAATGCAATCGCTACACGAGTGGTGCAGCCCGTTTTGAGCAACGTGCTCGTCGAGAGCGTGGATGAGACAACTCTGCGTTTTGTCGGGACTGATCTTGATCTAACTATCCAAACAACTTGCCCGGCTGTTGTATACAAAGCCGGGTCCGTCACCTTGCCGGGCAAGAAATTGTTGGAGATTGTCTCCAAGCTGCCCAGCGACCTGGTGTCCTTCCAAATCGACCAGCAGACGTCAGCGACTACCGTCACTTGCCGCCGTTCCAAATTCAACCTCAGCGGCTTGCCGTCGGCCGACTATCCCAAGCTGCCGGATGTAAGCTCAGCCAAAGGCTTCTGGATGCCTGCCGATGTGCTTCGCCGTTCGATCATTCAGACAGCGTTTGCTGCAGCCAGTTATGACTCCAGCAGCATCCTGGGCGGTGTTTATCTGCTCGTCCACAGCGGCAAATTTGAAGCTACCGCCACCGACGGCAGCCGCCTTGCTCACCGCAGCGATGTGCTGACCGTCACGGCACCGGCCAAGCGCAAGAAAGAAGGCGATGCCGAGACAGAGGTAGAGACGGAAGCCGAAGCAAAGTCGGCCACCGCCACTCTAGAAAAACCGCAAGACCTCAAAGCAATTGTGCCGGCACGGGCTTGCACCGAGTTGCTGAAGTTGCTGGATGCCAAAGAAATCGGCACCAGCATTCGCGTCGCCATGGCTGACGGACAAATCGTTTTCGAAAACGACACGCACTTCCTCTGCACCCGCTTGATCAACGGCGAATATCCGAAATATCACGAGCTATTCCCGACAGAATTCACCTACCTGGCGCAATTCTCCCGCGAAGATGCCCAGTCGGCTATCGACCGTGTCGCCGTCATGTCCGACGACCGCACCAACTTGGTCAAGTTCCATTTTGAAGGCGAGACAGTTCAAGTCACTGCCAACACTCCGGACGTGGGCGGCGCTCAAGAAGAGCTCTCCACGAAATTCGAAGGGCAAGTCCTCGATATCGCCGTCAACGTGCGCTACGTCCAAGACGTCCTGCAAAAGTTGGGCGGTGTGGAAGTTCGCCTCGAGATGACCGGCCCCCTCAAGCCGCTCATCTTCAAGTCTGAAGGCGACGACAACTACAAGTACCTGCTCATGCCGGTGCAAGCGAAGTAGCAAAAACTAGCCAGCAAAAACTTCGTAGCGGCGGGCGAGAGCCCGCCGTTTATTTGTTCCGATTCTCCAAATCCGCGATCGTTGCTTCCACGGCCTTTGCTTCCGACAGCTTTTCCTGTCGTCTGTATGCGATCGCTAGCTCGTGCAATTTACTGATGGCAGCCGGATATTTGCCTAAGTGCTCGTAAACGGCGGCAAGATCGCGCGTCGTTTGAATATGAGTTCCCGGGCTTATCTGGTCATCCATGGTTAGTCCATAAGTTGTCTGCAACACGGGAAGCGCCTCGGTATACTGCTGTGTGCGAATAAGCTGTCGCGATTGCTGTTGCAAGCAGTTTATTCTGTCCGCCCGCGCGATTTTGGAACGGTGCTCATAACGCAATGCTGCATCGAATTTTTCCAGCGCTGATTGGAATTTTCCTTCCTTGGTCAACTGTTTGCCCTGAACGTCCAGGCTGTTGACCGTGTCGCGCAATGATTGGGCATCAGGGCGGTACAGATGTGCCAGCGTTTGCAGATCGCGGCTCGACAGCTCTCGCTCAGTGGTCGCGTCAGTTTTGGCCGGATACATTATGTCGCCTGCACTTGGGCTGTGGCCGAGGAAGCCCAGGGCGTGTCCTACTTCGTGCAAGGCAATAACACGAATGCGTTTCACCGGAGCGGAATGCCGGCGATCACTTTCGGTAGTCACAAGCGTGATCTTAGCGTGGTCGAGTTCTGCGGGCGATTTCGGTTCTTCAGTTTTGGTTTGGCCCCACCAACATTTGTTATCCATGCCGGAATTATCAGGTATCCAGGTGCAATCAATGTCGGACTGCGACGCGTCATCGACAAAACGAAAATTCACGAGTCCGTGTGATTGAGTTTGCCAGTCTAAAAACGCGTCGTGCATAGCCGCCCGGAACTCCGGTCGGTATCCGGCTATCTTGGACGAGCTGGCGTCGCTCGGAATGTACACTTTCAGCGGGAATCGCGATTGCGGCCACTTGCGTGCATAGTCGCGGGCGATTTCGTAGAAGTAGTCTCCCGAGGCTGTGCACAATGCCGGCGTGACATACCAAATGCAGGCGATAACTGTCGCAAGTAGTGCGCTGGCATTTATTCGCAGCCGACTAAGCTTGTTCATTTTGCGACGATTGTACAGCCTGCAGCCGGTGGCGCCGCGCTACACGAAACGTCTCCAGCGCCACCACTGCAAAGCCACCGGTGATGAAGAGGTCAGCCAGGTTCCAGATGCATTTATCGTACAGAGTCGTATAACAGAAGTCTGTGACGCTATGGTAGAGCACGCGCTCAGCCCAATTAGCGATCGTTCCGCCGGTCAAGCAAGCGAAGCCTATCTGCTGCAGCTGAGTTGGCTTTATGCCTGCCTTTTCTTTCTTTGTAAGCCAGGCAAATATAAGCACCACCAGGACGGCCGGCAGCGTTAGACAGACTTCCATCCATTCGTTGCCCAGTCCGACGGAGCCACCGGGATTCTTCCCAAGAACCATATAGAAGAAGTTCGGCACAACAGTGGTGACCTGCGAAGTCAGGTGTCTGTTGGCCCAGACCTTGCTCATTGCGTCTGCCAACCAGACAAGCCCAGCCAACAATAGAATGCGTTTCGAAAGCATACGTTTTTCTGAACCCTCGCTCATATCTTGCCCGAGCAGTAGGCTTGTAAACGGCAGCCGGATTCGTTTGTTACCGCATACTCCTCAGCCGTAATACAAAGTGGAATAAACGGATAGGCAGCCGCATTCGGTATGCTATACTGCTGTACCTGTCGCCCTCTTGGCGTCAGTTTGTTCTGGGATCGTAGCTCAGTTGGTTAGAGCGCCTGCCTGTCACGCAGGAGGTCGCCGGTTCGAGCCCGGTCGGTCCCGCCAATTGAAATGGAGCCGGGCTTTATGCTCGGCTCCATTTATTTGCAGACCAAGCCATACTTCCGTAGCGCTCAGAAAATTGCGTCAGACGAAACGCCGTAAACGGCTTGAAAATCGCCAGAACGCTCTGCCTGCCGCAATGGCCATTTAGAGCATGAGTTGCATCAGACGACATTTTCTGAGCGCAGTCGGAGACTGTGTCGGCAAGCCGAGCGTACGTGAACCTATTCACGAAAAAGAGCACGCGCAAAATATAGCAGCGCACCGTGTTGCACGGCGCGCTGCTCTCTTCCTAAAGCTGTCGGCTTCGAGGAGCCCTACGGGGCCGGGCTCAGCCGTTCTAGTTGTGTTTAACGACAACCGTTCCGGCTAAGCTGTCGTGCAGACCTTGTTTTTTCTCGGTAAAAGCGATCATCAGATAACCAACGTTGAAGGGAAGCGATGAAAGAAACTTGGCCAGATAACGTCCAGTAGCGCGCCAGAATGAGATTTTCCTGCCTTCAGTATCTGTGACACGCAATCCGAAGAAGATCTTGCCGCAAGTGGCTTGATACTCGGAGCTTTCCATGCCGGCGAAGTAGAACCACACACCGAGCAGCGCCAATCCGTTGATCATGAGCGAGGCAAGTCCATGGTTCATGTGTGACAAGCCCGCTGTGAAAGCAAGGATGACTACCATGGCACCGATGCCAATCACAAGAAGTATGCTGTCGATGAGATAAGCCCCGAAGCGCACCCAGAACCCGGCGTAGTTGACGTGGTCTATGGAGACGAGGGCCCTCATGTTGGCCATCTGGATTCCGCGCAGCGCCGAGGCAGCGGTCGGCACCGTATTTGGTGCCGTGAGTCTGCTCGTGCTCGGCATGCTGGGGTCGTAAGAATTGCCGCAAGCTTCGCAATACTTCCGTGAAGTCTTTTCGATCTGGCCGCACTGCCAGCATTTTTTGTCTTCGACTATCGGCTTTAAATAGTTTCCAGTTTGTCCAGATGGACCGTACGTATTCATAATCCTCTCCTGGGTAATAATCGCGAGTGTGGGGATTCGCCAGCGGGCTTCCGCCCGCCGCTACAAGAACATCGGCAACTACATACAAATCGGCGGCAGTAACAGGATTGCTGTGTCCTGGTTGCTACCGCCTGAATGCTAGTTGTTTGTTTACATGCCACCGTATCTCGGTTGCTTACATAATAAACCGCCTTTCTTGACAAGCGCTGTGTTTTAGCAATTGCTTCATAAACCCGCACGGGCCCTGCGTTTAATAAATCCTGTAAAGGCTCGCTGGATGTGCTAAAACAGCATTGTTTTTCTCGTCGGCAGAAGCTACAGAAAAGGTAAAAATGCACCCCTGGCATGATGTTGATATTGGCGATCAGGCACCGAATGTGGTGACGGCTGTCATCGAAGTGCCTATGGGATCCAACGTTAAATACGAACTGGACAAGAAAAGCGGACTCATTAAAGTCGATCGCACTCTATTTAGTGCGGTGCACTACCCGGCCAACTACGGCTTTATTCCGCAGACCTACTGCGAAGATAATGATCCGCTCGACATTTTGGTGCTGGGGCAAGAGCCGTTAGTGCCACTATGTTTGGTGCGCACCAAACCAATCGGACTTATGAAAATGGTCGATCAGGGCGAGCTTGACGACAAAGTAATTGCCGTGCACCTGGACGATCAGGAATACATCGACTACAACTCGATCGACGACTTGCCACAGCACAGGCTGAATCAGGTGAAACGGTTTTTCCAGGATTACAAACTATTGGAACACAAGACCGTGACTGTCGAACAATTCTTCGGGCCCAAAGAAGCGCACGAAGCAATTCAGCACGCTATCGCGATGTACAACCAGAAACGCCAAACCCTGACTGCGCGGTGAGAGGTGCGGATTCCCACCATTTGAGAGTGTGCTTGTCCGATCAGAAGATCCTTAAATCCGCTTGAGAACGGGTGATTTCTGATCTAGAGTAGGTCATCCCCGCACAAACTAAGAGTCTTATGCGCCGGATCCTCGCGGATTTGACTGAAATTCTGCAGATACTTTGCGATGAGCCCTCACCAGTACGGGCTCGCAGAGTCAAAAACGCACGCGCTATCACTTTTCTGTGCACTTTGAGCATCACAGGCTTCGGCACTCCCGCCATGGCTCGAGATAGCATGCAGAGCCAAGCTGGAGCATCGCAGCAGGCTGCGGGGCAGGCAGGCGGACAGGCCGCAGGCATAACAACCGTCGTTCATCAGACAGCTTACTGGCATAAGGTCGACAAGCCCGGGAAAAACACTTCGTCTGTGAGTGTCACCACCGGTTGGCACCCGATTCAGGGCTGGGAGCACAACATTATCGAGCGGGATCCCAACCTTGCGCATTGGAGCTGGATGCCGATGCAGGAGATGGGTAAATCCTACGAGCACTTCGCTCCGGGACAGGTATCGGAAAGGTATAAAGACCCACGCCCGTCGCGCTACATCCGGCCGCGTCACATTCCCACCGTCGTGCAGCCGCGTAGGCAGTCGCCGGTAGTGCAAATTACCGACAGACCCTCCAAGTACATAAAGCCCGAACATGTGCCTACAGGCAGCACGGCAGGCGGCGGTAATTACATCAAGCCGCAGCACATTGCGACCATAGTGCCGCCTGAGACTCGGATGGACACATACATCAAGCTGGCCGCACCGAGAACCACGGCGACTCTTGCCAGCACCCAAACGGCAATCAGACTGGCGGCTCCCTCCACTCACGTAAAACTGGCAGCGCCGAAGACGCACGCGCAGGTGGCTTCTCACAGCGTAGGGCCCATGCATGCATCGCCCGTACAGACAGATGTCGGTTTAAAACCTCAACCGAGAGTGGCATCCCGACCAGAACGCGCGGCAGACTTTACGCCGCCGCCTGAAGAGCAGCCGGCGGACGGTGATTCTTTCTCCAATCCCGACCCCTACGCCCACAATGTCTACGGATTGGCCAGGCACGTAGTGTCCGGGCCCATAAGCACTGGGGCAGCCCACGTCAACGCGCGGCTGCTGGGTCCACGAAAAAAACACAGGTAATTCCAAAAATTTTATCCAGCAAGAGATTGTCAGCTGCGGGGTCAGCTCCTAAACTAGATATACAGCGCTTCCTGTTATGCCCTATTTACAAACACATCGTTTTGGGCACTGGAAGCGCCTTTTTTTATCTATTTAAATTGCGCTCCCGCTGAGACGGCATGTTGGTCATAAACCACTGTTGGCTGCTCACTCCGTCTTTGTCGTCCGATTGGACTTTCAGGTAAGTTCCATCAGACTGCATCGACCACGCATTTTTCTTGTCTCGCAAATAGGTTTCGAGAATGCTATCGCGAATGAACTTAGCGAGCTGCTGATCTTCAATCGGGAAGATCACTTCGACGCGGCGATCGAGATTGCGCGGCATAAGATCTGCGCTGCCGCAATAGATCTGCGGGTTGCCGCCATTATTGAAGTAATAAACACGGCTGTGCTCGAGGAAGCGACCGACGATACTGACGACGCGAATGTTGTCGCTCACTCCTTCAATACCCGGCCTCAGGCAGCATATGCCGCGTGCGAGCAGGTCGATCTTCACGCCTTCTTGCGAGGCTTCATACAACAATTGAATGATCTGTTCGTCTACAAGAGCGTTTACCTTGAAGATCAGGTGCCCTTGCTTGCCGGCGCGTTGAAACTCAATCTCGCGGCGGATCATCGTTTGTAACTGCTGACGCATATTGATTGGCGCCACCAACAATTTGCGATAGTTTCTCTTCGCTGAATAGCCCGTCAAATAGTTAAACAGATCGGTGGCATCGTCTGCGATTTGCTCGTTGCAAGTGAACAGTCCGATGTCTGAGTATAAATGCGCCGTGATGGCGTTGTAGTTGCCGGTGCCGACATGAATATACCGTCGGATGGCATTGCCTTCCTTGCGAATTACCATTGCCACTTTGGCGTGGATTTTCAGTCCGAGAAGACCATATACGACGTGCACGCCTTCGCGTTCAAGCGCCTTCGCCCATTCAATGTTGCTCTCTTCGTCGAAGCGCGCCTTCAGTTCCACCAGCACTGCCACCTGCTTGCGGTTTTCGTTTGCCTTGAGCAAAGCTTCGACGACTGGAGAGTTTTTCCCGACCCGATACAGCGTCATTTTAATGGCGAGTACGTTTGGATCTGTGGCGGCCTGATTGAGGAAGTTGACCACCGGTTGAAACGAATCATAAGGGTGGTGCACCAGAATATCGTTTTGCTGGATGGCGCTAAACGTCGCATCTTCCGGCATTTCCGTCGGAAAATCAGGCGGCGTGCTCGGGATAAACGGCGTGAATTTCAAGTCGTGACGATCGATGTTGGCGATGTATTTGAGCGTGCTCAGCGGGCGCCGTGCCTCGACTAGATACACGTCATATGGCTCTACCTGCAAATTGCTCATCAGAATTTGCAGAATGTGAGCCGGCATGTCACTATCGACTTGCAGAGCGACGACATCGCCGAAACGACGCTGGCGCACGACTTCCTGCGTAGTCTCGAGCAAGTCTTCCGCTTCCCATTCCTGAATCTCGAGCTCGGCGTCGCGAATCACTTGGAAGTTGTGCGCTTCGACGATGGTCATGCCCGGGAAGAGCTTCTCCAGGTTGGCGCGCACAAGGTCGTCGAGCCATATAAGATGTAGCGTGCGAGAGACGATGGCCGGGTTGGCCGGGTCCGGCATCTCGGTGCCGGACAGTCTGATAAGTTGAGGCAGGGTGTCCGGAATTTTGACGCGAGCGAAGCGGTCTTTGCCCTGGGTGTCTCGGATAAGGACTGCCAGGTTCAAGCTTAAATTTGAAATGTGCGGAAACGGATGTCCTGGATCGAAGGCCAAAGGTGTCAGCACCGGAAAAATGTTGCGCAAGAAGTATTGATCCAGCTCGGCTTTCTGTTTTTCG
>Ga0134128_10002030_pt1 | contig 25314 bp, 26 predicted proteins | sample KB31754_FD_96462 | JGI IMG/M metagenome (GOLD analysis project Ga0134128, IMG submission 96462) | Terrestrial soil microbial communities with excess Nitrogen fertilizer from Kellogg Biological Station, Michigan, USA - KB3-175-4 | ecosystem: Environmental > Terrestrial > Soil > Unclassified ...
CATGAGAACCTTACCCTCAGCATTCATCACGGCAGCGGAAATGGTGGCATCATGAACGTCCATCCCGATATACTTCTCTTGATTCATAAAGGCGCTCCTTTTTGGTAAGTGTGGTGTTTCAACAACTCACAACTTACCGCAAAAGTGGGCGCCTTCTGATATTGCGTGATGATGTGTGTTATCAAGCGTTGAGGGCAACGGTTGACTCTCGCGTTTGGCTGAGTGCTTTCCCGAGCCTCGACCCTCGTTGAAATCCATCGGTGGCAGATCGCCCTCACCACTGCGCGCTAACCACTAGCCACTAGACGTAAGTACCTCCTCGCCGCATACTAATTCCTGCACATCGGGTGAATCGTTTCGCTGGGAGGGAAATGATTCGGCAGAGGTCCATCCTGCGGTTTCTCGCTTTTGCACTTGCTTTGACTCTTGCAGCCCTGTTTGCCGCTTGCGGAGGGTCGGGCAGCGATCCGCCTCCTCCTCAAATCAGCGTTGCCATTCATCCGCAAGGAGGCTCTGTCGTCGTCGGCTCGCAGACGCAGCAGTTCTCCGCCGCGGTCACTGGCGACGCGAAAAATCTGGGCGTAACGTGGGCGGTGGACAGCGTCACCGGCGGCAATTCCACGGTGGGAACAATTTCTACTACTGGGCTCTACACACTGCCTGCATCTGCTGGCACGCACATCGTTACCGCCGCCAGCGTCGCCGATTCGACAAAGGACGCCTCGGCAACTTTCGGCGTTACCGACCTCGCGGGTATTGCGACTTACCACTACAATCTCGCACGCGACGGCGTGAATTCGCAGGAGTACGCGCTCACCACCGCGAACGTGAATCGCAACACGTTCGGTAAGCTTTTCTCCTGCGCCGTGGACGGCGCAATCTACACCGAACCCCTGTGGGCGCCCGCGCTGAATGTAGGCGGTTCCGTTCACAATGTGGTCTTCGTTGCCACACAGCACGACAGCCTCTATGCGTTCGACGCCGATTCCAGCCCTTGCGCGCAGCTGTGGCACGTCAATCTCATCGACACGGTGCACGGCGGGACCACGAACGAGACCCCGGTGTGCTGGTATGACGTTGGCAACGGGTTCCAGGACATTCAGCCCGAAATCGGCGTTACCGGTACGCCAGTGATTGACCTTTCCGGTGGCACGATTTACGTAACGAGCAAATCAGAGACGGGAGGATGCGCGACGGGCAGCGCATCAAATTTCCATCAGAGGCTGCATGCGATTAGCCTCGCAACTGGAGCGGAGAAACTCAACGCTCCTGTGAACATCTCTGCGACCGTCGCCGGCACGGGAGACGGCTCTTCGGGCGGTGTTCTGAACTTCAATCTTCAGTCGCATAATTTCCGGTCTGCTCTCATGTTGCTCAATGGTGTGGTCTACATCTGCTGGGCATCGCACGAAGATGCTTTCCCGTATCACGGCTGGATCCTTGGCTACAACGCTGCCAACGTGCAACAGCAGGTGGCTGTCTTCAACACCAGCCCCAATGGCGGCCTGGCGGGTGTCTGGATGGCTGGCGGCGCTCCCGCCGCGGACGCGGGCGGCAACTTGTACTTTGAGACCGGAAATGGCACGTTCGACGCCGATCAGCCCACAGCTCCGAACAACGACTACGGCGACTCAATCTTGAAGCTGAGCACTTCGGGCGGGCTCACAGCAGCCGACTACTTCACGCCGAACAATCAATCCCTCCTCAACACGTGGGACGCGGACCTCGGTTCAGGAGGCGTAGTGCTCTTGCCAGACCAGACCGGCCCGGTCGCACACCTCCTCGTGGGCGGTGGCAAGGAAGGTGTGCTCTATCTCGTGAACCGCGACAATATGGGGCACTTCCTGCTCGCGGGCAACACACAGATTGTGCAAAGCTGGCATGGTAGTAACGGGTCATTCTCGACGCCCGCCTTTTGGCAGAACACGCTCTACGTCGCGGGCGCCGAGCAGGGCACAACTGACAGCATGCGCGCATACAGCTTCAACACGGGCACGGGTTTCTTTGCGACTTTGGCGCCACCGGCGTCGGCCCACATGTTTCCATTCCCCGGCGCCACTCCAGTGGTTTCTTCAAACGGCAACGCCCAAGGGATCGTTTGGGCCGTGGATACCAGTGGGTACGGCGTCCCCAGCAGCTACGGAACAGCTCCCGCCGTGTTGTACGCGTTCGACGCCACGAACGTCGGCACTGAGCTGTGGGACAGCTCCCAGACCGCGGCTGGCCGCGACCAGGCCGGCAATGCAGTCAAGTTCACTGTACCGACTGTTGCGAATGGCAAAGTCTATATCGGATCGCGTACGGAGTTGGATGTGTACGGGCTATTGCCGTAGGTGGTGAGTGTTCATATTCCTGTCCGTCAAGCTCACTCTTTTTTCATTTCTGTGTCCAGTTGGCGATAAATATCGCTTTTGACACCAAACTCAGGCGAAGGAAAGGCGCAAAGGAGCTACTGCGAATCTGGTAATGCAAAATCTTGCGTCTTGACTTTAGCGACGCCCTCCATTAACACTGCTTCGTCCTGCCAGCCACCAGATTGTCTTCCAGCAGGAATTGGCAGCGCCACCAACTTCCGCAAGGAGCCTTCGTCATGAAACTCTCCTCCAGGTACAAAATCAGTTTTCTTGCTGCTTTCGTACTGTTCGCCTGCGCTGCATGGGCGCAGTCGAACGTCACAGTCTTTGCTACGGGATTAAATAATCCTCGCGGCCTCAAGTTCGGTCCTGACGGCAATCTTTATGTCGCTGAAGGCGGCCAGGGGGGCGGTCTCTCAACCGTCGGAATTTGCGCACAGGCCAATGGAGTCGGTCCCTACACCGGTGACTTTACGGCTCGTATCTTAAAGGTTACGCACAACGGGGCAGTGTCAACGGTAGTGGATGGCCTTCCGTCGAGCCAGACAAACCCCCAACTGGGCAATCTGGTCAGTGGAGTTGCAGATGTCGCATTTATTGAGGGCAGGTTGTATGCAATTCTCGCCGGGGCCGGATGTTCACATGGTCTGCAAGGCACAGACAACGGCGTGATTCGAGTTGACTCGTCGGGAAATTGGACACTGATCGCGAATCTGAGCAATTTTCAAAAAGCGCATCCCGTGGCGAACCCCGAGCCGAGTGACTTTGAACCAGACGGAACGTGGTACAGCATGCTCGCTACCCATAATCAGCTGTTTGCTGTGGAACCAAATCACGGCGAACTTGACGTAATCACAACCAGCGGGAGCATTCGAAGGCTGGCGGATATTTCTTCGACCCAAGGGCACATCGTTCCTACGGCCATTGCTACTGATGGACATAATTTCTATGTGGGCAACCTGGACACGTTTCCAATTAAGCCTTCGTCGAAAATTCTCAAGGTGACGCCGTCCGGTGAGGTCACGACAGTGTTCATCGATTTATCCACCGTCCTAGGGTTGGCTTTTGATCGAAAAGGCAGGCTGTATGCGTTGGAAAATACAACTGGACCAGGCAATACCTTCCCGACGCCCGGTACGGGGAAGGTGGTTCGCATCGATGGCAAGAACCATTACACCGATATCGCTACCGGTCTATTCCTGCCGACGGCAATGACGTTCGGCCCTGACGGCAATCTCTACGTTTCGAACGTGGGCTTCGGTCCGCCCCCGGTTGGCCTTGGACAGATTTTGAAAATCGCAGTCCCGTAATTGCTAAGCTGATCTCGCTGCGCGGGGTGGTTCCCAATCATCCCGCCAGTGCTCTCCGTTAAACGGCCCCACTCTTCTTACGCTCGGCGCAGAATAAAGTGGCTAGGTGATTCGTAGCCATAAATCTCGATTTCACTCGTTGACGCAAAAAGGCGAACAAACGGCTCAATCTTGTGCAATCGCTTGATTTTGCCAATTGACACCCGCCAGTATCTTCAACGATACAGCAACGCAGCCGATTCACTCGGGCAGGAACTTGTTTGGCTCCACAAGCTGAAAGCCGGGTGTCTCAGCGATGCATTGGCGAAGTAAGAAGGCATGCCCGGATCCGTAAAATACGACAATTCTGTCGCCGGGATGACTGTTTTGAAACACGTTCGCGCAGATAGCAAAATTACGACGATACCATCCTGTCAACAAATCCACGCCCGGCTGCTCGGAACCCTCACCAATGTGGAGCATCTGTCGATAAAAGTTGTTGTCGTGGGCTGAGACGTTCGGGATCGTTCAGATAACAAGGTCGCTACGATACCCTTGGACCGTAGTGTTTCCGTTTGCGTCTGTATGAACGTTTCGATCTCCTTGTTCGCACCCTCGAGCAGTCCTGACTGCCCATGCGTTTGAGCAAAGCTCGTGACAGCGCCGTAGGGAAAGTCACCGTCTACATCGATGCCAAAGAAATGCTTGATCCCTGCTGCTTTCGCAAGCCTGAAACCGAGTTGCACAATTTCGTTACGGTCGGGCGGGAGAGAGCCGGCAAGATATTTGGCATAGCGCTCACTCGCCTGCTCTGCCGGCCACTCTGCCATGACGATGGTTGGGTGAAAATCCGCAAGCGCACCGATGATGGTCGCGATCTCTGTTTGCCGCTCCGCTGTCAGTACATCTCCCACGGTGACATTGTGTAGGTCCTGGCCAGGATTGGACATGTGAAAGTCAGCTACGACCATGACCGATGTTGCTGGCGCAGCGGGATGCTGGGCAAGCGCGGCGCCCATAAGAAAAAATAGGCTCAAGACGGTGAGTGAACGTGAAGTTCGCATGACAAAATGCACCTCTACGACGAATTCGCCCTGATTAAGTACGCTGATGCTAACTCAGCGGTTTCGTTCTTGCGAACAATTGTTGTTGAATGGGCCAATTGGTGAGAAATCTCTATTACACTCATTGACCCTTCACCGACCGCGGAAGACTTGTTCGCTTGCGTTTGTAGCCCCTGGGCGCATTGAAACGATTCCGGACCCTACTTCACTATTGCCATGTGCGTCGATCCGCAGGAGCGGGGGGGCATCAATCAACCATGGCAATCACAAGACACCTTCTCAACGAAATCCGAGAGACCTCGCGCACTGTTAAGCGTTACGAAGTGGAATCGCCCTCGGGAGCGCGCGTCTTTTTGATCGGATTTAATGTAGGCCGAGGCGATGAATGCGAATATTGGAGTATATCCGGGCGTGGCGATCAGTACAGCAGCGCGGAAGAAGCCTTGGCGGCGTTAGAGACTGAAGCTGCCTGAGCCTGTCGCGACAGCCTTCTTCCACCAACCCGGCGAAAGCCGACATTGTCATGGAATCATTTTGCTCATTGAAACCTGCGCTCCAAAACCGAAGATCGCTATATCGTTCGGCAAATCAGTTGGTGCCATAACTCATTCAGGCCAGACAGTTTAGTGAGTCATTACCATTTCAGCCTCGGTTCATTTGACCCCTAAACGACTCTCCTTTATTCATGCCGAAGTATTCGGAGGTGGTCGTTATGCTCAGGAGTTTTGGTTTCGGCTTCCTTGCGGTCATCACTTTGCTTGCCGGCGCATTCTCTCAGCAGCCGGTTGCGGTGTCGCCCACACAGGTCCCAAACGCAACTGCCCCGGGGCCGCAGAGGCACAACCCTTCCGCCCAGGCACAACCCAAAAGCGGTGTACCAAGAACCGCCATGGCTCAGCCTTCGACTAACTTGCCTGCGCCGTACACAGGGACAATCGAAGGGCTTGTGTATTGGAATGCGAGCACTATCAGTCATAAGCCGGCGGGAAGTTGTGATGGAATCTCGGTGACTGTAAGCCTCGGGACTCCGCTTGGCAGTTCGGGAAAGGAGGAATTCAAGCCCCTTTCGACCCAAAGCAATAACTTCAAATACGTCGGGAAGGTGGGAACGTATGGAGTCTGCACCTACGGATTCAATCACGTACCGGTTGGCGAGGATGTGCAAGTGCAGGTGAACGTAACTACGCCGCGGGCATTCTCGCCCATAGTGGCAGCTGCCGTCGCGATCACCAAACCTATCAAGATTATCAATGGAAAATGTAACAATCTTCCTCCAGCACTACCGTCGCCATCCGATCTGACTTCGCAATGGTGGACGTGCGGAAATTACGCCTACAACGTGAATTTTGTGCTGCAGCCGCCAGCGCACATCATGAGCACCAACAGCAACAACAGCGGGGCCGCGTTGCTAACCGGTTCATCTTCCAATCAGCCAACCTTGCTGTCCAATACACCCAGCCGAGGAATGCTCGAAAGCGGTGCGGCTGCACAAGCGCAGGGTAGAGGGGCGGTCCAGGGCAATAGTCCGGGCAGCGCCGTGCAATTGAATCCTCAGCCGTTGCCGCCTCGCGGCACATCGGGCATGACGGCGGTCATGTCGCCTCAGCGTTCCCCAAGCGCAGGCGGTGTGCTGGGCACAGCACCTTCTCCAATTGCCGCGGGTATACAACCGGCTTCGCCTGCAAATATCGGCCCCGCTCAGACGAGGAGCTTTCAAGGCGGCGCACCCTCGGCAACGACGGCTTTGCCCACCCGAGCGGTTTGGTTGTCGTCCGGTATGCCAACACAAATAGCTGTGGCGTGTGGGAAGGACTCTTCATTCCGGATTCTGGGAGTTACCGGCGCAACCTACAATTCATTCATGCCGAGTGGCAAGTACACGATTTGGGGGTGCTCATTCGGAAGTGTAGCGAACCCCAAAGCGCAGACACCGCCACGCGGGCAGACGCAAACCGTCGCCACCTCGACAGCCACGAACCCGCCTCAACCCAATGGCATAATTCTATACGGTGGTGGCTCTTGGCCTCCCTTTGTAGTCGGCGCAAATATTAATTCTTGGAACGATAATTCCATAACCGTCACTTTCCCAAGCGCATCCGAGTTGGCAAAGTCTCAATATCGATGGGTTCCTGTGCAACTCTGGGTCGTTCGTGGTGATGGGAAGACAACAGCGCAGGACGGCTATAACTTCGCATTCTGGTAGAAAATTGTAGGGACCACGTGCTTATGCGGTGAAGCGTCTCACAAAAATACTCCGCGAAACCTCACTCAAGTGCCTTGGGCGGGATATTTGAGCGCTAACGCCGATTGCCTCAATTGACCTTATTCATTTCAGGTGGGCACCTCCTCGTTACGGAAGGTAGCTACCTTGTTCAACGCTGATGGGTATCTAATCGAAGTTATGGAGCCTCGCCATCGGTTCAGATACGCTCATCTGTGGGCGCTTTTAACGGCATTGTTTCTCTTCGCTTGTTCGCACTCTGAGTTTCAGCGACAACACAAACAAGCCCTTGGTGAGAATCCCTCTGGCGTTGAACTAGAAATTCGTACACGCGACGGCAGAAAACAATTTGCTGTGTCGGAGCCAGTCGCGTTCGAAGAGTTCTACACATCAACATATTCGGGGCTGTGGCATATAGAGATTCTCGAAGGCTGGAACGAAGCCACTAGCGCGACAAGTTCGGATGTTGTCCATCTCACCGATGGCAGAACCGTCTGGAACCAGCCTCGGGAAGAGCGAGTCGGCACCGTTTGTTGCGACTCGCGCCACCTATGGTTAAGTCAGGAAGGAACTCGCATACCCTACAAATTGTCTCCGACCCTTTTCCGTTCTAACCCTTCAGGCTACCGAAATCCTGAGTGGCTCACGTTACATCTGCCGAGCAAGCCGGGGAAATACCAGGTCTACATCACGACGGAGAGAGTTTTTCGGCGTAGCGATAGCACCACCACGTACCACGGCAAGGGAGTTGCGGTCTCCTCGAACCTCCTGACTCTCGAAGTGAGATAAACCTGAATCCAGATGGGGGGCAGTTGGCGAAGAATCGCAATAGAACTCATTGAGGACCTGAGTGGAGCTTTTCGAGCCGCAAGCTTTCGATAGGGGTTGATGCGCCTGGTGCGGCCAGCAGATACGGCCGGAGTACATGGTTGAGTTTCGGGAGGCTCCGATAGACAATGAACGCGTGAGTTCGCACAAGCACCGGATCGCCGATTACCTGCGACCCAAAACGCTTGCGATGTTATTGCTCGGGTTTTCTTCAGGGCTTCCCTTTCTTTTGGTTGGCAATACGTTCGGCTACTGGCTGCGCGATGAACACACCTCACTGACGGCGATCGGATTTCTTTCGTGGGTGGGCATTGCGTATTCGCTGAAGTTTCTGTGGGCGCCCGTAATGGATCGCGTCGATTTGCCGTTGTTTAAGCGGCTTGGACATCGGCGCGGATGGATGATGTTCTCGCAAATTCTCGTCGGGTTGGCGTTGGCCGCGATGTGCGGAACTGGCACGAAAGCCGGGCTCGGCCGGCTCGGCGCTCTGGCGCTTGTCGTCGCGTTTGCCTCATCGACGCAGGACATTGTGGTCGATGCCTGGCGAATTGAATCGGCAGACGATGGAGAGGAACAAGGCCTTCTCGCGTCTGCCTATCAGTTCAGCTACCGCCTTGCGCTCCTGGCTACCGATTCCGTGATCCTTATCGTCGCAGCAACCGTCGGCTGGCGCCTGTCCTATGGTATTTACGGCGCAAGTATGGCCCTTGGAATAATCGCGACCTGGCTTGCAAAGGAACCGCAGCGCGCAGATGCGGTGATGAATAAGAAAGAGCGCGAAGCACCTCTTTGGACGCCGCGCGGTTTCTTTGACGCTGTTGTGGGACCGTTCATCGCTTTTTTCCGCGCACATGGGTGGCTTGCGCTTGTGATGTTGGCGGCAATCAGCCTGTACCGCTTGCCGGACTTCATCATGGGACCGATGGCCAATCCCTACTACCACGACATCGGTCTTTCGAAGCAAATAGTCGGAGAGGTGCGCGGCTCAATCGGACTCATCGCTACGTTCGCAGGCATCGCAGCGGGCGGATTCTGCTCGCTGAAGCTTGGCTACATGCGCGCGCTCATCATCGGGGGCATTCTGCAGGCTGCGGCGATTGCCTCATATGCGACTCTCGCGTTCTCGGGCACAAGTACTCGTCTCTTCGCTCTAGTTATGGCAGGCGATAACTTCAGCATCAGCTTTGCAGGCGTTGCGCTTGTAGCGTACATGTCGAGTCTCACCAACATTGGATACACGGCCACGCAGTATGCGCTCTTGAGTTCAACCTATGCCTGGCTAGGAAAGATTTTGAAGGGGTTTTCGGGCGCTGAGGTCGAAAACCTGAGCACCACGCACGGCCTCATTCATGGCTACGGCATTTTCTTTATCGCTTGCGGACTGACCGGCCTGCCCGCCGTCCTTCTCTTTGCGGTATTAGGTTACTGGCTCAGCCGGAAGCAACCGATCGCAGCCGCTGCCTCGCAAGGTCTTAACTCGTAACCCAACCGGGAGATACTTGCTATGCCATTCTTGCAGACTGGGCATCGTGGCTTGCGCCGTTTCAACTACCAAGTCTCGCTCTTAAGGGTCGCGAGACCTACCAAGAAGACTATTTTCTAAGCACGTCCTTAGCTGGGAGTCTTCCCTAGATTTACCATTCCAACGCATGAACTAGATTCCCCAAAGCGGATAGGGGTCGCGACCAGTCTGCAAGCCCTTGCTGTTCCGAATGCGATAAATCGGTGTATGACTGAAATTTCTCCCCCCAGGAAGAGGCAGGCGCAACGAAAACAAGTGTTCTTGGCGCAGGGCAGGGCGGCCTCGCAAATGGCGCAAATCGCGAGTACCCTCATTGACCCGGCAAAACTGAAAAGTCGCCTGTAATTTCTTGGACCTGTATATTTTTACAGTGCCGTCCTCCTTGGTTTTGCGGTTACCGTTTCCACTAATTCAAACCCTCCGCAGACGGTTTTCTGCATAAGACGCCCGGTATTGTTCCGTCCCTCCTTTTCCAAATCGCCTGAGGAGAGTTCCTTCCCGAGAGGAGAAAACAAAATGAAAATACTACGACGTTCCGCAAATTGCGGTCGCGCAGCAGTTTTAGGGCTCTGCGTCATCGCCCTGTCGCAAATAGGTGCAGCGCAGATTTGGATCGCATCGGCAGGCAGCGTGGACGAGTCAAGCATCTTAACCTACCGGTTCACTGACCAACGTGCCTCTGTCAGACCCTCGCTTACAACCGGAACCGTGACCCTCCGCTATAACGTGCTTCCTGCGGGCGACTTGCTAAATCCAATCAGCCAGCCTTGCTGCGAAGCCAGGGCGCTGATGGTGCGGTTTTTGGATAACGGCAACGGAGCTCAAGTGATTGTCACGTTGAAGCAATTCAATGTGAGAACAGGCCAGTTAACCACACTGCTGACGTTTGATAGCAAACACTACCCGCCACAGCCAGCCTTCCAGGAGCCAGAGCCAACCATTTTCGACGGCAATTTCTTCAACTTCTCGTTCGCTCAAGGCCCATCAGAGGGAAGTCAGGACTTAGGTGGGTGCTGCGCGTACTACATCGAGGCCAAGCTCATTCGCAGTGCAGTTGGAGGAACTCCCGGTCCAGCTTCGATCCGGCTGGTTCGGGTTCTGGCGCCCTGATGTGCTTCTTGCACGCCTTGCATAAACCTCTCTGTTGTGTATGTGATAGGTATTCATTGTTGTCGATAAAGTTGGTGAAAAATCTCGATATGATTGTGCAGCCACGATACTCGTGTGCCGTGATGAGATGAGGATTGACCAACGATGTCTGATATTCGCTACCCTAAGAAGTGGAAGGACATGTCCCTCGATATGCGGCTGATGTTCGGATATCTCTATTACACTCACTGCCCCCACCGCTCGGAGTCGCCGGAGCTGCCATTTGCAATTGGTCTACTCGTTTCTTTCAACTCGCCTTCAGCAGTTTGATGATCCAGCCCACGAATGTAAGCACGAGAAACGGGTAGGCGTAGAAGGGCAATGGCCTTGAGGTCGGGAATATCTGGCCACCCCAAAAGATTCTTGCAGATGTGACCGCAAAGAGAACCGAGCCTATCACGGCGACCACTCGCGTCCAGACTGCGAACTCACGAGGAATGCTGGTGAGCAGAAGGCCAGCAGACCATAATGCCGTGCCCGCCGCAAATGAGGAGGCACTTTCGGTAAGGCTCGTTGCAGTCCCGACAAGCATTACGCTTTCTCCGATAGAGAAAACGAGAAAGCCGGCGGCGGTTACGTCCTTTCCCGCTCTCAAGAATTTCAAGGCCAGGAGAGTGGTAGCCACAACCAGAGCAACGCCATCGAGAGCCCACGCTGCCGCCTGAATATTTCGTTGTGCGACGAAAGTACCGGCCATGCCAAAAGCTCCGCCTATAGCGAGCAGAATAACCGTCAGCACGTTCACAGTGTTTTTCATATTGGCGGCCTATGATACCCCAACCGGCATGGAGGAATAGGCAATTGGCGAAATATCCATATCCCTCATCATCGCCAAGAGAGGCGAACAAAAAGCGCAGAGGGCTGATAATGATGATTGCCCCGATTGAACGAAGAACTATTTGAGCGTGAGAGTCATTGCTTTGAAATCAAACGTCGTCTTGTGTGCTTGTTGCAGCAGGTCGATCCCGAGATTTCCAGCGAAAAATTTGCTGGCCCCGGAGGTGGGGTTGAGGAGCACTCCCACTGACTTGAGTGTAGTCGGGAATCCGCCGATGCTGAACTTCAACGACTCCAGAGTTGCAGCCTCCATGTACTTGGTACCGCCGACACCTTCCATCTTGTACGAATCCGTTTTGGTCGCAGAGCGGATGAGTTCGGGAAATGCGGATGCAAACGGTGGATAGAGGTCGGTATTCGTAGCGCCAGTATCCAAAGCGAACGTCAATGGTCGTTGGTCGTAGGCGATCTGCACCAATGGATGGTTTCCGTCGAAGCACAGATCCGCGTGAGGCACGTTATTGTGCGAGGATTTTGGTCCGATCTCGAAAGTCTCATCCGCGCGCCAAGCAAACCTTTCAAACCCCAGCAACACGGGTATTCCTATGAGTCCGCGCGAGCCTGGAGACGCCTCATTGAACGGCGGTTGATTGTCAGGCAAGACCAGAAAGCCCACATGCTTGACACGAATTGAGCCGATGGCAAGTTCATCTGCGACCGCAATCTGTGTGTTGAACTGGGTTCCATTCACATCTCCTACTTTGGCAGTTGTTGGGTGTACTTGTAGCCCGAAGCGTTTAGCCTCGGACTCGGTCATGACCGAAAGCTCCGCTCCCGAATCGAACCAATACGTCGCGTTAACACCATTGATTGAGAATGGTAGTCCTCCATCCTGCAGTTTCACCGTGGTGTGTGCGCCCACAAGGTGTTGGTCGGGAGAGTCGGCAAGGGCAGTGAGCACAGGGCGGCTGCCCAGAGCGTCGGAATCAGTGGGTCTGACAGCAAGGATGGCATCCACCTGTGCTAACGCCTTCTTGTATTCCCCATGGGTGAAGTAGGTAGAAGCCAAAACCCTGTGTGCTTCGAGCGATTCATCCGACCTCCCGGCGGACTTAAAGACAGCTCGGAACTCCTTTTCGCATTGACGCTGATCATTGAATGCGCAAGCCACAGCTCCCCGATAGAACGCTGATGCACCACCTGTCCTGACGGAAACACGGAGCTCGAACCACTGATGGCTGTCGTAGAGTGATTTCAGGTTGGCGTCGTCCTTCCCCGCGCCGAAGCACAACGCCGCCAGAAGAACCCCGCAAGATGCAATCTTCGAACGTTGGCAAAGGTGAGCCACTGCGAGGCACAGATTTTAACGTATTTTTCCCCCAATTGAAGACCGGAGGCAAAGCGCGGCTGTTTTTGGAGTGTTGGAAGTTCTGAGAAAGCGGCCCAACGAACTGAAAATATTTGGTGGAGCTAGTCGGGATCGAACCGACGAAGCCCTCCGATCGTCTAGGGGGTACCCGACCCACCCCCGCTTCGTGAACGTGCTCGGTCACGTTCAGAAAAACTTTTTAAAAAATACGACGGAGGGGCGTGTAGCAGGAACCCTAGCGCTCCCCGCCCTTCAGCCTTCGGGAACTCCGGCCTTACGAAACACAGCAAGTGAACTGTCGAGGCCGGTTTTCGCGGCTGCCTCCGGTGTCATGTCCTTCGTTCGCCCGAAGACTTCCACACTAAGCGCATCGCTGTAGTGGATGCGGTGGAGCGCCTGCAAGAAGCCGGTCAAGTTAATGACACCTTCTCCGGGTAGCAGCCGCTGATTATCGTGGATCTGCTCTGGAGGCAAGTTCGGCGAATCATTGAAATGGACGTGCACGATGCGATCGCGCCCGGCTGCAATGATGTCCTCTGTGGTGGCTCCTGCGTGGTGCCAATGCCAGGAATCGAGCAGCAGTCCGACGTTGGGACCGCATTCCTTGGCGAACCCGAGCATATCGTTCATACGCCAAATGAATTCGTATTTGTGGGCTTTGCGCAGTTCGAGGGGACCTAGAAACTCGAGGCCAAGGCGGACGTTGGAACGCGCCAAAATGCGGGCACTTTTTGTAAACCGCTGCTTATAGGTTTGGCGCAGCTCCTCTTTTGGCGTATCGCTGGACGGCATGATGTAGGTGATCATGCGTGGGCAGTGGATAGCGGCTGCGAACTGGGCGGCTGCGTCAAGCTGGGTGAGCGAGGAATTGAAGGTTGCATCGTCTTTCCGGAATTCCACCGGAAAATCGATGACGGCTGGTCTGATCTTAAGACGGGCAAGTAGGTCGTTGGTCGCGCGAAAGCCGGCTTGCATGGCCGGGCGCAGCATGATGTCCGTGCCGGGAAATCCAATTTGCGCGGCCAAGCGCGCGAAGTCAGGCCAGTGAACACGACCTTGCAACAGGACGCTGTTCAAGGAGAGAAACATGTTGCGCTCGTCGGCGAAAGCTCTAGAGAGAGGGGCTGCGGCGAGCATCTTGCAAAATGATCGTCTGGATATCAAGTAAGACACGCCATCGATCATATCCGAGTAGCATCACGAGGAGATGGAAGACATGAACAGGCGAGAGAACGGTTAAAAAAGGCGAATAGAAAGCGCAAGAGAGTGATAACGCCTGCCCTTCAGAAATTGACTTCCGGATTGCTCGTGTCGCCTACCTTCGCTCGGCAAGAGTAGCGAGCATGATTACGGCTATCTCAAATCCCTTAGCATGGCCGCCGCATGGCTATTCGTAGCGTCCAGTCTGACGGCTGTCTGATAGCAATTTCTCGCAAGGTTCTTTTCCCCGTTTTGTTGATACGCTTCGCCCAGACTGTCGAAGGCGTTGGAAGACGCGGGATGCTCGGCCGTGTTCAACTTGAAGATCGCGATTGCGTCGTTCACCCGCTTGTCTCCGTAAAGCAGCTGATATCCCAGCGTATTCAACTCGGACTCCCCCAGGTCATAGTCGGGGTTTCTCGCATTCTTGAGAGCATCGTACATTTGCACCGCTGCCTGAATTCCTGACTCATGGATAGTTTTGTACAGTCTCTCGGCGCCAGACTGCTTCGGCAAAGTGTACGGTTTGGCTACGAGGATGTTCTGGATAGCAGCGTCTATGTCCTGGCGCTTACTGTTTCCTTTGTTTGTAAGCATGATGACGGTGACCCTGTCCGTGAGCCGCCGTTCAATAAACGCTCTGAACCCCGATTGACTGCCTTGGTGCCAAAGGTACTTATTGCCGTCCTCTTTCACTACGTTCCATCCAAAACCGTAGATCGAAGAGCCTTCTTGCACTTTGCCGGGCGTGAACGCTTCGGATAATGTTGAGTACCGCACGAGCTTGTCCGTATATAGAGCCTGATCCCAATTGAATAGATCGTCCACCGTCGAATAAATGCCTCCGTCTCCCGGGATTCGTGTTGGCGCGCCGTCATCTACGTTTCCAAATTGGTCGTATCCCACAGCTGCCCGCGCAGTTTTCTTTTCCGGACCGTCGTAAACAAAAGTGTCGCTCATGCCAACAGGTTTGAAAATCTCCTGTTCGAGAAAACCGGTAAAGCGCTTGCCTGAGACTCGTTCCACTACAATCGCCAATAGCGCATATCCGGGGTTGCTGTACCGGTATCTCAGGCCTGGCGCCGTAAAGGTATCTTCTTTTTTCAATAGATCTGCGATGAGACCTTCTTGATCAAGATTGGAATCGTCAATCGCCAAATCGCCATAGTCGGGTATTCCAGAAGTGTGGGTTAACAAATGTCTCAGTGTAATTTTGCTGAAGTGTGTCGAGTGGGAGAACTCGGAAATATATTTCGAGACGGGATCGTCGAAACCGAGTTTCTTCTGGTCAGCCAACATCATGATCGCCATTGCCGTAATTTGTTTGGTAACGGAGCCGATATTGGACGGAGTCTCAGGCGTAAAACCGGCACCCGTCTGAGCGTTCGCCTTCCCAAAAGCCTTGCGATAGATGATCTTTCCCCCTCTTGCAACGAGGATGGCGCCATTGAACTGACCTCGTTCAAATAACGTGGTCATCAAAGCGCCGATTTTCTGAGTTGCGCTCTGGGGCAACCTAGGGGAGGCTGTAGGGGAGACGTAGAACGCAATTGCAAGACTCGCCAGTCCGAGTACGGTAAAGAACCTTCGCATTTCAATAGAATAGACGTGTAACGTGAGTGGTGGCCATTGTTTGCAACTCGCGTCATCAGGCACATGTTTGTCATAGTTGTTGTTAAATCGTCGTAGCACTCATTGAGGCCCAAAAAAGCGAAGAAAAAGCACACATGAGTGATACGCCTGGTCTCGTAAACTGAGGTTCTCATCACCATGTTGACCATTGCTATCCGCCTGTGGTCGCCAGAATGCTTTCGTTGACCGCCCCTTGCCACCATCCGTAAGATGTAGCAACTATCGAAAAGGCATTGCTGAATGATTGATCAAACGATCTCGCACTACCGCATCGTCGAAAAACTGGGCGGTGGCGGGATGGGCGTGGTTTACAAAGCGGAGGATGCCGAGCTTGGTCGTTTCGTCGCCCTCAAGTTCCTGCCAGATGATCTTTCGCGGGACCCCCAAGCTTTAGAACGTTTTCGCCGCGAGGCGCGGGCGGCGTCGGCTCTCAATCATCCCAACATCTGCACCATTTATGAAATCGGCAAGCAGGGGGAGCAGTCGTTCATCGTCATGGAGTTTCTGGACGGTATAACCCTGAAACATCTCATTGCCGCAAAACCTTTAGAGATTGAAAGGGTGCTCTCACTGGCCATCCAGATCGCTGAAGGACTTGATGCCGCACATTCCCGGGGTATCGTTCATCGCGATATAAAGCCAGCGAACATCTTTGTCACTAAGCGCGACCATCTCAAGCTTCTGGATTTTGGGTTAGCTAAGGTGGAGGTGGGGAATTCTCCTTCGGGGTCAGGCAACACGCAAACGCGCACGATGGAAGGACCACATCTGACCAGCCCCGGATCGACGTTGGGTACAGTCGCTTATATGTCTCCGGAGCAGGCTCGAGCAAAGGAACTCGATGCTCGCACCGATTTGTTTTCGTTCGGCGTCGTTCTCTACGAGATGACTACTGGGATTTTGCCATTTCGCGGCGAGAGTTCGGCGGTAATCTTCAAAGCAATTCTCGATGCCCAGCCGTCTTCTGCGCTACGGTTGAATCCAGAGACGCCCCTGGAACTCGACCGCATCATCAGCAAAGCGCTGGAGAAGGATCGCGATTTGCGCTATCAAAGCGCGACAGAGCTGCGGGCGGACTTGTCGCGACTAAAACGAAATCAGGATTCGGGTGGTGCAAGAGTCTCCGTCGCGGAAGGGCCTGCTGAGAGTTCGTCCACAACAGCGGCGCGCCGGCTCTGGTGGACAGCGCTGGCTTTCGTGCTGGTGGCGGGAATTGTCGCCGGCGCGTATTGGCTACGACCGAAGACTGAAGCCACCAAAATATCATCGATTGCAGTGCTGCCATTTGTGAACGCCACGGCGGATCCGAACAACGAATACCTGAGCGACGGCTTGACCGAAAGCCTCATCGGCACGCTCTCGCGGCTTCCGGGCGTGAAGGTGATGGCGCGAAGCACGGTGTTCCGCTTCAAGAACAACCAGGACGATCCGCAGAAAGTCGGACAGGCGCTGCAAGTGGCTGCAGTGCTAACCGGGCGCATCACACTGCATGGTGACGAGCTCGGCATCCATGCAGAACTGGTTAACTCTGCCGACGGAAGCGAGTTATGGGGATCGCGGTACACACCAAAGCAAGCCAATATCACACAGGTGCAGAGCGATATTACGAGAGACATCTCGAAGAGCCTGCACGTGCAGCTCAGCGGTGAAGAGCAGCGGAAGCTGGGTGGCGCAGGCACAAACAGTCCTGAAGCTTATCGGCTGTATCTGGAAGCACGGCAGCAGTGGGCGGGGCGTACGCAGGATGGATTGAAAAAGAGCATTGAGTTATTTCAGCAGGCGATTGCAGCCGATCCGAATTATGCGCTCGCGTATGCCGGACTCGCCGATACCTATAATGTTGCTGGCAGCTATGGCATTGGGATTAGCTCGAAGCAGGGGCTGTCGCTCAGCGATGAAGCGTCGCAAAAGGCGGTGCAGCTGGACGATTCACTGTCCGAAGTACATACGGCCCGAGCAAGCTACTTGTCGTTCGCGTGGCGCTGGAGCGAAGCGGAAGCCGAGTTTCAGAGAGCCATTGAGGTCAATCCTAACAACGCCCAGGCTCACTATTTTTATGCCTTTACCCTGCTCCTACCGTTGAACCGCATTGATGAGTCCCTCGGACAGCTTCGCATCGCGCTTTCGCTCGATCCCTTGTCGCCGATCATAAACACGAATTACGGCTGGACGCTGATGGTGGCTCACAAATATGACGAATCTCTGGCTCAGTATCGGAAGACGATTGAGCGCGATCCGAATTTTGGGCCCGCGCATTTCAAGCTATCTCATCTGTATGCCTCGATGGGGCGATACAAGGATGCCTTGGAGGAGATGACGAAGTCAGATCTCATAAAGCCGGGATTTCAGAGTCTCGACGCCAAAGCATATTGTGCGGTGAACCAGTCCATCAACAGTGCCGACCGCGATGCGTCGGCTGCCGATGCATGCGCCTCCACCGACCGTGAATTGGCAATTCGTCTATTGCAGACGGGCTACGAACATCACGACTTGGTGGGAGAATTCATTCGCAGCCCGGAGTTTGATTCGCTACGCTCCGACCCGCGCTATATCGAAATCATGCGCAAGATGGAGCTGCCGAAATAAGCCGCTGGTGCTCGACGGAAAATAACCTCGTTCCTGGTCAATAATTCCCCTCTCCAGCACCTCCATATTGCTCTTAAATGGAACGATAGCGCGGATGGTTGGCGATAAATCGCTTTGAAAGATTGGTGGAGCTAGTCGGGATCGAACCGACGACCTCATCGTTGCGAATTCTCAAACCTCAGCGAGATGACGAGACACCGAAGAAGTCTGAATAGCATGGAAGGGCAGTGTTCATGCGGGTTTGGGCCGTTGTTCGCTGCCCTTCATGTGATACGGAACGACACCGGGAAATACGGCGCGACCTGGGTAGGGATCACCCGGTTACGACACAAGTCACGACACAAAATTTGGCGTTGGCGATTGGCCGCAATCCGTCCGGTTGTCTGTGGGGTAGCCGACCCACCACCCTTTCGTACACGTGCGGGTCGCGTTCAGAAAAATTTAGAAAAAATTGCCACGGAAGATGCGTGGTGCAGAGGCGAGTTTAGAGACTCCAAAACTCAGGGGCATCCTTTTTGAGGGAGTGGTGTATACAGACGGCAAAATGCTCCGTTCCCCTGCTTGGGAGGAAGAAACGGCGCATACCTTCTGGTAATGGCCTATTTCAGCATTAGCAAGCCCACTTAGGCGTTTGTGGAATGAGATACGAGAATGTCTTTTGCCACGCTGGGCAAAGCGGGAACCAGCCATCGGAACAGGAGGGTTGCCGCTCCCGCACCAACTAGCTGAGCTGCGACAAAACCCGGAATGTCCACGGGTCGAATGCCACTAAACGTATCGGTCATTGCTCTCGCCAGTGTGACAGCAGGGTTTGCGAATGATGTGGAAGCCGTAAACCAGTATGCGGCGGTGATATAAGCTCCGACTGCAAACGGAACAACTGATGAACGGAGGCGTGAACAACCCCATATGACTGCCATTAGTCCAAACGTGGCGATGAACTCGCTAAAAATCATCGAAGGTCCTCTGCGCGAGTGCTGCGATGTAGAGAACAAGTGCAATCCGAACATGACGTGCGCACAAGCAACGCCAAGATAGGCGCCGGAGACTTGAGCGACCAAGTAGCCAGGAACCTCAACCCAACGGATGCCCCTTTGCCATGCATCGGTTAGCGTCACGGCAGGATTAAAGTGTGCGCCTGAAATCGGCCCGAACGTTAGGATCAAAGCTACGAGAGCTGCTCCCGTTGCTAGAGTATTCGCCAGCAAAGCGACCGCAACATTTCCACCGGAGAGCCGCTCGCCCATGATCCCAGAGCCAACCACAGCCATCAGAAGAAAGGCTGTCCCGACGAACTCCGCGGTGATCCGTGCATATGGGCTGAATTTATTGCTGTCCAATGTTGTCGAGTTCCTTCTTGAGTGCGAGGCGATCTATGGACGCCAGTGGAAGGGAGAGGAAAAGGCCAATTCTACGTTCAAGCGCAACAAAAGCATCGCGGTATGCTCTTGCAACCTGTTCGGGACTGCCCGTTACCGCAGCGGGGTCGGGAACACCCCAGTGCGCCGTCAGAGGCTGACCCGGCCAAATAGGGCAAACTTCTTTGGCTGCGTTGTCGCAGACGGTGAAAACGAAATCAAGCTTTGGAGCTTCGGGGGTAGAGAATTCTTCCCAACTCTTACTCCTGGCATTCTTTACCAGAACCCGCGCTGCTTCGAGCTGCTTAATGGCTTCGGGGCGTACTGCTCCACTCGGATGACTTCCAGCACTGTAGGCCGTAAATCTCGGACGGCCCTTAAAATTCATGATTGCTTCGGCCATGATCGAACGCGCAGAGTTGCCAGTGCAGAGGAACAGGACGTTGTAATGATCTTTCATGGTGTCCTCAATGGCAGCAGGTTGGAGCGCAGCAAGACATTGAGGCAGCGGGCTTAACCGCACGCACAAACGCACTCATGAATTTTCCCTCGATCTCCGGAGCGATCGCTTCAATATCAATGCCCAGGTTTAGGAGAGTCTCGCGTGCATCCTCAGCCCGATAAACGCGAGTTGGCTCCAGTTCAATCTGCGTGAACCCCGCAGCCTCCAACTTTCCGCGGTATTCATTTTCTTCGAGAGCACCTGCGATACACCCTACCCACGCCAGTACGCTTTGCCGAATCTCAGGCAGCATCTCACCCCGCGTTACGACATCCGAAACAGCAAAACGTCCACCGGGCTTCAGGACTCGAAAGGCCTCCCTTAGCACTTGATCCTTATCCGCTGAGAGATTGATGACGCAGTTCGAGATGATGACATCAACGGCGTTATCGGGGAGCGGAATGCTCTCGATCTCTCCCTTTAGGAACTCCACGTTCTCGATTCCTGCTTTTCGTTTGTTCTCGTTTGCCAATGCCAACATCTCGTCCGTCATGTCCAAGCCGTAAGCCTTCCCTGTCGGGCCAACGCGCTTGGCGGATAGGAGTACGTCAATACCGCCACCCGAACCAAGGTCGAGAACTATTTCGCCAGCATTCAGTCTCGCCAAGGCCGTGGGATTGCCACACCCAAGAGAGGCAAGCATAGCCTCCCCTGGGACCTGCCCGATCTGTGCGGCGTCGTAGAGATTGGAAGTGATCGGATCAGCACATCCGTTGCTTGGACTTGCTCCGCAACAGGAACTCCCGCCGCTCACCACCCGTAGTGCGGCCTCTCCGTATTTCTCTCGGACTACTGTCTTGATATCGGTGCTGCTCACAAAATTCTCTTTACCTGCAACACTGCAGGACTTGTTCTGGTTTGAGTGCTTTGTTTCGCGTGCAACATTCCGCGTAGAGGAACCCAAGAAGTTGTTGAAGTGCGTCGGTATCTGCTGTGTATCGAAGGAAGGTACTCTCACGTTGCACCTTGACCAGTCCTTCGTTTCGGAGCTTGTCGAGGTGATGCGAAAGAGTTGAACTTGGAATATCGAGTTCTTCCTGAATTTCCCCTACTACGAGCCCCTCAGGATGGGCCGTCAACAGCAATTGCATGATTCGCAGCCTTGGCTCGACGCCCATGGCCGAAAACATGTCCGCATACTTGGCGATCGACTCGCTGGATTTCTTCGTAGAGGCGCTAGGCATATTTCGATATTCGCAGAACTATAGGACGATGTCAAGGGGTACTCGCAGTTTGTTCTTCGCAACTGGAATCGGGGTTGAGTCCCCGACTATGATCAATGCGATGCCCTTCCACCCCATGCCGCTGGTCCGGCGAGCAGAGCCGTTCACCCATGCCGACTGGCTCTTTGAGATCAAGTGGGATGGATTCCGAGCTATGCTCCATTCCGACGACGATGGCATTCGTCTCATCTCCCGGAATGGCAATACGTTCAAAAGCTTTCCCGGTCTGTGCGAAGGCTTAGCCCGTGACCTGAAGGGCCGCCGCTGTGTGCTCGACGGAGAGATTGTGTGCCTTGATCCTGCTGGCAAGCCGCAGTTCCGTGACCTGCTGTTTCGCCGCGCCGAGCCTGTCTTCTATGCCTTCGACATTCTGTGGGACGAGCACGCCCGCTCGGACGACGAAGAAGAAACGCGCCGATTCCGCAACGGAGAGGATATTCGGTATTTGCCGCTCGTCGATCGCAAACTACGGCTTCGCAGGGTGGTTTCGGAACGTGCCGAACGACTTCTCTTTTGCGACCACATCGAGGCAGCTGGCGAGCAACTGTTCAAGCTCATTTGTGAGCAGGACCTGGAGGGCATTGTTGCAAAGCGGAAAGGCGATCCCTACCTGCCTGAGCATGCGCAATGGTTGAAGATTCGGAATCGCAACTATTCGCAATGGGTCGGACGGGAGGAGTTGTTCGAGCGGGAAGGCGGCAACGATCCCGATTGGCAGCCTTGGAATCTGTGCTCCTCAGCGTGTGATGAACTGGTCGAAGCGCACGGGCTGAATCTGTAGGCCGACTAGTGCGACTCTGCAGCTAGTTCCGCAGCAAGACTAATGTGGCCCGGAGAGACCGAGAGCTTCTTCTCCCAGGCTGAGAAGCCCGCCTTCTTCACGACGACATCGTGGTCACCTGGAGCGAGGCTGATAGAAGACGGTGTGCTTCCTACGAACTTCCCGTCAACCTCAATATCAGCTCCCGACGGCGTAGACGATATGTCAATTAGAGCCGAGGTCACAGTCACGGCTGAAGCTGTCGCATCCGGTTTTCCGCCCCTAAATTTTGCTTCCTCCAATCTTGTGTCGCCGTTGATGTAAGCAGTGATTTCCGTGCCTTTCGGAATCGTGATGTCTTTCCCGTGCATGAAAAGAAACAGAGGTGCCGCAGGGAAAAACACGATTGCGGTGCCAACCATAGCACCGGTCATCGCGCCCGTATGGCCGCCGCCCTTCACGTCTTTGACGGCCCGCAGCGGAACCTTTTCTCCATCCGCCAGACGAACTGAATCGATGTTAACGTCGAGCTTGCCACCTCTTGCCATCCGGCGCTTCGGTTGTGCGTCGGTCACCGTTCCCCATGCGATGCTGCCTTTTGGCACCACGAGGACGTCCATTACCAACACGTCTTCGAGAACCTCAAAATCCACTGTATCGCCTGTGTGTGCGTCCGCAGAAGAAACAGTGCGGGAAGTCCTGAGCTTCACAGGGGTGCCGTCTTCAAGACCGAATCCTTGCATTGCCGCTTTCGGCGCCGAGGCTTGCGAGGGCTGAGCCGGGGCCGCCGCGTTGGCGCTGGGTGGCGTCGATTGAGCAAAGCTGAGAACAGACGGGAACGATATGACCAGACTAATAGCCACAAACTTCATAAGCATTTTGATTGTCTCCCTCTGCGCGAAGGACTTCTTGCAATAACTGAAAGGGAAGGAGTCCGGGAAAGCCCTGAACGCGACGACGTAATTATGACGCTCAGGACGCAAATGTCAATGGTTGCCCGGCTACCCGCCTCCTAGGTGCCTCAGCGTGTTTCTTGGTGTCAATGAGCGACATAGAGATGTTACGCTAAGTATCAGAGCACGCCTTCGTCATTCTCCCCCAAATATCGTGGTAGGCAGGCTATAAACTGGGAGGCTGCAGAACAATTCCTGCAGGATCGCACTCCGCAGCTTGCTCCGTTAAGTGTTCGCACCGAAAAAGAACGGGCGAGGGCAATTAACGATAAGCTGGGCGACGTTCGAGTTGCTCGCATGACCCCTACGCTTGTTCTGCTCACATTCGAGAGCGGAAGGCTGCTGGAATCTCAAACGCGACGGTAAACCGGGAGTTGGACATCATTCGTGGAGTGCTGAAGAAAGCGAAACGCTGGCACTTGTTTGCGGACGAGATTAAGCCTCTACCGCTCCGCCAGAAGGTCGGCAAAGCTCTTGGCTACGAAGAAAAGCTGAAGCTCCTAAAGACTGCCGCGAGTCGTCCAGAGTGGCAGAATGCGGCCTGGGCCGCCACTCTCGCCCTCAATACAACGATGCGCGGTTGTGAGATTAAGCAGCTACGCTGGCGCGATATTGATCTGATGGAGAAGACACTTGTAGTGGGCAAGAGTAAGACTGAGGCAGGCGAAAGGGTAATCCCGCTCAACAAAGATGCCTGGAGCACTATTCTCTTGCTTTACGAGCGCTCCAAGAAGATCGGAGAAGTTCAGCCTGAGCATTACGTCTTTCCATCGTGCGAAGCTTCGAAAGTCGATCGTAGAAGCCAATGACGAGTTGGCGAACGGCTTGGCGTAATCTGACCCGGCAAATAACCTGCCCTGCATGTGGGACGAAGCAGCAGCCAGCAAAGTCCTGTGCTAACGAGAAATGCGGCGTTGCCATTGAGGAGTTGAAAAGTCCACTCTCAGGCCTTCGCCTCCACGACCTACGGCACCACGCGATCACCGAACTCGCCGAGTCTCAAGCCAGTGACAGCACGATTATGGCGATCGCTGGGCATGTCTCGACCAAGATGCTGCAGCACTACTCCCACGTGCGACTGCAGGCTAAACGGACGGCGCTCGATGCGCTCTCTTCCAAGCGGTTCGAGCAGACCCATTCGAAGGGTGAACCGGGCGGTTACGACACAAACAACGACACAAAACGGGAAGTCCGCCCCGAACAGGTCCCGCAAGTTGTTGAAAAATTGGTGGAGCTAGTCGGGATCGAACCGACGACCTCATCGTTGCGAACGATGCGCTCTCCCAGCTGAGCTATAGCCCCACTCGGGTGATGTATAGATCTTATCATCGCTCCCCCAGGCGAATACCGACTGATGCCGATGCAATGTGTGAGGCGTCTCGGTGGCAAACCTGACTCAGGTTGCGGTTTCGGAGCTTAATCGACTCGAGGGACAGAATCGCTCAAGCGCTCGTGGGACAAATTTTGCCTACTGAACCTCAATACATGGAGCGTCTGGCAATTGCCACCGATCCTCACCGGCACCGAGTCACCAGGTCGGGGAAGAGGACGAGAGGTCAGCTCGCTGCAGACCGATCGCTAGTGTTTCGCCACGCGGTCGCCCAATTCACAACCGTCAGCACCCGCTCGGCGGTGTCTTGGATGTAGGCAACTTGCTCTATGGCATTGTGCTCTTCTTCTCCGCTTTTGAACGTGTAGAGGGGAACCTCCATCTTTGAAATCGGTAGAAGGATGGCCTCTTCTTGATGTACTACCCCCTTCTGAAATCGTGCCTTGAAGCCAGAGATGTCCGACCGGACTAGCGTTTTCGCGTCCTGGTCCGATCCAATCGGTGCTCCACTGATGTAGATCATGACGGTTGATGTCCCTGCGTCAGAACTTTTCGGAACAAAGCATGCAAAGCCTGGTCCATTACTTCGTTCCCAATCCTTCGGTGTATCGAACGCCAATAGGCCGGCTTCTGTGAGAAGCATCTCGTGGATGTCTTTATCATCACCGGAGCTAGCTTGAGCAGATTTCGCTTTTGGTGTTTTGCTCTGCCCCTGGGAAGCCGTAAGCGCTACCGCTGCGAACAAGAGGCTGAATGTAAGCAATGCCTTCCGATGGCTCATTGATTGGGATTATCCGCGTTCGGAGTGGATTGGGATTATCCGCGTTCGGAGTGCGGCCGGCCAAGACAATTGTTTAACGGCGACAGTCGGAAGTTCGGGTTGGACGCACCCCCCATAAGTATGGAGATTCAACGACGATCTAGCTGGGGCGTGATTTTGATGTCATTTGGTGACTCAGAATCCGAGGCTCTCAGCGGGGTCCGCGTTTTACCGCCTTCACGCTTTTCTGCAACAATCCTTTGCGCTACGCGATCTTAGTCCCTCTTTCAAGGCTCAAGCACATCTTTAAGGCAGACAGGGCATGCAGCGCATTCGTAACTGCTTCCCGTTCCTCCTTGCCGTTCGAGTCAGCAAACAACTCGCGTTCCCGCCGAAGCAGCGCTCGCTCCGCTTCGGTGATGCGCACGGCGACTCGA
>Ga0134128_10002031_pt1 | contig 25313 bp, 21 predicted proteins | sample KB31754_FD_96462 | JGI IMG/M metagenome (GOLD analysis project Ga0134128, IMG submission 96462) | Terrestrial soil microbial communities with excess Nitrogen fertilizer from Kellogg Biological Station, Michigan, USA - KB3-175-4 | ecosystem: Environmental > Terrestrial > Soil > Unclassified ...
TTAAATTTTGCCGTTTTGTTTTCGTTTTCTATCATTATAAATTTAAACTATTTACGATAAAAAAATATTGATGGATTTATTTTTTTAATTGTGTTTAACAAAATTTGACGAATATTTAAATGCGAAAATAATAACCAGGCAGCAGATAAAAGGTTTGATCATTTTGTAATAAATATTTTATCTGATTGTATCTTTCCGTAACAATCTATCACGTGTATTAAATACATTTTCTCCTCTTCGGGTAGTGCTATTTGAACATCTTTTGTGTTTGGATCATTGCTATATTGAATATTATCTATGATAACTCCTTTTGAATTGATTATTTGAATGGAGGCAATGTTGTTTTGGGAATGTATATTAATCAGGTTTTTTGCAGGGTTGGGATAGGCAGAGATGCTTTCTGTGCTTTCTGCAGGGCTTACGGTTATTATTTTAAAGCAGGTTGACTGGCCATTGTAATCGGTTTGTTTTAACCTGTAATAGGATGTTTGATGGAGGTTATTGGTATCTGTAAAAGTGTATGCTTGTTTGGTGGTACTAAAGCGTGCGCCTGCAATTTTTCCTTTTTCTTTCCAAGCTATTCCATCGGGCGAGCATTCTATGGTAAAGTAGTTGTTGTTGGTTTCTGTTAGTGTTGTCCAGTTTAAATTTACCAGGTTATCGTTCTGCCTTGTGCCTTCGAAGCTTAAAAGTTCTATAGGCAAAGGCGCTGGTGTATAACATACAGATATAATTACCTGATCTATATAAGCGGTAGGAAGCACAGAAAGTCCTGCCAGGCTTGCTGAAATTGCCACGCCAAAGGTGGCTACATTGATATCATCGGGTGTCCAGGAGTTTCCCCAAAGATCTGAGGTTGAACCGTATGAAAAATAAGTTGCGCTTGTAGGCCATATGCCGGATAAGGCATGATCGGTGCCTGCCATTGCACCGTTTTTAATAATCATGACGGATTCATCATGTACCGTTTGTAATAAGCCTGAAGCTTTTTTTTGGATTTGAACAGTTATGCCGTTAATTGTAGCTGTTGGAGGGATAGAAAAATTAAACCCTGTGACAGTGAGGTAATTTGTATTTCCTCCTAAAGTAAGAGCTATTGCAATTACCATGTTATTGTCGGAGAGGTATACATTAGCGGGATTAAGCCATGAAACAGAACCTATAGATGTATTATTAACGGAAGCAGAGGCGGTAACCGACCCGGTTGAAGTGCATTGAGCATGAAGGTCAAGGCAAAAAAGGATTAAACCTATATATAAAATTAAACTTTTCATGATGTAAAAAATAAATTTCACAGCTAAATTTCATAGTAAAATTAGGGCATCTGGGCGGGAAGAAAAAGGCAAAGAGGCTTTGCTTCTTACATGTGAAAGAAAAGAAGTTTTTTGTAAGAAGACATATGAGGAATGATGAACCTTTACAGGGTTAAATTATTTTGAAAATAAAAACTTACATGGTTCTTAAGTTGTAGGTTGTAGCATTTATTCGGCTACTATATAATTTTATATTTTTTAAAAACTGCCAATTTTTATCATCTAAAGATTTGACGGATTTTTGTATTTTAGCGCTTGAGTTTACCCTTTTGAATTTCTTGTTATGTCTGTTAGAAATATAATGCTCATATTCTTTATTTTCTGTTCAACTTTTTATAATGCGCAAAGCAACTTTATTATTGCGGGGCAGAATGGATCTATTTATGTGGATATAGTGCCTGATACTTTTCTGAATGCTTTATCTTCTTATGATGGTGGTGTTGATCAAGAGGTTTATTATATTGATGTTAACCAGGATGGAGTAAATGATATTGAAATTGGCTCTATATATAGTATATCTCCAGGGCATGTAATTCAGGATGTTGAAGTTTTGTCGCTCGATACTTCTATAAAGTTTTCTTTTTTCAGATCTGATTCGGCCTACAGGCCTTCTTGCGGAGGTTGGTCTAATGTTGGTAATATTCTTGCTCCCTATATAGTTGGTGACACTATTAAGAATAATAAATATGTCGATAACGGATATTTGAGCATTAACAATTCATCTTGTTTTGCCTCCTTTTATGATACAACCTGGTTAAAAAGCTATAATCAATTTATTGGTATCAGATCTGTAAATAGATCTGGTATACAATATGGCTGGATAAGGGTTAATATTTCTGGTTACCAAAAAGTTCTTATAAAAGATTTTGGTTTAGGAAGCGGTGATGTTGGTATTAAACAAAATAAAATACTGAATTCATTTTCTGTATTCCCTAATCCTGCAAACACAAAGATTAAAATTGAACTAAATGCTGAATTTACTGAAATAAAAATTACAGATGTATCGGGCAGGGAAATTTTAAATACTTATGAAAGAAGCATTGATATAGGCAAGTTAAATGAAGGTATTTATTTTGTACAGGTTAAAACAGCAGAGGGCATTTTAACCAAGAAAATTATAATACAACGATAGATGAAAAAAAGAAACTATTTTTCTTTTTTATATATTCTACTTTTTCATTTTTCAATTTTCAGTCAATCATCCAAATATTGTGGTATTTGGTTGGGTTATGGTTATAGTTGTTATACGATACATAACCCGGGCGGGGTTTTAAGTTTTTATAATGTAGATTTTGAAGTTCTTTTAATTACACCTGTTGATTCTATACACATAAGCGCTCTTAAAATTACAGGAGATACCTGTGTACCAAAAAACAATATAAGCTGGCAGTCTAATATTATAGACGGATCTACATGGATGACAGAAGGAAATCCATTATATCCTGCAGAGCTTCAAAGCCTTTACCCTGAGTTATTTGTTTATACCGACAGTAATCACATACATACATCTGTTTTTAATTTTGTAAAGGCAAGCTGTGGCCAAATAGATAGTCTTTCTATAAATATTGATAGCATTTACAAAGCACATAATGTATCATGTACTTATTATTGTCCATCTCAAAGCGTTATCGTACCAAATATATTTACCCCTAACGGAGATGGCATTAATGATGATTTTTTTATTTTCAATAAAAACATTACCAATAAATTTGATATAGAAATTTATAATCGTTGGGGTGAAAAAATTTTTAATTCAGATAATATTAATTTTAAATGGAATGGTACAAATCATAATATGCCTGTATCTGAAGGCACTTATTTTTATACCTTAACTTATATAGATAGAACACATCTCCCGCAGCATCTTAAAGGATACATCATGTTGATGCGATAAAGCTCTACTGCGCTGTCCATCCACCATCTACTGGTAATGCTGTGCCGGTAATGGTATTGGCTTCGTCTTTGGCTAAAAATATGGCTAACCTGCCAATGGCTTCAACGGTTACAAATTCTTTAACGGCTTGTTTTTCCAGCATTATTTTGCTGATCACTTCGCTTTCGGGTATGTTGTGTGTTTTGGCCTGGTCGGCAATTTGTTTTTCTACCAAAGGGGTTTTTACATAGCCCGGGCAAATGGCATTTGCTGTAATATTAAAAGGGGCGCCTTCTAAGGCTATGGTTTTGGTAAAGCCAACCAGTCCGTGTTTGGCTGATACGTATGCGCTTTTAAATTCGCTGGCTACTAATCCGTGTGCTGATGCAATGTTTATAATGCGTCCGAATTTTTGCTCTTTCATTTTTTTCCAAACGTTTTGAGTGTTATGAAAGGCGGAAGTTAGGTTGATGGCTATAATAGCGTTCCATTTATCTGCCGGAAAATCTTCAACAGGTGATACAAATTGTATACCTGCATTGTTTACCAACACATCAACCGAGCCAAATTTTGTTAAAGCTTCATCTATCATTGCTTTGATCTCTTCGGGTTTTAACATATTAGCGGGAGAGTACATGGTTTTAATGCCATATTCTTTTCCCATGTTTTCGGCTATTTGCGGCCCGTCGGTTTCTAAGCCGTTAAATACAATATTATATTTTTCTTTAGCGAATTCTTTAGCTATACCTAAGCCTATACCGCTGGTGCTGCCTGTTATTAATACTGTTTTCATACTACTGATATTATATTTTTATTATGGTTATATGATCTATATTTTAAAACTTCAAAAGTAGATAAAAAGTTAACTACGGCACGTTAATTATTAGTAACATAGCATGTATTGTATTAAGATTTTTTATTATACTTTTGCATCACTAAACGATAAATAAAAAAAGTATGATTAAAATAACTACATTAACATTAGCAGCTTTAACAGTTGCAACAAGCCTGGTGGCACAAACCCAATTGCCTAACCCAAGCTTCGAAAATTTAGGAAACGCAAGCCCTGGTAAATCTTCAGAGCTTACCGGATGGTATTCTAATTTATCAGGTTCTAACATTGCTCAATTAGGGCCTCAAACCTGTTATCAGGATAATACAGTTCACCATACGGGTGCTAATTCTATGCGCTTAGAAACCAAAAGTTATTTTGGTACTGCGGTAAACGGAAGTGCTTCTACCGGTGTTATTAATGCACCTTGTACTAATAAATCTTATGGATATATCGGTACTATTAATTACAGTACAGCTTCTGACGACAGGCGTTATGCTTGTACAAGCCGTCCGGACAGCATTGTTGGCTGGTACCAGTATACTCCAGGCGATGCAACTGAACAGGCTAAAGTTCGTGCCATTTTACATACAGGAGATTATAACGATCCTGAGGCGCCTGTAGCTATGAGTGGTACCGGTTGTTCGAGCGGGAATAATCATCCTGACTTATCAGCAAATAAAATAGGCGATGCTTTATTTGTATCGGCTGCAGGTGTTGCTGTAAATACCTGGACTCGTTTTAGCGTACCTTTTAATTATGCAAGTGCTTCTGCACCAGCTTATATTATGGTTAACATCACTTCTTCTTATAATCAAACAACTACTGTAACAGGAAGTAAAATGTGGATCGATGATATTGCTTTAATATACAATTCTACTACCGGCATTGAAAATAACATTGCTAAAACTAACAGTGTTCATGTATTTTATGCTGAAAAAAACTTAAACGTTGATTTTTCTAATAAAACAGATGAAGTATCAACTGTTTCCATTTATGACCTGACCGGTAAACTGGTTGCTTCTCAAAAAGTAGAGAACAACAAAGCTAGTACAGTTAATGTATCGACACTTAATTCAGGTATGTATTTGTATTTAATTTCTGGTACTGCATCTCAAAAAGCAGGTAAATTTATTGTAGATTAATTACGGACTCATTTAATAAGTCCCGCTATAATTACTATTGCGGGACTTTTCTTTTGTACAATGATTGTAAAATTACTCCGGGCATTTTTATTTGTAACAAGCTTATTTGCCGGCAGCCTGCTTGCTCAGCAAACCGGCATGGTGAAGGGCATTGTTTATGATTTTGAAACGAAAGAAAAACTTCCGGGTGCAACTATACAATTAAGTACCAATATGGCAAAGGGTACTGCAACAGATGCAGACGGGCATTATGTTTTAGAATTAGATACCGGTTACCATCAATTAATTTGTACTTATGTGGGATTAAAAACATATACATTTTCAGTACACGTTGCTGATAATATTGTTACTGAAGAAGATGTTTATTTAAAGCCGTTGCCTAAATCTTTAGAGACCGTGGTAGTTTCTTCGGGTAAATTTGACCAGCGTATTGAAGATATTACGGTATCTATGGAAGTATTGAAGCCCAAATTAATTTCGGGAAAAAATACTACCAGCATAGAAACTGCATTAGAACAGGTGCCAGGTTTAAGTATCATTGATAACGACCCGCAAATACGCGGGGGCAGTGGTTTTACGTTTGGTGTAGGAAGCCGCGTAGCTATTTTATCTGATGGAATTCCGTTGTTGAGCGGTGATGCCGGCCGGCCTGAATGGAGCTATATACCGGTGGAGAATATTGAACAGGTAGAAGTTATCAAGGGTGTATCATCTGTGCTTTATGGTTCATCTGCTTTAAACGGGGTTATTAACATCAGGACTGCTTATCCCCGCAGCACCCCAAAAACAGTTATCAGTGTTTCAACCGGAGAATATAGCCTGCCTCAATCTCCTGCGGATCAAACTAACTGGTATAATAATAACATCCCGGGCCTTGCTAATGTTAACTTTTTGCATTCGCGCATTATCAATAATAATTTTGATTTTGTTATTGGTGGTAATTTCAATATGGACCAGGGTTATGTACAGGCTCCGCCACCGGCTATTTATCTTCCTCCTGATATTAAACAGATATTTAATATTACGGCAAACGATTCGATTCATACTTTTAAGAACAGCGATATGCTAAAGCTTAGAGGCAGGGTTAATTTTAATTTACGTTATCGCTCTAAGAAAATACAAGGATTGAACTATGGTATAAATGGTAATGCCATGCTGAATAAAACCAACATGGTGCTGGCCTGGTTGAACGATTCTAACAGCATTAATAAGGGCTATCCTGGCGCTGTTTTTTTAGAGCGTCAAACGATGTTCAATGTAGATCCGTTTATAAAATACAGCACGGCAAGCGGAGTTAGTCATAGTTTAATAGGCCGTATCTTTCATACGGATAATCAAATTAGCGGCAACCAGTCGAACAACGGAACCAACTACTTTACTGAATACCAATTGCAGCGTGCCTTTAAAGGGATAGGTCTTACCTTTACAGGTGGACTGGTGAATAACCTTTCTTATTCTTTTTCAAAATTATATGCATCAAGTGGAACTCCTTATAATAAAATACAAAACCGTGCAGCGTATATTCAGTTAGATTATAAATTATGGAAGATCATTACGCTTTCAGGCGGGTTCAGGTATGAGTTTTATAAAATGAATGCACAGCAGGGCGTTTTTATTCCCATCCTGAGAGGCGGGGCCAATATCCAGGTTTTAAAGCAAACTTTTGTGCGTATATCTGCCGGGCAGGGATACAGGTATCCAACAATCACAGAACGATTTATAACTACCAAAGCAGGTATGTTTGCCGTGTTCCCGAATCCAAGCTTAGTGCCAGAAACCAGCACAAGCTTTGAAATTGGCGTTAAACAAGGCTTTAGGATAGGTAACTTTAGAGGGTTTATAGACGCAGCGGCGTTTAACCAATCGTATAAAAACACGATCGAGTTTTTATTTGGCGAGTGGGATCCTTCTATTGCCATAGCCGGTTTTAAATTTGTAAACACGGGCAATTCACGCGTTAATGGTTTAGATTTTTCTATATCGGCTACAACACCTGAAACCAACAAGAAATTTGGCGCTACGGCATTGCTGGGTTATACGTATGTTGACCCGGTATCGACCACGCCTGATTACGTATATGCATCGTATGTTCCCATTGCAGGCGATCCTAATAAGCCAACAAAATTGAGTTACAACAGTACCAGCTTAAATCCCAGCGGAAATGTAATGAAGTATAGGTATAAGCACATGGTAAAAGCTGACATCGATTTTAAAATATATAAGTTTAATTTAGGAATAAGCTATCGTTACTATAGTAAAATGCAAAATATAGATAAAGCATTTACAGACCTGGAGACTTTAACGAGCAATCCTTTCTTCTATCAAATTAAAGCTACTAATTTCTGGAACACACATAATGGCTTTAATATTTTCGATGCGCGGCTTAGTTATAAGATAAACAAGAAGCAAAAAATATCGTTTATATGCAACAACGTATTTAATGTAACTTATATGCTTCGCCCGATGAAACTAGAAGCGCCCAGAACCAGCACGGTGCAATATGTGTATGAGTTTTAGAATTAACAAAGATTGCATTCGATTAACCTAGCTTTTGTTAAAAAGCACTATATTTAACATCTTATTTCAGGATAATTTATGCAAAAAAAATACGATGTTGTAATAATGGGAGGCGGCTTGGCCGGTTTAACCTTATCTATTCAACTAAAAAAAACCAATCCTGAAATAGCTGTACTGGTTTTAGAACTTAGGGAAAAAGCTGCCAGCACTGCGGCTCATAAGGTGGGAGAATCTACCGTAGAACTTGCAACGCATTATTTCCGCGAAGTGTTAAACCTGAAAGGTTACCTGGAAGAACATGAGTTACCAAAGCACGGACTTCGTTTCTTTTTTAAGAGCGCCAATAAGAGTGAAATATCAAACCGCGTAGAATTAGGTCCTCGTTTAAAACTGCCTGTTCCAAGCCACCAGTTAGACAGGGGCACTTTAGAGAATTATCTGGAAAAACATTCGCGCGAGCTTGGAACTGATTTTGAGCTGGGTGTTCGTGCCAAAGATGTAATCATCTCTAAAGACGGGCATGAAGTTGTTTACATGCAAAACGGCGCTGAACATAAAATTGCCTGTAAATGGGCAGTGGACGCATCGAGCAGGTTTAGCTTATTAAAGCGAAAATTTGGCTTTCAGAAAGAAGCTCCGCATAATGTAAACTCTGTTTGGTACAGGCTGAAAGGCGTTATAGATATTGATGACTGGAGCGATAACACAACATGGAAATCTTACCTGGCGCCAAAATTAAGATACCTGAGCACCATCCACTTTATGGATAAAGGATACTGGGTTTGGATCATTCCTTTGGGTTCTAAGAACACTAGCATTGGTATTGTTGCAGATGATGATATTCACCCTTTTGATACCATAAACACGTATGAAAAAGCTGTAGAGTGGATGAAAGTACATGAGCCGCTTTGCGCTCAACATATTTGTCCGCCTAAAGAAGAATTGCTGGATTTCAGGGTGCTGAAACATTTTGCACATAATAGCGGAAGGATGTACTCGGCCGACCGATGGGCTGTAACGGGCGAAGCTGGCGCGTTTTTAGACCCTTTTTATTCGCCGGGCAGTGATTTTATTGCCTTAAATAATACCTGGCTTACCGATCTAATTACCCGCGATTTAAACGGAGAAGATATTGCTTTGCGTGCCGAGGTTTATGAAAGAACCCACTTATCATGGTTTAACAGCTGGTTGCCTATCTACCAGGATAAATACCAGTTAATGGGCAATACGCAAATTATGGTGCTTAAAATTTTCTGGGATTGGGCTATTTACTGGTCTTTTCCTTGTTTAATATTTACCAATAAAGGCTTTACCGATTTAAAAGTGTTGAGAGAGCTGTTTGTTGCTGACAACAGCTTAGGTAAGAAGTTCGAAAAACTAAATAAAATTATCCAGGATCTGTTTATTGCGTGGATGCCTTATGAAACCGAAGTGTTTGCAAACTCGTATATAGATCCGTTAGACCTGGATTATTTAAGGAAGTTTCAGCAGGGAATTGAAACGCCATTAGATGCCAATGCTTTATTAAAACAATTGGCAGAAAACATGGTTATTTTAGAGAAGGTGGCAGCCGAGATGTTTAGAAAAATCAGCCATCATGCTAAAAAAACTCCCCTGGATATGAAGGTTAATCCGTATACCATTAGCCTGGATACCGCTGTTGACGAGGAAAGTGAGCATGCACTGGCTTGTGATGCGTCGGTGGCCCAGGATGTGGCCAAAATGTGGTTTTATAAAAGTTAAATTAAATAAGTAATTTTAGTTGCCTTTAAATTGTGGTACGATTTTTTAGGCAAAAGAAGATAAGAGATTAAGATATGGAGAATACTGTTTATATAAACAAAATTGCCAAGTTTTTGCCCGGAGACCCGGTAAGCAATGATGAGATGGAGCAATACCTGGGCTTTGTTGATGGCAGAAGGTCTAAAGCCAAAGCCGTTATTTTAAGAAACAACAAAATTACCAATCGTTATTATTCAAGGACAAAAGAAGGTGTTAGCACACATACCAATGCAGAACTGACGGTTGAAGCGATCAAAGGATTATGCACAGACGGTTTTACTTTAAATGATATTGAATTACTGACAAGCGGCACTACCTCTCCAGACCAGATCTTGCCCGGCCACGGCGTTATGGTGCACGGCTTATTAAAAACAAGGCCTATTGAGGCTATTTCGTTTTCAGGGTCGTGTTGTTCGGGCATGAACGCGCTGAAGTATGCTTACATGTCTGTTTTGACAGGCAATACAAATAATGCGGTTACAACCGGTTCAGAGAAATTATCTACCTGGATGTCGGCACAGACTTTTGAAGAAGAAGCCAAAAAATTAAAGGAAGTAGAAGCTGAACCGATACTGGCTTTTGAAAAAGATTTTTTGCGCTGGATGCTTTCCGACGGAGCTGCGGCGGCTTTACTAAGCAATAAGCCAAATCCAAACGGTTTATCCTTAAAAATTGAATGGATAGAAATCTGTTCATTTGCCAACGAAGTAGATGCCTGTATGTATGTGGGCGCTGAAAAGGATGCTGAAGGAAATTTACATGGCTGGAGCGAATACCAGCCTAAAGAATGGCTTGAAAGATCTATCTTCGCCATGAAACAGGATGCGCGTATGCTGGATAAGTACATTGCGCAGTTAGGCACTAAAAAGTATGTTGAGCTGTTTAAAAAACACAATGTAGACCCGCATAGTATTGACTGGTTTTTGCCGCATATCTCTTCCGAGTATTTCAGGTCGAAAGTAGATGATGAAATGAAAAAGTATGATGTGCAATTGCCACAGGAAAAATGGTTTGTTAATCTTACCAAAGTTGGCAACATGGGCGCTGCTTCTATCTTTATTGCTTTGGAGGAATTAATGAACAGCGGGAAACTTAAAAAAGGACAAAAAATTGCGCTTACAGTACCTGAGAGCGCACGTTTCTCTTATGCTAATGCTTTGCTTACGGTTGTATAAATTAACTTGTTTATATTTGTGTAAATGAACACACCTGTACAAAATAAGCAACAGCTAATAGCTCTTTTACAGTTACATAGCAATCATATCCAGTCATATGGAGTTCTTGAGTTGGGTATTTTTGGTTCATTTGTAAAAAATAGTGTAACTGAAAATAGCGATGTTGACTTTTTCATCCATTTTAACCCAAATTACAAAACACTTAAAAATTTAGTCGGCTTATCGCATTATTTACAGGGCTTAGTAGGCAGAAAAGTAGAAATTGTAACGCCACAATCATTAAACAAGTTTATAGGCAAGTATATCATACAAGAAGTAGAATATGTCTCCATCGCTGCTTGATTTCTTACAACATATATTACACGAGTGCACCTATATACTTAATGTAAAAGAAGAAAAATCCCGCGCCGAAGTTTTAGATAATGAAACATTAAGTAAAGCCATTGTTAGGAGCTTAGAAATTATAGGTGAGGCTACAAAAAAAATTCCGTTAGAAATAAAACATAAATACCCACAAGTTAGCTGGGCCGAAATGGCTGGGATGCGGGATATTTTGATCCACAATTATTTTGGTGTTGATTACGATGTAGTTTGGAATACCATTTGTAATGACATCCCCGAATTGCACTTCCAATTACGTAATATTATTGAAACTGAAAGTAAGGATGTTAATTAGCTAATTTTAAAACGTGAAAAAGCCCTGTTTAGTTCTTATAATTTTAATCTCAATAGCATCAAATTTTAGAGTTGCTCAAAATTTAGATTCTCTTTGGAAGGTTTATAATAACAACAGCCTGCCAGATACGAGCAGGTTGAGGGCCATGGATGATATTTCATGGAGCTTTAGAAATAACAACCCGGATACAGCCATTATTTTAGCGCAACAACAGTTAGACCTGGCCATAAAAGCCAAAGCAAAGAATTTTGAAGCAAACGCCCATCTTACTATTGGTACTGCTTATAAGAATAAAGGCAATTACCCAAAAACATTAGAAAACTATTTGCAGGCCTTAAACATCAGGGAAGGTTTGAAAGATAAAGACGGCATGGCGGTATGCTATATAAATATCGGCAATGTGTATATCAGCCAGTCCAATCACATAAAAGCGCTGGAATATCAATTGAAAGCTTTACATACGTTTGAAGAAATAAAAGATAAAAGGGGCATTGGTTATTGTTATGGAAATTTAGGCAATACGTACGCTGCACAATCTGACCAGAAAAAAGCGCTGGAATATTTTAAAAAGAGTTTAGCCATACAACAGGAAACCGGCGATAAACGCGGAGAAGGAATTTGCTATGGCAACATAGGGAATGCATACAGCAACCTGGGAGATTACAAACTTGCTTTGGAGTATTGCTTAAAGGGTTTAAAAATAAGGCAGGAAATTGGCGATAAACGGGGCATTGTGACTTGTTTTATTAATCTTGCTTCTTTCTATAATAAATCAGAAAATTATAAGCTAGCCATAGATTACAGCGATTCCGCGGTTAAGCCTGCAAAACAGCTGGGAGATATTGATAATGAACGGATGGCGCACCAAAATTTAGCTGCTGCTTATGGCAAACTTGGCAAGTATAAGGAGGCTTACGAAAATGAGGTATTGTTTAAACAGCTTACCGACAGTATTTTTAATGCAGAGAACAGCAAGCAACTGGGCGATTTAAAAACTCAGTTTGAGGTAGAGAAAAAAGAAACCGAGCTTAAGTTAAAATCGGAAGCAGACCAGGCCATTAATAAAGAAGAGCGCATAAGGCAGCAGCTGACTATTTATGCCGTGTTGGGTGTGCTGCTGATTGTGTTTGTATTTTCGATGTTTTTGTACAGAAGGTTTAAGATAACTCAAAAGCAAAAGCATATTATTGGTTTGCAAAAGGATGAAGTATTAAGGCAAAAGCATATTGTTGAGGAGCATCAAAAAGAAATTATTGATAGCATAACTTATGCAAAAAGGTTGCAACAGGCTATTCTTCCATCTGATGCGGAGATAAAAAAGTACCTGCCTGATACATTTATTTATTACAAGCCTAAAGATATTGTTGCCGGAGATTTTTACTGGATGGAGCATGTTGATAGTGCTACTTTTATGGCAGCTGCCGACAGCACCGGGCATGGTGTTCCGGGCGCTATGGTTAGCGTAGTTTGCAGCAACGCGCTTAACAGGGCCATTAAAGAGTTTGGCTTGCGCGATACAGGAAGGATATTGGATAAAACGCGTGAACTTGTTTTGGAAACGTTTGAGAAAAGCGGTGAAGAGATAAAAGACGGTATGGATATATCGCTGATACGAATTAAAAAGAATTTAGAAAGCACTGAAGTACAATGGAGTGGCGCCAACAATGCCTTGTTGTATATTTCTGATCATAAGCTTACGGAAGTGAAAGCTGATAAGCAGCCTATAGGGCAAACGGATAACCCAAAACCGTTTACGGCAAATAACATAGAACTTCAAAAAGGAGATATTGTTTATTTAATGACGGATGGTTATCCCGATCAGTTTGGCGGAGAAAAAGGCAAGAAGTTTAAATACAAACAGCTTGAAGATAATTTGTTAGCTAATGGCGATAAGCCTATGGACGAACAAAAAAGCAGGCTTGCACAGTCTTTTGACGCGTGGAAAGGAAGCTTAGAGCAGGTTGATGATGTAACCATAATCGGGATCAGGCTTTGAGTTTAGCTTTAGAAATAAACGAACTTAGTTTCAGGTATCCTCAACAGGCCAAAGACTGCCTTACACATCTTTCTTTACAGGTTGAAGCAGGAGAACGCTTTGGCTTATTTGGCCCCAACGGAGCAGGCAAAACAACTTTAATGCATTTATTAAGCGGCTTGGTTTCTTTTACAGAAGGAAGCATTAAATTGGCAGGCCATGAATTAAAACATAAAGATAGATCGATCAATAATCTGTTTGGCTTTGTGCCCCAGGATTTTTCTTTTTACCAGGAATTGAGCCCTGTAGAAAATTTACATTTTTTTGGTGCCTGGAGTGGTTTATCTAAACAGAAAATAAAAACAAGAACAGAGGAATTATTAGAAACATTGAATCTTACGGATGTAAAAGATAAGCCTGTTTCTAAATTTTCGGGCGGGATGAAACGCCGTGTGAACCTTGCTATTGGGGTGATCAACAAGCCGTCTATTCTATTTTTAGATGAACCAACTGTGGGCGTTGATATTCAAACACGGCATGCGATCATCGATTATTTAAAGCAGTTAAATCAAAACGGAACCACACTTTTTTATACTTCGCACCAGTTGCATGAAGCCGAGAGCTTGTGCACAAAAATTGCTTTGATGGATGAAGGCCGGCTTATTGCCTGTGATACTTTGAGCAATTTACTTTTAAAACACAATGCGCTTAACCTGGAAGAACTTTTTTTAACCTTAACAGGCAAGGCCTACCGCGACAGCCATGTTTAAGTTTTGGGCCACCATATTAAAAGATGTACGAATTTTAACCCGCGATAAGGTTGGGTTAACGCTTATGTTCATCATGCCTGTTGTGCTGGCTCTTGTAATTACCAGCCTGCAGGTGGGTACGTTTGAACTGGTTAATGATAATAAAATTCCGCTTTTAATTTGCAATAAAGATACAGGCAGGGCAAGCAAACAGCTTATACAGGCTCTGGATAAGGCAGGAAGGTTCAATCTGCAAACAACTTCCGATGACTTGAATGCAAAGCAGGTTGCAGATAAGATGAATGCGCAAAATGCACTGGTAGCTATTGTTATTCCGTTTAATTTTTCTGAAAAGATACGGGCAAAGGCAAACGACGTAAGCAGCAAAGCATTGAATGATTTTGGCGTGAAGGAAAAAGCTAATCAAGCCAACACAACCAACCTATATGCCATAACTTTTTATTACCATCCTGTTTTACAAACATCATACAGGCAGTCTATACAAGGTGGTTTACGCGCTGCACTCCAGGCTGTTGAGAGCAAGCAAATTTTGCAAACGCTCTATTTTTCTATAAACGAAAAGCCTTTGCCTAAAAGCTTGGAAGATGAAATTGTAACGAACCAGGTACAGATTGATGAAGTACCGGTCTCAAAAGACGGAAGTGCTGTTATACCTAATGCAACGCAGCACAACATTCCTGCATGGACCATCTTTGCCATGTTTTTTATTGTTACTTCATTAGGCAGTAACCTGGTAAAAGAAAAATTGAGCGGTAGCTTTGTCCGCTTAAAAACATTGCCCACCAATTATCTCATTGCCTTGCTTTCTAAGCAAATTACGTATTTGGCGGTATGCTTGGCACAGGTAGCAGTAATTTTTTCGTTAGGCGTTTGGCTTTTTCCTTTAATTGGTTTGCCGGCTTTAAATGTACCTCATAGTATTTTTACACTTGTTGCCGTATCGGTAGTGTGTGCATGGTGTGCCATTAGCTATGCACAATGCATCGGCATTTTTGCTCAAACGCAGGAACAGGCTAATGGTTTTGGTGCTGTATCTATTGTTTTATTAGCTGCTATTGGCGGTATATTGGTTCCTAGTTTTGCTATGCCTCACTCGTTCCAGTTTCTATTAAATTTTTCTCCAATGCATTGGTGCTTGCGGTCGTATTATGCCGTTTTTTTAGAAGGCGCAGGGTTAGGAGATGTCACTAAGAACCTTCTTCCAATCTTAGCTATAGCAATTATTTTACAAATAATATCTCTTTGGCAATTGAAAAATAAAAACTTACTTTGAGTTATAAATATACAATGGAAACAGCTGCTTTAAAACAACAACTAAAAGAACAAATTATCCAGTTTTTAAATTTAACGACCGTTAAACCGGAAGATATAAAAGACGACCAACCTTTATTTGGCGAAGGTTTGGGCTTAGATTCAATAGACTCTTTAGAGCTTATTGTTTTGATGGAAAGGATGTACGGGATAAAAATCAACGACCCGAAAGAAGGCCGTAAAATACTGGTAGATGTAAACACCATGGTTGCTTACATAGAACAGCACCGGACTATTTAATTTTAATGAAAAGGATTTTTGTTACCGGCATAGGCATCATCACTCCTTTAGGAGATACGTTATCTCTTAATCATACAGCATTAAAACAAAATGTCTGCGGCATTAGCCAACTGGAATTAATAGATTCTATTTTCGCGCACAAACTACCTGTAGGCGAAATAAAAACAGAAACACAATTTTTAAAAGAAAAATTAAACGTTAGACAAACGGGTGTAACACGCACTATGTTACTGGCACTTCATGCCTTTGCAGATGCTGTAAATGACAGCAAATTAAGCTCTGAAATAATTTCATCTAAAGAAACTGCATTGATCAATGCAACAACGGTTGGCGGCATGTGCCTTACAAACGAATTGTATATTGATGCCAATAAAAAATCGAACGGTTCTGAATATCTTTCTTCATATGACGCCGGATCGGTAACGATGCATTTGCAGGAGCGCTATACTATGCGTGGTATTATAAACACCATTAATACTGCATGCTCATCATCTGCCAATTCAATTATGTATGGTGCGCGGTTAATACAACATGGCTTTGCCAAACGTGCTATTGTTGGCGGTGTTGACAGCCTTGCAAAATTTACCATTAATGGTTTTAACGCATTACATATTTTATCAGATGAGATCTGTCGCCCTTTTGATAATGAACGCAAGGGATTGAACTTAGGAGAAGGCGCGGCTTTTTTGGTTTTGGAAAGTGAAGAAAACATCGCTAACAAAAAAGTATATGCTGAGCTGACAGGCTATTGTAATGCTAACGACGCTTTTCATCCGTCTTCTTTATCCGAAACTGCAGACGGACCTTTTTTAGCTATGCAGGGCGCTTTACAAAAAGCAAACTTGCATACCAATGACATAGACTTTATAAACGCACACGGCACCGCTACTGAAAATAATGATGAAGCAGAAAGCAAAGCTATGCTGCGTTTATTTGAAAAAATTCCGGCATTTGCATCCACCAAATCAAATATAGGCCATACGCTTGGCGCAGCCGGTGCGATAGAAGCTGTTTACAGCATTTTAAATTTAATCGAGCAAGAGGTTTATAAAAGTTTGCATTATAAAGAAGTCATTGCTTCAACAGGATTGACTCCTGTAACCGAGTATAAAAAAATGCCCATTAAACATGTACTGTCAAATTCGTTTGGCTTTGGCGGCAATTGCAGCTCATTAATTTTTTCCAAAGCTTAAGCTATGTTTTATATTCATCATACAAAGTGCATTTCTCCCCAGCTCACCTGGGATAATATTAACCTGGAAGAATTGCAGCTTAGTTCCAACAATACTTTACTGGCCAAAGAACCTACTTATGAATCTATACCACCAGCCATGTATCGCCGTATGGGCAAAGCGGTGCGACTTGCTTCTGGGGCGGCTCTTCCCCTACTCCACGCTGTTAATTTCAATGGAATAATTATTGGCACTGCAAATGGTGGACTGGAAGATTGCATTAAATTGCTGAACCAGATCATGCAATACCAGGAAGGCAGGTTAACGCCTACCAATTTTGTGCAAAGCACTACCAATGCCATTGCCTCTCAGCTTGCTTTTTTTTCTTCTAACAAAGGACATAACAGTACGCATGTGCACAGAGGCTTAGCTTTTGAGAATGCCTTGTTGGAAGCAGCTATGTTGCTGGATGAAAACCCGGAGCATACGTACCTGCTTGGAGGCGTAGATGAAATTTCTGCGTACCAATATAACATCGAAATTTTAGCGGGGTCTTATAAGCAAGACATAGTTTCAAATACAGATCTATATGCTTCAAAAACCGGAGGAAGCATTGCCGGGGAAGGATGCGTTATATTTTCCGTAAACAAAAACAAAGAAAACTCGCTTGGTAAATTAAAAGCCATCAGCACTTTGCATAGTGAAAGCGTTGAAGATGTGAAGCAACACCTAAGAGATTTTATTGATAAGAATACAAAAGCCAACCCTATAGATCTTTTGCTATCTGGTGAGAATGGAGATGTTCGGTTCAGTCATTTTTATGAAGCCTGCGAAGAGCTTTCCGGTAATGTAAATGTAGCCCGTTTTAAGCATTTGTGCGGCGAATATCCAACAGCTTCTTCTTTTGCCTTATGGCTGGCTTGCCGGGCCTTGCAAGAAAACAGTTTGCCTCCTCACGTCATAAAAAAGCAAATCAATAATCAGCCTTATAAAAACATACTTATTTACAACAATTACCAAGGCAAGCAACATAGCTTTATGTTGATCGAGAAGTAAACCTTAAAATAATTAAACAAAACAACTTCCATTTTTTATCTTTTAATATTACATATGTAAGTAAATATGTAAATTAGCATTTCAACAAGATTTTTTAGATGTCACAAACCCACCTTCTAAAAAACTGCTTGATGCTCTTTGTGTGCATGTTATTTATCAATAACACTGCCTTGGCACAGGTTAGTTATGGCGCATCGGCAACGTATGGCATGCGTTTGCTAAACAGCACCTATAAAGGTAATGCTGTACAAGTACACAGAACCTGCGATGATGCAGTTAAAGACATCGGGTTTTCCTGCGGAGCTTTAGACGTAAATGCCTTAACTACTTTTGTAATTGCTTCTAATCCTTTAAGCGCTATAAGCTCGACTTCTGCCGCTGCATTCAGTATGCGCAGGTTAATTTGTACGTATGCCGGCAGCGCCATTAAAGTGCGCAGGAGCAGCGACAATGCCACACAGGATATTGGATTTAACGTTAGCGGCGATTTAGATACCATTGCTTTAAAAACATTTGTTGGGGCTAACAGCGCTTTTGTTACAACTTGGTATGACCAAAGCGGTAACGGTCGCAATGCTTTACAGGCAACAGCCGGAAGCCAGCCCCGTATTGTAAATGCCGGAGTGATAGACAGGCAAAACAGTATGCCCGCTATTTATTTTCCGGGTTCGGGATATGGATTATTTACGACAGGCTTCACCGCATTTAATACGGCTGCTTGTTTTAACGGGGTAGCGCGGGTTAATACTGATTTAACGTATAACACCATCGTAAATAAAACAACTGTCAATGTTCCTTCGCCTATAGATCATTACAACGGTACTGTTGTTGTTGGGAATGGAAGCAGTTATACTTTTTTTAGTCCCAGCCAATCTCTTACTTCGGCTTATCCTTTAGGTGTTTGGACCTACCAGGGTTCATCGGGTGGAAACGTCAGCATGTTTCACAACAGCACTTCTATTTTATCAGGAACAGCCACTTATTTTGGCGATGCCGGAAATCCTTTAGCAATAGGCAATCGTAATGATGCGCTTACCGGGCTTAATGGCTGGGTATCCGAAGTTATTACATTTGGGGTTATACCATCTACTACCGACCGTTTGTTTTTAGAATGGAGCCAGGGTCAGTATTATAATATTTCAGGATTTACTTTAGGCACGCTGCCTGCATCTCCTGCCAGCGGCTATATTGCCAAATGGTATGATCAAAGCGGTAACGCAGTAGACCTTACGCAAACTACGTATTCTAACCAGCCGCAAATAGTAAAAACCGGCACTATCTTAAAATTAAATTCTTTGCCTACCGTGGTGGGTACAAATACTTTGCAAACAGGCCTTACCGGTTCTTTTAGTTCAACGTATACCGGTGTTGGATTAACGGCTTCTACTGTTTTTCAACCGGATATTACTTCTACCGGTAATTTGCGTGTAATGTCGGTGGGCACGGGAACTACTACAAACGACTGGAGCAACAATTCTTATTTTGATGTGAATCAGCGAGGCAGTACCAATATTGTGATTGAAAGAAACGGGATTGGAAGCCTTACCAGTTTAACGATCGGAACGCCTGTAAGCCTAACTGTTTTGTTTGACGGAACAAACGACCAGATCTTTAATAACGGCACAGGAGCTACTGCTTCAAGCGATATGAAGTCTTTTAATTTTAATACGTTAAGATTATTGAATAGCATCAACCCGGGGTTTTCTACGGAAGCGATGCAGGGCCGTATGTCTGAATATTATTTATTTGAATCAGCTCTAAACACCACTCGCAGAACGTTATTAGAAACGAATGAGGCTGCTTATTATAGCCTGCTTATAAGCAACAATAAATACATACCTGCTGGCGGATATAATTTATTTGTTACCGGCATTGGAAGGACAAGCGCTACAGACAGCGTAGTTAACTCTATACAGTCTGCCGGATTAGGAATTATTACCGGAACAACTTCTACCGATTATTTAAAAGACAACGGAGATTATATTACGGCAGGCATGAGCTGCCCTACTGCGGCTGTTTCTTTATCTAATTTACCGTCGGGTGTTAATGAGCGCTGGATGAATGACTGGTACATCAACAAAACAGATGTAAATGCCAACGGCGGAAATCTTCAGTTCTTTTTTGACTTTAGTGATTACGGTGTTCCAGGGGTTCCTGCTATTGCGTCTAATTATAGATTGCTGGGAAGGGCCAATACAACATCTACATTTAGTGTGGTTACAACTACCACAGTTGCTATTTCGGGCGACAGGGTAATTTTTACATTACCTGCATCTAATTTGGGCACAACCGGTTATTACACCATTGGAACAGCTGATTATGGCGCAAGCCCGTTGCCAATTGAATTGCTTGCCTTTACAGCCGTGCCAGTTGAAAACAAAGTAAATATTAAATGGGAAACTGCCACCGAAACCAACAATGCTTTCTTTACGGTTGAAAAAAGCAAAGACGGCGTGAATTTCACCAAGGTAATTGATGTACCGGGCGCAGGAACCAGCACCAGCTACAGAGAGTATGCAGAAACCGATTACCAGCCTTATGGTGGAACATCTTATTACCGCTTAAAGCAAACCGATTTTAACGGAGACTATAAATACTTTACCATTGTTCCAGTGAATTTTGAAAATCAAAAGAGCATTATGGTGTACCCTAATCCGATAGATAACAAAACTAATTTTACGGTAGAAGTCAGTGGTTATAAGAATGAAGAAATATTAGTGGTTCTACGAGATGTGCAGGGCAGGGAATTCTTTTCAAAAGTATTGTTATCGCAGGATAACAACGAAACATTTATTGTAGATGAAACCCACAACCTGGCTCCGGGAACGTATATCGTAACGGCTTCTTCTAACGATAAAATTTATAATTATAAGGTAATTGTAAAATAGTTTGTATTATTTTGTTCTTAGATAATACAGCATGGAAAAACAAAATTACCAAAACCATAAAATTTATTACACTCCGCATCATTATGTCTTTTTGCCGGTAACTGCATTGCTGGGCATTTTTGGTTTGGTGAAAGCATGCCTTAGTGAAACCAACAGGCTTGAATGGCTTATGTTTGCCGTGTTATTTTTTTGCCTGTTTTGCCTGGCCGTAATGCTGCGCCAGCATTATGCTTTGGGCAACCAGGACCGGATCGTGAGGCTGGAATTCAGGCTGCGCTATTTTGAGCTGATGGGAGAATCATCGCAAAGAACAGAAGAACAACTTTCTTTTTCGCAAATAGCGGCCCTGCGTTTTGCAAGCGACCATGAATTTGCGAGCTTATTGAACCGCGCGATAACAGAAAATTTAAGCGCGGATGAAATTAAAAAAGCCGTCAAAAACTGGAAAGCGGATACGATGCGTGTATAATTATTTTTTATCTTTAAAAACAAATTACACCCAATGAAAAAAGTTGTTTTAGCAGGCTTATTGTTGTTTTCTATATGCGCGGTTTCCTGCAAAAAAAGTTACAATTGTACCTGTTATGATGCCAACGGAAATACGATGTCTTCTACCATTATTTCTGCCAGCACGCTTACCGACGCGCAAACAAATTGCGTAAACAGGGGCACTGATTGTTCGGTTCAGTAATCAACCTTCTTCAATTATTTTTCTACTATCTGTTTCAATCCGTTTAATACTTTCTTCCAGTTCTCGGCAGAGTGTTCTTTCATCTTTTCATCCGGAATATTTTCCTGCGTTAAGGAAAGTACTGCCTTGTTGTCTTCGCCTTTTATTTCCTGTGTGATCACCACATAGTTCTCAGGCTTATCTTCAATGCCCGACATAGAGCTCCAGTAGTTATATTTAATAAGCTTGTTTTTCTGAACGTCAAGTATAGTTCCTTTATCCTGGTATGTTTTGCCCTGCCATTCTCCTTTAAAAATAATTGGATGGCCCACTTTCCAATCGGTCACGGTATCTGTTCCGAAAAAATATTGCTTAATTATTTCAGGCTTGGTTAAGGCATCCCAGATCTTAGAAATGGGCGCGTTGATGTTAATCGCTACTTCGGCTTTTATGTTATTTTTCATCTTTAAAATTTTACTTCATCAAGCAAAAAAAATACCTGAGCTATCACTTGTTTCTCACAAAAAAATAAAGTCGCGGGGAAAAAATTCTACGTTTTTCCACTTCGCAAATATGTAGCCACTCTTTACAGAGGAATATTTTTTGCTTTGACTCATTTAATCAAGCAAGTTTATGAAGCGTATTTTTACTTTCCTTATGGTTTTTTGGCAGATCAGTTGTTTTTCGCAAACAGACACTGTGCCGCATCACAGGAAACCAAATTTGCTTGATACATTAAAAATAGCGATCCAAAAAGAAGACACAAAAACAAAGCAGTCTGCTATTAAAACGCTGCCTACAGATACGGCGCAGCTTCATTTTTTAAGAGACTCCATCAAAATAATAACTCCTAAACTGGTAAGCGTGCAGGCTCTTTTAGATTCGCGCGCCAGCAGTTTTGAAGGCACCGAGGTAAACATTTATGGCTATTACGTAGGCGTTCTTATAAAAGCAAAGCTTAATTTGGGCCTGGCTTACTATAGGTTAAGCACCGTGCTGCCGGCAAAAACAACCATTAACGGCGTTAATACAGGAACATCCTTAGTAGTTAATTGTGGCAGCATCAATTCAGAGCTTATTTATTTTGACAGAAGGTTTGTTTCGCTGGGCTTTCCGCTTGAATTTGCGGCAGGGCAATATAATTTAACCAGCACCAATACGGATAATAATAAGCTCTTAACCCAGCAGATAAGATTTCTGGCCTTTGCCAACTTCGGCTTATCGGGCACTTTTAAACCCTTTAAATTTATTGGCTTAAAGATAATGGCCGGTTACCGTAAATCAATTTACCCGGCAGAGAAAAACTTTGAGTTCAATGGGCTTTACTCTTCTGTAGGCTTGTCGGTAGATTTTGCTGATTTTGTAGGCAACATAAAAATGCTTAAGCTGATGAAACGTTATAACAAGGTAAAAAACACACTTTCAACCGGTGTTGATTTGTTTACTGATTGATCTATTATGGAAGGAAAGGATGCCATAGTTTACTACAGCAGCAGCCAAAGCGCAGGAAGTAAAGTATTGCGTTTAATCTGCAGGTTGATCAATGTAAAAAGCAGGTTAGAAAATTCGCGCTTTACAGATAGCATGCAAAAGGCCAATGTGCCCGAGCCTCCTGCCAGGCTATTAAAAGGAATAGACTTAGGAATGCAGCGCGTTAACGGCCGAAAAGTCTTTACGCTGTCGGCTCAAAATACCAATCCTAAAAAACATATTTTATTTTTTCACGGCGGTGCATACGTTTTAAATTTTACCATTGTGCACTGGAAGTTTATTGCACGCCTGGCAAAAGAAAGCGATTGTGCGGTAGTAGCTCCTGATTATCCTTTATTGCCTAAGTACAGCTACAAAGAGCGGCTGGCTATGGGAGAGCAGGTTTATAAAGATCTTCTTAAACAGGTGAGTGCTGATGATATTATTTTAATGGGCGATTCGGCTGGCGGAAACCTTGCTTTGTCTTTATCACAAAAATTACTGGCCGCAGGAATTGCACGGCCTTCGCAAATAATATTGTTATCGCCCTGGCTGGATGTAAGCATGAGCAACCCGCAAATGCAGCAGGTAAGTAAAAGAGACCCGGTATTGCCTTTAGGCGATAATATTGTGGGCAGGCTGCATGCGGGCGATAAAGACATGAAAGATTTTTTGATCAGCCCTTTGTATGGGCCGGTAAAAGGCCTGGGAAAAATAAGCGTGTTTACGGGAACGGATGATATTTTAAACCCGGATGCGAATTTGCTAAAAGCAAAAGCTGAAACGGAAGGCGCACCCATTAATTTTTTTGAATACAAGCACATGATCCACGACTGGGTATTATTTCCTATTCATGAAGCCAGGATCGCTTTTGAGCAAATACTTGAATTATTGAAAGCTTAGTTTACAGGCGGATGGTTTACCGGCGAAAGGCTGCTGCTAACTTTTACGCGTTGCCAAACGGCCAAACCTGTGCCCACGACCATTAGCACACAGCCCAACCAAAGTATATTGATATAGGGAAACATATAGGCTTGCATGACAATAAAATCTTTTTGGTTTGTTTTTCTTTCGCTTAGCATAATTTCTACCGAGCCTTCTTCGGGGTTGATCTTCCAGAAGGTTAAGCGCAAGCCAAGCTCGGGTATGGAATCTGAAACGGGCTCTATCTTATCTTTTACCAGGTGGTATTTAGGATAAGCGCGGTGCACTTCTTTATTAATGTCGTAGGCATGAAAAACAGCTGTTACCCAGATAGACGAATCGTTCTTTTGGTATTGCTCTTTAGAGATGTTGGTTTGCAGGGAATCTAAAATAATGATGGCGTTTGAGGAGTAAATGGTATCGTGCAGGTGAATGATATTATCCTGCGGCTCTGAATAATCGTTAACGGTTTGCGTTTCGTCTACGTTGCTTAGATCGGCATAGGTTACGTGTGTATAAATATCATAAGCGGTGAACCTGCGTGTATCTGGCTCTGCTACATTGCCCATGCGCTCGTTCATTTGCACCAGCGGAGATAATTCAAACTGCTTTACGTATTTATTGGCTTCGCGTGTAAAATACTCTACTTTAAAATGCATGTTAACGCCTGTTTTTTCTTTAGCGGTATAACAAACAAAGTAGGGCCCCATTGGCAGTGTATCGCCTTTTACCAGCAGGATGTTTTTCTTATCATCAAAATCTTTTCCTAAGGAAGAAACGCTTTTTTCGGATGTGTTTTTGGAGAGCGTGGCTTTTTTAGAGGTGGAGATCAAAGCGCCTATGAGCAACAAAGCAAAGCCAATATGTGCCAGGGATGAGCCTATGTGCTTTATCTTTCCTTTTAGGATGCGTACCCAGTAACCGATATTGGCAAACAGGGCAAATGCGGATGCAATAAGCAGGGCCGAATAGGTAATGTAATTTGTTTTTTGTGTGGATGTTGCTTCGTTCCAACCGTGTGAAAAATATAATGCCGCGGATGCTACACCACCAAAGGCAATAGCCAGTAAAGCGGAGATTCGAAGGTTTTTAAAAAATTGTTTTTTATCGGTATCCTTGTATTTAAAGAATTGCCCTATGGCCAGCAATAAGGCTACGATGATAGCGAAGGGAATTTGCCAGGCGTTGTATTTATCAATGGTAAAGGGGGCTTTGTTCATGCCGAACATTTTATTGAAGATAGGTATGGAGGTGAAAATACTGATGGTTACGCCAGACAGGAACAAGACAAACGAAGCTACAAAAAGCCAAAACTCGCGGCTATACACGCTTTCGTCTGTTTTATCTTTTGGAAAGCCTATAAAATAACCGGTAAACAGCAATGCCACGGAAAGGCTTCCCCAAACGGTAAGCAAAATGGATGGCTGGATATTGAACGCAAATACTAAAAGGAACAAGGTAACTGTAAGCGACAGGTAAATGAACGATATAAGCTTATGCTGCTGTAATAAGTAAACGCTTAAA
>Ga0134128_10002032_pt1 | contig 25302 bp, 15 predicted proteins | sample KB31754_FD_96462 | JGI IMG/M metagenome (GOLD analysis project Ga0134128, IMG submission 96462) | Terrestrial soil microbial communities with excess Nitrogen fertilizer from Kellogg Biological Station, Michigan, USA - KB3-175-4 | ecosystem: Environmental > Terrestrial > Soil > Unclassified ...
CATCGCTGCGATCCTCGAACTCGGCATGGGCTTCAATGCCGATTTGACCGGCCGCGAAAACGCGCGCTACACCGCGGGCTTGATGGGGATGAGCCCCGACCAGATCGATGCGATCATTCCCGCAGTCGAGGAGTTCGCCGAGATCGGCGACTATTTCGACCAGCCGTTGCGCACCTATTCCAGCGGCATGCAGATGCGCGTGGCGTTCAGCGTGGTGACCGCGGTGCGCCCGGAGATCCTCATCGTCGATGAGGCGTTGTCGGTGGGCGACGCGTATTTCTCGCACAAGAGCATGGCGCGCATACGGCGGTTCCGCGAGGAGGGCACCACGCTGCTGTTCGTTTCGCACGATCCCGGTGCCGTCCAGTCCCTGTGTGATCGCGCGATCCTGCTCGACCACGGGCGGCTGCTGCTGGATGGCGAGCCAAGCCAGGTAATGGACTACTACAACGCGTTGATCGCCGAGCGGGAGAACGCAACCGTCGAGGTGCGGCAACTCGGCACGGGTGCCGCGCAGACCATTTCGGGTACGCGCGAGGCCGTGGTCGAGTCGATCGGATTGTTCAATGCGGCGGGCGATCCGGTCGAATTCGTGAACGTTGGCGAACCGGCCGAATTGCGCGCGCGAATCGCCGTGCATGGCGACATCCCGCGGCTGGTGTTCGGCTACATGATCAAGGACCGCCTGGGTCAGCCCGTGTTCGGCACCAACACCCATCACACCGGGCAATCACTGGAAGGTGTACGAAAGGGTGCGGTAGTTGAATACCGGGTGGCTTTCCCCATGAACTTCGGTCCAGGCAGCTATTCGGTATCCACGGCCTTGTGCAGCACCGACACCCATCTCGTCAACAATTACGAATGGCGCGACCTGGCCCTGGTATTCACCGTCGCCAACCAGGATCGCGACCATTTCGTCGGCAGCGCGTGGGTTCCTCCCGTGATCGAGGTGCTGGTGTCATGACGTCGCGCCGCTTCTCGATCCGTCTGCGCAGGTTCCTGCGCAGACGGATACTTCGCGAGGATGTCGGGGCACGCGATTCGGACAAATCGCGCCGCGACCTGCTGGACGAAATCTACCTTCTGCGCGACGTTGCGGGCGAGCGGCTGCAGAAGATCACCGCGATGCAGGAGCGCATCGACACCCTGCGGCGCGAGTTGCGCGTGGCGCGCCGCACGCCCGCGCGCCGGGAACCACCCGCCGGGGCGGCGGAGCCGGAATCCACGCCGGACGAAGCGCGCGATGCCAAGCCGCGGCTGTACGTCGACGTCACCGAACTCGCGCTCAACGCCGGCCAGACCGGCATCCAGCGGCTGGTGCGCGAAACGCTGCGTGCGCTGCTGGCCGATCCGCCCGGCGATTGTCGTGTCGAAGCGGTACGCGCAGCGCCCGGCGAATCGTATCGGCATGCGCGCGCCTTCGCGCGTGGCCTGGGCATGGCGGGAGTTGCTGGAGGTGGCGATTCACTGATCGAGGCGCGCGCAGGCGACGTGTTCCTCGGCCTCGACCATTCGATGTACGCGGTGATCGCGAACGCAGGCCAACTGGCGGCGATGCGCGAGCGTGGCGTACATCTCTGGTTCGTGTGCAACGATGTGTTGCCGCTGACGCACCCGGAGTGGTTTCCGCCCGAGGTGCACGTCGCTTTCAAGGCTTGGCTGGAAACCATCGCCCGCATCGCCGATGGCGTTGCCTGCATTTCGCGCAGCACCGAAATCGAACTGCGCCGCGAACTCGAAGCGTTGCCGATGTCGCGACACCGTATGCCAGCGCTGGGCCATTTCCGGCTGGGCGGCGATATCGCGACGAACGGTGGCGCCGAAGCGGTTGTTGCACCCGGCGAGGCGGCGACATTGGAGCGTCTGCGCGGGTTGCCATCGTTTCTCATGGTCGGAACCCTGGAACCGCGCAAGGGCCACGCGCAGGCGCTGGAAGCTTTCGAGCGGTTGTGGGAGGAGGGCGAAAACGTGGCGCTGGTGGTGGTCGGGCTGCCCGGCTGGATGACCGACGTGACCCAGCGCCGCATCCGGCACCACGACCAACTCGGCAAACGGCTGTTCTGGTTCATGCACGCGAGCGACGTGTTGGTCGAAAAGCTGTACGCGACGTGCACCGCGCTACTGGCGCCTTCGCAAGGGGAAGGTTTTGGACTGCCGCTGGCCGAAGCCGCGCGCCACGGACTGCCGGTCCTCGCCCGCGACATGCCGGTTTTTCGCGAAGTGGCCGGCACGCATGCGACTTATTTCAGCGGGCTTGACACGGCATCGCTCGCGTCCGCCGTGCGAGAATGGATGGCTGCGCACAACCGTGGCGACACGCCCGCGGTGGCCGGCATGCCACGGCTGACGTGGTCGGAATCCGCCGCGCAACTCGCGCACCTGGTGCTGGATTCCCGTCCCGAGCCTGGGTGCACCCGTGCCATACAAGGAGCCGAACAGTCATGAAAACCGCATTGATCACCGGCGTGTCCGGACAGGATGGCGCTTACCTCGTACAACTGCTGCTGGACAAGGGCTACAAGGTGTACGGCGCCTATCGCCGCACGAGTTCCGTCAATTTCTGGCGCATGCAGGAACTCGGTGTCGCGACACACCCGAACCTGGAGCTGGTCGAATATGACCTGACCGATCCCGGCTGCAATTTGCGCTTGATCGAAAAGGCACGCCCGGACGAGGTGTACAACCTCGCTGCGCAAAGCTTCGTGGGGGTTTCGTTCGAACAGCCGATCACGACCGCCGAAATCACCGGGCTTGGAGCTTTGCACCTGCTCGATGCCATCCGCACCGTGAAGCCCGACACGCGCTTCTATCAGGCCTCGACCTCGGAGATGTTCGGCAAGGTACAAGCCGTGCCGCAGAACGAACACACGATGTTCTGGCCGCGCAGCCCCTACGGCGTGGCCAAGCTGTTCGCGCACTGGAGCACGGTGAATTACCGCGAATCGTTCGGGATCTTCGGCGCCAGCGGCATCCTGTTCAACCACGAATCGCCCCTGCGCGGCCGCGAGTTCGTCACGCGCAAGATCACCGACGCGGTAGCGCGGATCAAGCAGGGACAGCAGGAACATCTCGAGCTCGGCAACCTCGACGCCAAGCGCGACTGGGGTTATGCAGCAGAATACGTCGAGGGCATGTGGCGGATGTTGCAGGCGAAGGAACCCGACACGTTCGTGCTCGCGACCGGACGCACCGAGACGGTGCGCGATTTCGCAACGCTGGCCTTCAAGGCCGCGGGCATCGGCATCGAATGGAAGGGCAGCGAGCAGAACGAAACCGGCATCCGCACCGACACCGGCAAGGTCGCGGTAAAGATCAATCCGAAGTTCTACCGCCCCGCCGAGGTGGACATGCTGATCGGCGATGCCGCGCACGCGCGCGACGTGCTGGGCTGGCAGGCTCAGACCTCGCTGGAAGACCTGTGCCGGATGATGGTGGAAGCCGATCTCAAGCGAGTCGAACGTGGCGTCGCGTTCTGATCGACCGCGCGCGCTTCTGACGGGTTGCCACGGATTCACCGGGCGCTACGTCGCGGCCGAACTCGAAGCTGACGGCTACGAAGTCATCGGCTTGGCTCACGATGGCGATCCCCCGCGCGAAGGCGTGTTGCGCGCCAACCTGCTGGATCGCGAAGCGGTGCACCGTGCCGTCATCGAAGCGCACGCGGATGCGGTGGTGCATCTCGCGGCGATCTCGTTCGTGGCGCATGGTGATGCGGACGAAATCTATCGCACAAATATCGTGGGCACGCGCAACTTGCTGGAAGCATTGGCGGGCGCAGATGCAAAACCGCGCAGCGTGGTGCTGGCCAGCAGCGCCAACATCTATGGCAACGCCGCGGTCGAGCCGATCACGGAAGACACACTGCCGGCGCCCGCCAACGATTACGCGGTGTCCAAGCTCGCGATGGAATACATGGCGCGGCTGTGGATGGATCGCCTGCCGATCACCCTGGTCCGGCCGTTCAACTACACCGGCTTGGGCCAGGGCGAGAACTTCCTGATTCCCAAGATCGTCGCGCATTTCGGGCGCGGCGATCGCGTCATCGAACTCGGCAACACCGACGTGGCGCGGGATTTTTCCGACGTGCGCGACGTTGCGCACGCGTATGCGGCCATCGTCGCGAAAGCGCCGGCGGGCGAAACGATCAACATCTGTTCCGGCGTCGCGCATTCGCTGGGCGATGTGCTGGACATGATGGCGGAGATCGCGGGCTATGCGATCGAGGTGCGTGTCAATCCCGCTTTCGTGCGCGGCAATGAAGTGAAGCGGCTGGTCGGCGCGAATGCGCGCCTGCAAACGCTCACGGGCTTCGTGCCTGTGGTGCCATTGGCTGAAACGTTGCGCTGGATGTACGCGGCCTGATCGCGGCAGAGGTGCCGCTAGGCCCTTCCGTACACATCCTCCAGCCGTATGATGTCATCCTCGCCGAGATAGCTGCCGGACTGCACTTCGATCAACTCCAGCGACACCTTGCCGGGATTGCGCAGGCGATGCACGGCGCCCAGCGGCAGGAAGGTGCTTTCGTTTTCCGCCACCAGGAAAACCTCGTCGTTGCGGGTGACTTCGGCGGTACCCGACACGATCACCCAGTGCTCGGCCCGATGGTGGTGCTTCTGCAGGCTGAGTGCGGCGCCCGGTTTCACCGTGATGCGCTTGACCTGGAAGCGTTCACCCATGTCGATGGAGTCGTAACTGCCCCACGGCCGATAAACCTTGCGATGGAACATGTGTTCCTGGCGCCCGTCGGACTTGATCCTTTCCACCAGCCGCTTGACCTCCTGCACCCGCGCGCGCGGCGCGACGAGCACCGCATCCGGCGTATCCACGATCACGATGTCCTCAAGGCCAAGCGCCGCCACCAGGCGCCGATCGGTGCCACGCACGAAGCAGTTGCGGCTGTCGATGGCAATCACGTCACCTTCCAGGCGGTTGCCGTCACGGTCACGTTGCGATGCCGCCCATAGCGCGTCCCACGACCCGATGTCGCTCCACGCGCAACTGACGGGCACCACCGCGGCGCGCGCAGTTTTTTCCATCACCGCGTAGTCGATCGAAGTGTCGGGCGAATCCGCGAACGCGTCCTTGTCGATGCGCACGAAGTCCAGATCGGCTTTTGCTTTTTCGAACGCCGCCTTGCCGGCCGCGTATATCTCCGGCGCGTGCTGTTGCAGCTCATCGAGATAGCGCGAGGCCTTGAACAGGAACATCCCCGAGTTCCACTCGTAGTCGCCGGCCTCGACGTATTTTTGCGCCGTCGCGGCATCGGGTTTTTCAACGAAGCGCTCGACGCGAAAACCGGTCGGCTCGACCGCCTCGGCACGCTTGATGTAGCCGAAACCGGTCTCCGGCGCTTCGGGACGGATGCCGAACGTCACCAGCCATCCCCGTTCGGCCAGGGGCAGCGCCTTGCCGACGGCTTCGGCAAAGCTGGGCGTATCGCCGATCAGGTGATCGGCGGGCAATACGAGGAGTGTTGCTTCGGCATCGTTCGCCAGTGCCTGCCATGCGGCCAGCGCGATCGCGGGCGCGGTGTTGCGCGGCATCGGCTCCAGCAGGATCGACGCGCCTTCGACGTTGATCGCGCGCAACTGCTCGGCGACCAGGAAACGGTGTTCCTCGCTGCACACCACGATCGGCGCCCCGACGCCAATCAGCGCGCGGGTACGCTCGACGGTCTGCTGGAACAGCGTGGCGTCGCCGCTCAGGGCCAGGAACTGCTTGGGCAGGTTCTTGCGCGAAAGCGGCCACAAGCGCGTTCCGCTGCCGCCGCTGAGGATTACCGGGGAGAGCATCGGTCAATTCCCGTTCCTGAAAACCGCGCAATGTATCAGAACATGCAGGTGGGTCAGCCGCCGCTGCCGGCTCGAAACTGAATGCACGCCCGTGAGCTTCAATGCGAGGCCGTATCGGGGCTGGGTCGTTTCTCGGATAATGCTGCCCTTGCAAGGTGCATCGGTTCTGTATGTCGGACTCGCCCACGAATTCGCAAGCCAACGTTCCGGGAAGTGTCGCGCGTGCAGGCGGCAAGACCACCGGCGCGGACGACCTGATCCAGCGAACGCTGGACGTCGACGCCATCATGCGTCGCGTGCGCAGCGAGTTGTCGAAGCGCGGGGTGGACGCGGATGGGCAGCCCGGTTCGATCACGCAGACGGTCGCCGGCAAGCACTGGTACCCGGTTGCGAACAGATTGCCGGAGCGCGATCACTACACTCTCGCGGATTTTTTCCGCTTCGACGACGAGGATTTCGTCGACGTGGCCTATCGCGCGCTGCTGCGGCGGCCGGCCAACGACGCGGGCTCGAAAGAGTATCTCGCGGCGTTGCGAAGCGGGACGATCAGCAAGGTTGAAATCCTCGGTCTGATCCGGTTTTCCGACGAGGGGATGAAGCAATCGGTCCCTGTGGAAGGCCTGTCGGGTCCCTACAGATTGCATCGCTGGCGGCGGCTGCCGATTGTCGGCTGGTTCCTCGGAATGGGTTGGGCTTTGGCGCGCCTGCCCGGATTGTCACGCCGGTTGCAGGCGATCGAAGCGTCCTCGGCACATGAAACGCAGGCGCTCGGCCGATGGGCCAATCGCCTGGATGCGGCTCTGGCGAGACGCCTGCTGCGTGCCGACGACGAACGGCGTGCCCTGCGCGACGAGCTCGCGAAAGTCATTTCCGATATCCAGAAGATCACCGCGACACAGAACGCAATCGATGCGAAATTGCGCGACAGCGATGCAGGGCACAAGGCCGCATTGGCGAAGCTGAATGACGAACTGCGCGGCGACCATCGTCGGTTACTGGCAATGCTGGAGCGGCTCACCGTTTTCCTGGATGGAGCGATGCGCCAGCTGCCCGCTGGTGGCGGACCACTCGCATTGCCCCAGTTGCAATCCATGGAACAGCAGTATGCGTCTTTCGAGGAAGTTTTCCGCGGGGAGCGCAGCCAGATCAAGTTGCGCGTCTCGCACTATCTCGAAGTGCTCGCGGCAGCCAGCATCGCTCCGGATGGCGGCGAAGTCATCCTGGATCTTGGAAGCGGTCGCGGGGAATGGCTGGAGGTGCTGGCCGAGCATGGTTACAGCGCGCGTGGCGTGGACTTGAACCGGGGCATGCTGGAGGAATCGGAGAAGCGTGGCCACGATGTGGTCGAGGCCGATGTGCTCAACTACCTGAAAGCTCAAGACAGCGACTCGATCGCCGCGATCACCTCGATGCATCTGGTCGAGCACATCCCCCATCCAGTCCTGATCCAGCTGCTGGACGAGGCACTGCGGGTCCTTCGCCCGGGCGGCGTGTTGATCCTGGAAACGCCGAATCCCGAAAACGTACTGGTGGGTTCCTGCACGTTCTACATGGATCCGACCCATCTAAACCCCATCCCCCCGCTGCTTTTGCAATGGCTCGTGCAGGCTCGGGGCTTCGAGCAGGCGGCGATAGACAGGCTGTCGGAGCATCGCGGCGAGCCCGACATCGTTCCGGTTTCCGAGGACGTGCCCGGCGCCGCGCAAATCAACCGCATGGTCGGCTGGTTCACGGCGCCGCCGGATTACGCGGTGATTGCACGCAAGGCCGCGCGCACCTGAGTCTCAGGCTCGATGGGATGCGGTGGGTTGCGCTGAGGTCGCGTTGCCTTCCTGAAGTTCTCGCGCGGTTCGTTGCGACGTTGGCCGCGGGCGTCGAGAGGGTCTGGGCCTCGCCCTTCTCGACTACAATGGCTTGGATCAATCGGTTGCGTTCAATTGAACGGGAGTCTTCGGCCTGCGTCAGTATGGAGCCGGCATTCTTGAGATCGGGAAGGTGATAATGCAGTTGTACCGGGGAGGTACCAGTGCGATTGGTAGTTGATTTGCAGGCGTGCCAAACGGATTCTCGTGACCGGGGCATCGGCCGTTATGCGATGAGCCTGGTCCAGGCCATCGCATCCGGATTGGACAGTGGGGATGAACTGATCATTGCGATCGACATGGCCGACGCCGATCGTGCGCGCGATGTGCGCAATGAACTGCGCCAGAGGCACGTGAGTGCGAAAGTCGTCGGGTACGGGTATCCGACGATGGAAAATTCGGATACGTCGCCGGCACTACGCAAGCTGGCGGGCGAGCTCAGGTCACGCTTCTATGTCTCGTTGCAACCCGATGTGCTGTTGATTTCCAGCCTTTTCGAGACGGGGCTGTCGTACAGCACCGAGCTCGACTGGGCGGTCCTCGGGGACATCGCGACTGCCGTTGTGGGATATGACCTGATTCCGCTGCTGTTTCCAGATCGCTATCTGCACGATGGGTGCTTCATTACCGACTGGTATCAGGAGCGGCTGGAGGATCTCCCGAAATTCGACATGGTCCTGTCCATCTCCGAGGCTACGAAACGGGACCTGATCAAGCAATTGGGAATTTCGGCGGAGCGTATTGCGGTCATCGGCGCCGGCTTCGACGGAAGGTTTGTTTGCCCCTATGGCGCAGCGGACGGCCAGCGGCGCCTGCAGGAACTCGGGGTCATGCGTCCGTTCGTGCTGATGGTAGGCAACGGGGATTGGCGGAAAAACACGCTGGGCGCCTTGCAGGCGTTCGCGGAATTGCCGCGGGATTTGCGTGATGTCCACGCGTTGGTATTGACCCGTGCTGGTGATGACGTCGAACTGGCGCTCGAGCAGGAGTACGCTTCCTTGCGCGGTCAAGTGCACATCCTCGATAGAGTGGACGACGCAACCCTTGCGCTGCTCTACCGCGAATGCCGCGTGCTTTATTTCCCGTCACACTACGAAGGCTTCGGGCTCCCCGTACTGGAAGCGATGGCCCTCGGTGCTCCTGTTGTTTCCTCGAACGCGGGTGCATTGCCTGAGGTGGTGCATGATCCGAGCTTCCTGTTCGATCCGGATTCCCGGCACGAGGGCGTCGCGTTGCTGACCCGGGTGCTTGCGGATGAATCGTTTCGCGAGAGGATTCGTCATGGAGCGCGCGAACACGCGCTTGCGTTCACCTGGGAAAAGGCGTCGCGCAAGGCGCTGCAGGCTTTGCGTGGCTTGGCGGAGCGCCGCCCCCGCAAGGCAACCAGTTCCACGGTGCAGTGGCCCGTGCAGCAAGACGTGGAGCTGATGGCGGATGCGTGCATGGATGCCGATGTATCCGGTGAGCGCGCACTCGAGGATGGACTGCGTGCGATTGCTTCGCATGGCGTCCGTCGGGTGCTTGTCGACATCACCGAAATCGTGAGGCTCGATGCGGGGACGGGAATCCAGCGCGTGACGCGCCGGTTCTTCGCTGGCATGGCCGCAATCGCACGGGAAGAACACGGGAGATTCAAGGTCGAACCGATCCGGTGGACCGAGGACGGCATCCGCTACGCCCGTGGCTACGCCCGCGAACATCTCGGGGTGTCGTGCGAGGGCGAGGACGTTGCGGTTCAGGTGCAGCCCTCCGATCTCGTATTCATGCTCGATTCGTCGTGGTGGTCGCCGGGCCGTTTCGACGACCTGCACGCGCGTGTGCACACTGCAGCAGGGGAAGTGGTCTGGATGGTGTATGACCTGATCCCGATAAGGTTCCCGGAAACCTGTGACCCGGGAATGCCTCCTGCGTTCGCTCGATGGCTGACGCATGCGGTGCGTTCCGCGGATGGTTTCATTTGCATTTCCGAGGCAACTCGGCACGACCTGGAAGCGTTCATGGACGACGTGCTTCCTCCCGAGGCCCGCCGTCCCTGGACACGCAGCGTGCATCTTGGTTGTGATCTGGACCCCGGTGCGCAAAGCGTATCTTCGGAAAAGGGCACTGCGCTGCGTAGTGCCCTCGGCGCCCGTCCCTATTTCACGGCGTTGGGCACGATCGAGCCCCGCAAGGACTACAGGACGATCCTCGATGCATTCGAGTTGCTGTGGGCGCGTGGTGCGGACGTGGCGCTCGTGCTGATCGGCAAAGCGGGGTGGCACGTAGAGGAACTGGTCGAGCGCATCAATCGGCATCCGGAACGCGACAGGCGGCTCTTCTGGGTGCAAGGCGCGAGCGACGGCGATGTGCGTTCGTTGCTTGCAGGAAGTTCGGCCTTGGTCCAGGCCTCGACCTGGGAAGGGTACGGACTGCCGTTGATCGAAGCCGGCAGTTTGGGCGTCCCGCTTTTGGTGAGCGATATTGCGGTATTCCACGAGATTGCCGGCGACAGCGCCACCTATTTCCCGGTCGGCGATGCACCGGCGCTGGCTCGCGCCGTTGCCTCAATACTGAGTCCCGAACCCGCCCGGAAGATGAAGACGATCGGATTCCAGAGCTGGAAACAGGCAAGCACATCGTTGGTAAAGGTTTTGGGCTTGTCCTGACGTGCCGGCGACGGCCTATCGGTTCCTCGCATGGCCTTGGTTGCAGCGGAGCATGGATGCTGCGACATCCATACACGAATGAGTGTGGCAAATGCTGGTTTTCGACGTTCTCCTCATCGCGGCGTTTTTCCCCGTCTTCGGCATGTGTGTACTCCACGCATGCCGGGTGAGACATGCTCGATGGGATGAAGCGACCGCGGCGGGATTCGTTTTGACACTTCTCGCGGGAACAATCTTTTACGATGTGGGCAAGTTCCAGTTTTTCGTGCCATGCATGATGGGATTGCTGGCAGTTTTCCTGTTGCTTTGCTCATCGGGCTTCGCGGATTGCGTGAGGGGCGCTTTCAGGTATCGGACTACCGCAAGGGTAGGCTTTCTGGCGACCCTGTTTGTTTTTGGTTGCGTGGTCCTGGCAGGGCGCATCCCTGTTTCCAACTTCATCTTCGAGATAGGTGATGCCGGCGGATACGTGAATTCGGCCAATCACCTCGCATTGACTGGCACCTCGACTACCCAGTTCTTCCCTTTGAACCAGGTCCTGCTGGGGATCTTCGCGGTCGTAGGAGGAGCGTCGGTCACACCGTATGGTGTCTTGGTCGCCAGCATTGCGGGCACCTGGTTCGCAGTGCTTCTAGGGCGAGCGTACTTTGGTGGGTGGCGCGCGGGCTGGTTGGTCGGGATCCTCGTCGGCCTGAACGTGCTGGCAATGTGGTTCGGTCGGCTTCCTTATTCCGAGTCCCTGATGCTGGCGTGCAACCTGGGTGCGCTCGCGTACTGGAAGATGGCGGCGGACAAAGAACCCGTGCGCTATCGCTATTACATCCTGTTTGGGCTGTTTGTGGCGGCGGCCTGCCTGACGCGGGTTACCGGCATCATCTGGATGTTGGTAATGAGCGGGACGATGCTATTTCTCTGCCTCAGGAAGAGCAAAAAAACGCGGCCTTTCAGCGTGGCCTTCGTGATTGCTGCCTTGGGCTATGCGCTGTCCGTCCAGATTGCATTGAAATGGGGTGCGAACTATTACATCAACTGGCAACTGCATGCATTCCTGCCATGGCTGAAAACGCCGCATGCCATTATTGCTTTCCATTGTGCTTGGATACTCATCGTGGTGGTGCTGGCGATGGTCCTGTACAGGCTTGCGCCACGGCTCAGGATTCCCCGATGGATCTCGACCCGTACGGACGTGGTGGCTTTCCTGCTTTTCCTTGGCTTCCTGTTCCTGGCGACGGTTCATTTCATCAAGGACTGGCACCACTGGTTGATTATTGGGGCGGCATATCGATTGGCGGCAGGGCAGTTGCCCGAGGATGGCTACTATTTAAACCAGTATTTCACGGTTCTTGCTATTCCGTTTTTCTTCGCGGGATGGTTTTTCCTGTTCAGGAGGCGTGATCCCTTCAAGGCCGAAAGCTGGAGCGTGTTCTGGCTGTTTTCGTGTCTATTTATGATGGTCAGCTTCATTCGCCCGACCTGGGGAATGTCGCACGACGTATACATGTATTGGGACCGCTACTTCCTCAGTGACACGTTCATCGTTTTCGTTCTGGCCGTTTCTGCTGGCGTGCTTTGGGCGTTTCGGAACAAGTACACGCGATGGTTCGGAGTATTGTTCATCGGTGCCTACCTCGCGCAGGCCGTTTTTTGGATCGGAGACAACCGGGACAGCAAGTATTTGTCGTCGGGTTACGACATGATTGCGTGGTTGGAGTCGAACATCCCGCGAGCCAACAGCATCGTATTCCTGGACAATGAGTACGACGGTGGGTGGCTGTTTCCCAACCTCAGGCGCACGATACTGGCTCCGCTCTCCCACAGCTTTGACTACGATACGAGGGGCACAGGAATTGCACCGGGAGCATTTTCCCCCGATGCGCAACTCGATCCGCCCGCTGTGGCTCACGCTCTGAGCGAAGGGAAGCAGGTCTATATCATCCGTGCTACCAGGAACGGGCAGGATCCGCCGCCAAGTCCGCTTTCGCTCCCGCTCGATATCGTGGCGCGCCGCGCATTCGTCGTGACGGCCAAGCCGTCCCTGCAGGGACGCGTGTTTGCGGGAGTGAGTCGTGAATACCCGATCGCATTGACCATCGGACACGTCTGGTCGACGCGAGTCGATATTGAGTCACCCTCCAGGACAGGGATATACGGTGACAATATATGGACCAATGGGAACGCGAGCTTGCGAGGGCTGAACGTATGTCCTCCAGAGGGAGACCGGCGCGTGGTCCTCAACACCTACGGTTATGTCCCGTCCAGCATCACTGCAGATGACATAAATCTTCGGATTTATGTCGATGATGATGTACTTCTTCATGGAAAATGGTCGGGTCGAACCCATTATGTGGCGAAGGTGCCGGAGGATGTTACTTGCATACATAGCCTCACTTTCAAATCGAATAGCTTTGTCCCAAAGAAACTGGGTATCAATGACGACGCTAGGCCCCTCGGCATAGATTTGAAGGAGGTTGTGGTGCAGTGAGCGGCGGTGAGGTACACCAGATGCCGTGCGGGTGAGTCCGACAACCGCCAACGGGGATGGTGCACCAGTGTGAATGTTGCTCGCTGATTGGATTGAGGTGTTCTGCTATTTGGCCGGTTCGATGCCGTGCCGTGCCGTGCCGGCGTCCAGCCGCTGCAATCGAAGATCGATCTGTTCCATCAGCTTGCGGTTGGTTGCGATCAGGTCAGCGACCAAGCCGATCATGAACGACATTGCGCCCAGCATGATGCACAGCGCAGCCAGTATCAGTGACTGCACGTGGCCGCTGCCGTCGCCGTCCACAAGAAACATCAAATAACGCCCCCCGAGTGCGATACCCGCAAAGGTGAGAACGGCGCTTATCCACATGAACAACGTCAGCGGCCGATAGATCACGAACACGCGCAGGATCGTCATCAGCGAGCGCTTGACGTAGTTGGGGATGCTCCTGACCAACCGTGACGGCCGCAAGTCCGGGTTGGTGCGGATCGGCACCGAAATGACGGTCAAGTTGCTCAATCCAGCCTGGATGATGGTTTCCAGCGTGTAGGTGTAGGCATTGAATACGTTGAGCCGCATGGCGGCTTCGCGGGTCATCGCGCGGAAGCCGCTGGGCGCGTCGGCGACATCGGTCTTGCTGGCCAGGCGCACGGCCCAGCTTCCAAGGTGCTGCAGCTGTTTCTTGATCCAGCTGAAATGTTCGGTCTGCGCGATGGGACGGGCGCCGATCACCATGTCGGCGCGGTGTTCCAGGATCGGCTGCACCAGCAGCGGGATGTCGCCGGCCTCGTATTGGTTGTCGGCGTCGGTATTGACGATCACGTCGGCACCCTCTTGCAGCGCCGCGTCGATGCCGGTCATGAAGGCGCTGGCGAGTCCGCGATTGACCGGGTGCCGGATTACGTGGTCGACGCCGAGCTCGCGCGCGAGTTTTGCCGTCCCGTCGGTGGAACCGTCGTCCACCACCAGCCACTCCACCACGTCGAACCCCTCCACCTTGCGCGGTAGCGTCGCCAGGGCGGTGCCGAGGGTCGCCGCCTCGTTCAGGCACGGGATCTGGATGATCAACTTCATGAGCTTGACGCCTCCCGCGTCATCGATCAGCTTGCGAGCATATCGCGGTGCGCGGCGAACAGACCCAATGCTCCCGGGTTCGCCAGCGCATCGGTGTTCTTCACGGGTTCGCCATGGATCACCGCGCGCACCGCCAGTTCGGAAATCTTGCCGGAGATGGTGCGTGGGATGTCGGCGACTTGCAGGATTTTCGCGGGCACGTGGTGCGGGCTGGTGTTCGTGCGGATCTGTTTGCGGATCCGGTCGCGCAGTGCATCGTCGAGCGTGACCCCTTCGCGCAACCGCACGAACAGCACGATGCGCTCGCTGCCTTGCCAGCGTTGGCCGACGGCGACGGACTCCAGCACTTCGGGCAGTTGTTCCACCTGCCGGTAGATTTCGGCGGTGCCGATGCGGACGCCGCCGGGGTTGAGGGTGGCGTCGGAGCGGCCGTAGATGATGATGCCGTCGTGCCTGGTCAATTCGGCGCGGTCGCCGTGGCACCACACACCGGGCACCTTGGAAAAATAGGCGTCGCGGTATTTTTCGCCCTCCGGGTCATTCCAGAACATCACCGGCATCGAAGGGAAGGGCGCAGCGCAGGACAATTCGCCGGGTTGTTCGCGTACCGGCTGCCCGGTGTCGTCGAGGATTTCAACTTTCATGCCGAGGCCGCGGCACTGCAATTCGCCGCGGTACACGGGCAGCAGCGGGTTGCCCAGCGCGAAACAGGAAATGATGTCGGTGCCGCCCGAGATCGAAGCCAGCAGGACGTTTTCCTTCACGTCACGATAGACGTAATCGAAGCTTTCCGGCGCCAGCGGCGAGCCGGTCGAGAGGATGGCTTTCAAGGGCGTGAGCTTGTGCGTTTCGCGTGGCTTCACGCCCATCTTCGCGGTGGCGTCGATCCACTTGGCGCTGGTGCCGAAGATGCTGATGCCGACTTCGTCGGCGAGGTTCCACAAGGCATTGCCGTCCGGATACGTGGGCGAGCCGTCGTACAGCACCAACGTGGCACCCACCGCCAGGCTCGACACCATCCAGTTCCACATCATCCAGCCACAGGTGGTGTAGTAGAAGATATGGTCCTCGCGCTTCAGGTCGGTGTGCAGCACCAGTTCCTTCAGGTGCTGCAGCAGCGTTCCGCCGGCGCCGTGCACGATGCACTTGGGTTTGCCGGTGGTGCCGGAGGAATACATGATGTAGAGCGGGTGATCGAACGGCACGGCCACGAATTGCGGCGGCTGGTCTTCAATGCCCGCGAAATCGTCCCAGCTCACCGCGTCGCGCAAGCCGTCGATTTGGAGGGGCTCGCCGGAATAGGGAATCACCACGCAACGTTCGATGGACGGAATCGCCGCCACGACTTCGCGCACTTTGGCGAGGCAATCGTGGCGCTTGCCACCGTAGGCGTAGGCATCGGCGCAGAACAGCACCTTGGGCTCGATCTGGCCGAAGCGGTCGACGATGCCGTTGACGCCGAAGTCCGGCGACGCCGAGGACCAGATTGCGCCCAGCGACGCCGTTGCCAGCATGGCGATGATGGTTTCCGGCAGGTTCGGCAGGAATCCCGCCACCCGATCGCCCTTGCCGATACCCGATTGTTTCAACGCGTGCGCGATGCGCCCGACGATCGCGTGCAATTGCGCGTACGTGATCTCGCGCTGGTGGCCCCACTCGTTGCGGAAGATCAGCGCGGGCTTGTCGTCCTTGAAGCGCAGCAGGTTCTGCGCGAAGTTGATCTGCACGTTCGGAAACCAGCGTGCGCCGGGCATCTGGTTGCCATCGACCAGCGCCGGTTCGAAATCACCCGTGGCGCGGATGCCGCAGAACTCCCACACCAGCGGCCAGAACTTCTCCGGGTGCCGGACGGAAAAGTCATACAGTGGCGTGTAGCTGCCGATGTCGCTGTTGCCGGTGGCGTCGCGCACGAAGCGGACGAACCGGTGCAGATTGGTCGCGTCCCTGCGTTCGGGGCTTGGGGTCCACAACGGTGCGTCATTCGGCATGCCGGATCCGGGTCGGGAAACACCGGAATTGTAATGGATCGGCCCGTGATGCCTGTCACGCCGACCGGTTCTTCAGCACGGAACGCCGGTGTCGCAGCGCACGTGGCGGTTGTGATTCCCAACCCGCTTCGAAGCGCCATGGGCAACACCACCTGAATTGTGCGCGGAACGACGGCATAGGGGCGGTACCATGCACTGGTATAAAGACGCATCTTTTTACAATCGCGGAAACCGCCATGTCGCGCCATTCCCTGCATACCCTGGGCCGGATACTCGGTTTGTTCTTGATCGTGGGCGCGGCGCCCGCGATGGCGGCCACCCAGCCCACCCTGTACACGATCAACTCGGGCACCCCAAAAGTGCTCGGGCAGGGCGTGCAGAAATCCTGGCCCATCAAGGTCAACGAGAGCAACGCATTCGACGCAGTATTCAAAGGCGGTATGTGGCTCCCGAATCCGGCTGGTGGTCAGATTTACGTGAAGTACCAGCGCCACATCATCCACCCCAACGGCATCTGGACCTGGATCGGCACGGTTTCCACGGTGCATGGCGACCAGTCGGTGATCCTGACCTTTGGCAAGGACGGCGTGTTCGGCCTTGTCCCGCAGGCTTCCGGCTATCCGTTGCGCATCATGACGCGTCAAGGCCAGACGAGTGTGGTCGAAACCTCCGCGCAAGCCATGGCGCGTTCGACCGAGGCGCTTCGCTTGCATAGCCAGCCTGACTATTTCATTCCGCCGCGCGCGAAGTCCCCAGGCCGTTCGGCTACGGTTTCGGCCCAGCCCATCGCGAACACAGCGGTGCAGGCCGCGGCCTCCGGCCCCGTCACCATCGACGTGATGGTGGCCTACACGCCGGGGTTCGTGAGCGAGCTCGGCAGTCAGAGTCTCGCCCTGACCCGCATCCAGAACCTGGTCGATACCACGAACACTGCCTACACGAACAGCGGCGTCAACCAGCAGATCAGGTTGGTGAATACGGTCCAGGTCAACTACCCCGACAACACGGCCAACCAGAGCGCGTTGGATGACATCACGGGCATCGACGAGAAGGGCAATCCCGTGACGATCCCGGCTTCGCTGCAGGGCATCGCAGGGTTGCGCGTGCAATACGGTGCCGATCTTGTCACGTTGATGCGCAGCTTCGACGACACCACGCAGGGCAATTGCGGCACCGGCTGGCTGATTGGCGGCAACCAGACCCCCATTACGCAGCAATCGAATGTCTATGGCTACAACGTGGTCAGCGACGGCACCAGCAACGGCTACTACTGCCTCGACACCACCTTTGCACACGAACTTGGCCACAACATGGGCGACGCGCATGATCGCGCCGATGCCAAGGACCCTGACGGCACGCCGCTTTCAGGTGCGTATCCCTACTCTTATGGTTATTTGGGCACCGGCACCGGTGGCACCTTCGCTACCATCATGGCTTATGGTGCGACCGGCGATTCTTTTCTCAATGTTTTTTCCAATCCGAACATATCAACGTGCCTGAATTCACCATGCGGCGTGGCTGACAGTTCGCCCAGTTCTGCCGACAACGCGCACAGCATGAACAACACGGCAGCGACGATCGCGGCGTTCGAGCCAACCATGGTAGGTAGCAATCCGCCTAGCACATATGTCCATAACGATGTCAACGGTGACGGCAAGTCGGATTTGTTGTTCCAGAATCTGGGTAAGGGCTACTTAGGCTGGTGGTTTATGAATGGTGCCCAAGTATTGTCGACGCATAACCAGATCAGTGCACTTGGTTACAGTGTGGTGGCCACTGGAGACTTCAATGGTGACGGCAAAGTCGATATTGTCTGGGCCAACAAAGCGAATTCCCTCTACATCTGGTTCAGCAATGGTGCTGGTTTCACTTCCCAATCCGTGGGCACGTTCGGTTCAGGTTGGTACATTGCTGGTGCGGGGGATGTGGATGGCGACGGGAAGGATGATTTGCTTTTTTACAACCCAACGAGCCACTATTTGGGGTGGTGGCTCATGAGCGGGGCAACAGTTCTGTCCACGCATAACCAGGTTACGGGGGTTGGCTACACGGTGGGGGCGGTTGGCGATTTCAATGGAGATGGCAAGGTGGATATCGCCTGGACCAACACGAATCACGCCGTCGTCATCTGGACCAGTACGGGTGGAGGCTTTACCGGCACGCACATCCAATCTTACGGTATAGGGTGGCAATTGTTCAGCGCAGGGGATGTGAACGGAGACGGAAGCGCCGATCTCCTGTTCCACAATCCGGTAACAAACTATTTTTGCTGGTGGCTCATGGATGGGACCGCTGTCTTGTCTACCCCAAAACAGGCGACTGGAGCGGGGTATTATTTGGCGGCAATCGGTGATTTTAATGGAGACGGCCAGATCGATCTTGCCTGGACCAACAGCCAAACAGCGCTTGTAATCTGGACCAGCAACGGGAAAGGATTCGTTGGAAAGCATATTCAATCGTTTGGCTCAGGGTGGTCCGTGCTCCGCTGATGTAGATGCTCGGTGCGTTTGTATATAAAAAATCGAGTCGGCAAACCTCGGTCGTAGCGCACTGGCGGAGGAATGCCCGCCTCGTCTTCGGGCATCCGTTCGAATTGCGAAAACCGGCTGTCTACGTCTGCGGCGACATCCCGGTGTCGTACATGCGGCACTCCGGTGTCCCGCAGATCTGCGCTGGTTGAATAGATGAGCACGTAGCGTTCCGCCGCAGCGAACAGCCGGTCGAGGTATGTGTTGTATACCGGGTCCTCGACGAGGTGAAAAATCACGTCGAGGGACAAGGAAAGTTCCGCGCATTCCCCTGCATAATCGTTGTTGGGAATGAACCTCTTGCCCGCATCGCCCGAGAAACGCGTGCGGCATTGTTGAATTACCGTCTGGCTCACGTCCACCCCAATGTAAGCGGAAGCATTGAACATCTCTAGCTGGACCCCATCACCACAACCGAACTCGATCAGCGAGTGCACGCCGTGTTGGGCGATGAAACGGTTGATAACTAACGCTTTGTATTCGGCGTTCGCCCCGCGCGAGCCGTCCCCGGATTCCCCGCCAAGACGATATCGCTCCTCCCAGTATTTCGAGGACTCTCGAAACCTGATCAAAGGAAGCAACTTTCCGATGGTTGAAAGGATTTTCTTCATGAGGGATCCTGTTTGGGGCTACTGGAAAGATTCGCGTCGGGCTGTACTTTGCGTATCAGGAGCAGGCCGATGATGAAAGCAAGCACGTCCGCGCCGACCGAAGCGACCCGGGCGAGCAGTGCGATCAGCAGCACAACCTCCTTGGGGAAGGTGTCGGCGAGCAGGAGCACCAGCGCGGACTCGCGGACTCCGAGGCCGCCGGGGGCCCCCGGAATCAGAAACCCGATTATCCACGCGAGCGAGTATGCGCCACAGATCAGCGCCCCATCCCGTGCCTGGAGGGGAACGAGACTTGCAGCGATGACCACGGCGGCGATTCCGACCAGTGCATATCCCGCGACGTAGAGCGGCAGCGCCCGCAGCGACGAATGCAGCCTCGGAATGGCATCAACGAGTTTTCGGATCAGGGCGCGGTGCAGCTTGAATCTCCTGCGCAACATCTCCGCAGCCAGGATTACCCCGATCAACATGGCAGCGAAGAGCAAGAATGCCGTGTACGAATCTGCACGAGTCACCCCATGCAGCGTTCCGTCGGGCAGAAAGCAATAGAGTCCCAAGCCGACAAATAGAGCCCCCGCACACGCCAAGCCAGCTTCATGCAGAAGGGACAGTATTGCGGGAGCGGACGGCACTCCCAGGCGCGTCCGTGCCAACGCGACCCTCCCAACATAGTGGCCAACATTACCGGGAAGGTATTTGGCGATTTGCGTAGTCAGGAAAACAGCAACCGACTGTACGACCGCAACGTGGCAGGACAACCCGACCAGCAGCATGCCCCATGCTACTGCGGACATGGCGCTGGTCAGCGAGATCAAGAGCACTGCGATACCGATGGCAACATACGTATCGCGTTGAATGCCGCGGAGTTCATCGGCATTGGCAAATCCCGATGCAAAGTGGACAAGGAACGCTACGGATGCGCCAAAGAACAGGATGCGGAGCAGAACCGACGCTTTTCGGCGCCACGCTTTTGGTGGCGAATGTGCTTGCGGTAACGGAAATGGCATGGGTCGGCTCGGTTCAACCTTGGAGCTCGGGCTTTCGGGCCACTAGAAAGTAACCGATGGGGAACTTGGCGAGTGCGGGGGTCGATCGTGAACCCCCTGCGGCCAGCAATCCGATCCCTTGGATCAACGACGCCAGGGGTGGGCCGATGAGCGGCAACGTTGACGTCGCTTTCGAGACGAGGTCCGTGATCACTGCACCGTAGCCACCGACTTCCTCCAGCCGTACCAGCTCCAGCCCAGCCATGTCGAGAAGATGCTTGATGGCGTACCTGGTGAAGCGGTAGTAGTCGTTCGGTACCTCGTGCAGCATGTAAAGAAATGGAGTGTTGAGCAGCAGTGTCCCATTGGGCTTCAAGAGACGGCTCATCTCTGAAAACGCAAGTTCTGGATTCGGAAGATGCTCGATGACATCAGAGGAAAGTAGAGTATCGAAGGTGCCTGCTGCGAATGGCAACGTTCGCGAGAGATCACAAAAAACATCTACATGCACATTGTTGTGGATGGAGCTCGGCCAGTCGATGCAGATGTTTTCCGATACACATTCGCGGTAGCCTTCGTAGAACGGTACTTTCCCGCATCCCATGTCCAAGAGGAGACCGTGCGCGTATTGACGAAATGCGGACTGGTATTTGTCGGTGATGAGTCTGGCTATCAGCCTGGACGATACCGCGAGTTCGCTGCGATCACGGTTGGGATGCAGCCTTCCACCGCGCATGACGTATTTTGATGGCATCCAGCGGCCACGCTCTCTCATCTTGGTTCCTGTCCTTCAGTCGACTAGCTTGTCTGGATGTGGCGCGTCCGGGTTTTCGGTGCATGGCGAATCATTACCATTCAATACTTGCAGAGTCTGCTCCGCCACCCGTTTCCAGTTGTAGTGTTCCACGACGTATTTCCTGGCTTTGCTTGCGAAGTCATCACGCTTGGCGTCGGACCAGCCTGAAATCTCGTTCAGGCACCTCACCCATTCCTCTGGATCCAGCGGAGGCAGGAGAAAACCGGTTACGCCATCCGCAATGGCGTCAACGAGTCCGCCGCATCTTGCCGCGATCGTGGGGGTCCCCACCGCGGGACCTTCCAAGGCCGAGAGCCCGAATCCTTCATCCTGTTCCTGGGCCCCTGGAGGTAAGTTGGGCATGATGCACGCGATGACTTGTGAACGCAGAGTGGACAGCTGATCGCGGGGAAGCGAGCCGAGATAGCGAATACGGCCTTGGGATTTAATGCAGTCATATTCCTGCCTGTCCCACACCGTTCCGGCGACGAGCAATTCCATGGCCGGATCCAGGTTTGGCCAGACCTCTTGCACGAACCATGACAAGCCTTTGTATTTGATCAGCCGTCCCGCGAACAGGATGGCGTTCCGGATCGGCGACTTGGGAAATTGGCGTGGTACGGATGTGCCAAGGGCGACAACGCGTACCCCGCGAATCCCTATTGAATCTGCCGTCCTTTTGATGGCGTGGCTGTTTGCGAGCCCGGCATCAATCGTGTTGCTCCTGATCACGGCGCGGGCGACGAGGCGGTAGATGCGTGCCTTGATGCCTCTCCGTTTCAGGAAGTAGAGGTCGTTGCCGTGCAAGCTGACCACTACCCTCGTCTTGCCCGAACTGGCAATTTTCGCAACGGGCGCCAAGCCGGCAATGGCAAAGTCACCGATCAACACGGCCCCGTACACCCCCCGTTCGCGTATCAGGGTCCAAGACGCCCCCAAGAAGAATGCGGTCAGGCGCGCAAGTGATGGCCGGCCGTGAATCGGGCGGCGCGGCTTGTGGATGTCGACGTCGCTGCCGATTTCCCGTAAAGCCGCGAACAGCTCATGGGAATACGTTTCCATCCCACCGACGGAAGGCGGGAATTTGCGGGTGATGAATAAAACCCGCATTGCTCAAACTCCATGTCTTTGGTGCACGACGGTCGAGGATTGCACATCCGGAGCCCACCGGTCCCGGGGAACGGGTGGCATCAGAGCGAGCCTTCCAGTTCCGGCACCAGCTTGAACAGGTCGCCGACGAGGCCGATGAGCGACTTTGAAGATGGAGGCGATGACGTCCGATATCGGCGATGACGCCGGCCTCCCTGGCGGTGAGACGCTGGTCGTGCCGGAAATTCGAGTATTGTTGCTGGCTAGTTCGCCAAGAGCACCCATATCCATTTTTTTGTCAGCCGTCTGTTGAGCATGGCCAATTTTCACCAGTGACTTTTGGATTTGGCCTGCGCCACGGATATACGGAGGCAAGGAGACATTCTAGCCGACTGAGCCTCTGGGCATGCCAATCTCGATGGCTGGAGCGGGCATGTGATGCGAGATATGGGATGTGGTGCGATCTTGCAGCTTGCGCCGTGCAATGCAGTACTGAACTGCACTGCGCTGCAACGTGACATGCCCTCGGTGCTTGATACACTGCGCGAGCTCGCTGGCGTGAGGGCGCCATCCGGGCGGTCCGCACACGCACCATCCGGTGCGTTGCTTGCAAGGTTTCAAGCAGGGCTTGGCGGCCAACGCGTCGCCGGTGGGGAGTATGCATGGCGGATTTGCGTCGCACGGTAGCGTGCTCGCAACACGCGACGTGCGCATCCCCTACCAGCAAGGAGCTCTGTGATGCCAAGCAATCTCCGATTGAAGGCCCTGGTCGTTGCCATGGGTCTGGCTGCCGGTTCGGCAGCGTTTGCTGCAACGCCAGCCGCCGTCCTCGCCAACACCACCGTCGTCACCCGCGCCACGCAGCTGGGTGCCGGCGACTCGGTGGTCGGCACGATGACGCTGACGAAATCCATGCGCGTGACGATGTCATTGCGTTTGCGCAACGAGGCGCAGTTGGATGCGTTCATCGCCAACCCGCACCATCCGAACCTGAGCCACGCCGAGTTCATGGCCAAGTACGGCCCCAGCGGAGCGCAGGTGAACCAGGTCAAGGCGTTCATGCGCCAACAGGGCTTCACCAACATCCATGTGACGCCCGACAACATGCTCGTTTCCGGCGAAGCGCCGGTCTCGACAGTGCAGGCGGCATTCCACACCAGCATGGTGAACGTGCGAACGAAGGATGGACGGATGGCGTTCGCCAACTCGACCGAAGCGCGCATTCCGAATGCGTTGCAGGGCGTGGTGCACGAAGTGCTCGGGCTGCAGAACGTGCATCGCTTCCATGTGTTGCCGCACACGCTGGCGACCGGTACGGCGGCGGGCCACAACCCGACCCAGTTCGCGTCGATCTACAACGCCGGCAGCACCGCGACAGCTTCGACCGTCAACGTCGGCATCATCACGCAGGGCAGCATGACCAACGTGCTCAGCGACTTCAAATCGTTCCTCAGCCAGAACGGTCTCGCCAGCATCCCGATGAACGTGGTCAAGGTCGATGGTGGCGGCAGCGGGACCAGCGGCGATGGCGAATGGGACCTGGACAGCCAGGACATCGTCGGCATTTCCGGCGGCGTCAAGGCGTTGTACCTGTATGACACTGCATCGCTGTCCACCCAGGATCTGGTGGATGACTTCAGTGCAGCCACCACCGCCAACGTGGTGCGCGTGGTCAACGTGTCGATCGGCGGTTGCGAAACCAGTGCCGAAACTAACGGCGCGGCCACCGGCGACAACGTGTTCCAAGAAGCCGATGCCGAAGGCATGACGTTCTCGGTGTCTTCCGGTGACTCGGGTGCCAACGAGTGTCAGAAGAGCGGGGAAAACCCGCCGAACAACATAACCCCGAGCTGGCCGGCCGATTCGCAGTACGTGGTCGCCGTCGGTGGCACCGAGCTGTACACGTCGGGTACGACGTGGGAAAGCGAAACGGTCTGGAATAACCTCAATGAAGGGGAAGGCGCGGCGGGCGGCAGTCCCTCGAACTTCGAGGCGATGCCGAGCTGGCAGCAAAACGTTGGCCAGAATGCCGGACACACCACGCGTGGTGTGCCTGACGTCGCCTTCGACGGCAGCCCGGACTCGGGCGCCACGGTCATCGTCGATGGTTCGCCCGCGCAGTGGGGCGGCACGAGCCTGGCCTCGCCGCTGTTCGTGGGCGTCTGGGCGCGTACCTTGGCCGCGAATCCGAATCTAGGCTTCGCCGCCCCGTTGATCTACGCCGATGCCGCATCGCACTACGCGACCGATTTCCACGACGTGACCTCCGGCAACAACAATGGCGAAACCGCCGCGGCCGGTTGGGACTACACCACCGGCTTCGGCTCGATCAACATCGCGAACTTCATAGCAGATGTACATTCGTACTATGTCCACAACGACGTTAACCGCGACGGCAAGTCTGACCTGATCTGGAGATCCAACGACAACACGCAGTTTGCATATTGGCTCATGAACGGTCCGCAGCTAGCAAGCAGTCTCGCGATCCCGACCTCTTCAACCTACAAGGTTGTAGCAACCGGAGATTTCAACAATGATGGGAAACTGGACGTTATTTGGACCGACGGAACTAGCATGTGGATGTGGGTGGGCAATGGATCCACATTCTCGAGCGTTTACATGCGGCCTTACCCGACAGGGTGGACAGTGGTAGGGACCGGTGACCTCAATAATGACGGGTTCACTGATCTTATTTGGGCCAATGGAAACCAGATTGCAGAATGGTTGATGAATGGCACCAACTTCGTTGCGAGTTATTCGCAAACCCTGTCCAGCGGCTGGCGCTACATTGGCGTCGGTGACTTCGACGGTGACGGCAAGGCGGATTTGCTGCTGACCAACGGCAGCGCAATGCAGATGTGGACAAACTTCAACAATGGCTCCTTCACAGGCGTTGCCACTCATGCGTACCCGACGGGTTGGACTTTTCTGGGAACGGGCGATGTGAATGGCGACGGCAACGATGACCTGTTATGGCGCGACAATTCTCGCGCCCATTTTGCGTACTGGATCATGAGCGGGCCTCAGCTGATCAACTCTTGGTCAGTAGCAGTTACGCCAGATTGGACGATGGGTACTTCAGGGGACTTCAATGGGGACGGTCTGCTCGATTTGGTTTGGTACAACGGAAGTCAAATCGTGATGTGGCCCGGAAATTCGAGCGGTGTCTACAAAGGTGTTGTCGTACAATCCTACCCCTCAGGCGGGTGGACGATGCTGCCGTAGCACTCTGAGTGTTCAGGGGTTGTGCCGGCATGGTCGCTACGCTGCTGCTGTCACACCGCCGCTTCCAATTCCGGCACCAGCTTGAACAGGTCGCCGACGAAGCCGATGTCGGCGACTTCGAAGATCGGCGCGTCGGCGTCCTTGTTGATCGCGACGATGGTGCCGGCGTCCTTGATGCCGGTGAGGTGCTGGATGGCGCCGGAAATGCCGATGGCCATGTACAA
>Ga0134128_10002033_pt1 | contig 25298 bp, 22 predicted proteins | sample KB31754_FD_96462 | JGI IMG/M metagenome (GOLD analysis project Ga0134128, IMG submission 96462) | Terrestrial soil microbial communities with excess Nitrogen fertilizer from Kellogg Biological Station, Michigan, USA - KB3-175-4 | ecosystem: Environmental > Terrestrial > Soil > Unclassified ...
CTGGAAACAGTATTGTATATTTAGGAGCCGGTGACGATGTGTTGTATAATCAATATGGTGGTAACAGCATCATTCATGGCGGAGGTGGAAGTGATACAATCCACTTGGGCGACGGAAACAACGTTGTTTATGCAGATACCGGAATGATTAATGTGTATCCGGGAAACGGCAATGACACGATCTACGGCGGAAACGGTGCAGACGGGGCCATACTTGGTAGCGGAAATAACTATTTTGATGGTGGTGCCGGAAATGATGGTGTAGAGATTGGAACGGGAACGAACATTGTTCTTGGAGGCGACGGTGATGATTACTTCGCTTTAGGGCAAAGCCACAGCTACGTTGATGGTGGAACCGGAAGTAATGAAATTGAGTTTACAGGTAATTCGGGTACGGACACTGGTGTGATCTTTAATATCAATGACTCCAGTAATAACCTGATAGACGGATGGAGTGACACACAAACAGTCATCCATGTCCAAACAGTTATCGGCACCGTTTATAACGATATTTTCACAGCCGCAGACCGGGCGGTCTCAATTAATGCCGAAGATGGAGATGATGTCATCAATTATACATCAAGTGCCAGCGTTACAGACGAATCAACTCTTATAGGAGGGGGCCAAAATGACACTTTAAATCTTCATGTAACAAGTGCAGAACTAAATGACGCCACAAGAGAGCAAATAGCACATTACGATCAATATCAGCAGGGGGCTGCTGATGGTGTTCCCTATAATTCTGCGGCAATTTTTGATATTTCCGGATTGCATTTGTCTATAGATAGGTTCGATCATTTCAATCTATATGTCGATGGTGTGTCGACTGTAATCAATGTGACTGCGAAAGACGATGCCTTTGAGGGGCTAATCAACCATACTCAAACCGGCAATGTCCTTGTCGATAATGGTCATGGTGCGGACACTGGATTTGCGCATGACCTGGGCGTTGTGGCGGATCATCTGACATCTGTTAATGGGTCAACCCTCGATATTTATTCGGATGGCTCGTTTTCGTATAGCCCAACACATGATTTTTCGGGAATAGATACGTTTGACTATACCCTGCAAGATTCCTGGGGTCACACGGATACAGGTCACATGACCTTCTCTGTAGGGTCTATTGTCGGCACGGAAGGAGCCGATGCAATTTCGACAACTTCCACGGATGATTTTGTTTATGCCGGTGGTGGTGACGACACCATTTACGGATCAAATGGGAATGACACAATCGATGGTGGAGATGGTCATAACACTGTTGATTATTCAGGTGTGATGACAAGTCCGTATGGTTTTCTCGAAGTTGATCTTACAGCATCAACGGTTACTGCCTTTAAGGAGTTTGTGGGCACAGATCACCTGACGCATATCGACAGTATTATCGCTGGCGCGGGTTCCGATTATCTCAATGGCGACGCCCATGATAATTACTTCGATGGACGCGGCGGAGATGACTATCTCTATGGTAACGACGGCAACGATACAATTTATGGCGGCGACGGCAATGACACGGTAGATGGCGGATCGGGCGATAATTACCTCGACGGCGGGGATGGCGACAATAACTTCTATGCCCTGAACGGGAATAATACGATCTATGCCACGGACGGCAATAACACCGTTACCGTTGGCGACGGGCATAACGTTATTCATCTCGGTGATGGAGCCAATTCAATTACGGTTGGTGCAGGCAACAACGAAATTCACGCCGGTTCGGGGGGCAACACGATCACCACCGGGGACGGCGACAACACCATCTATACACATGACGGAAACGACTACATTACCGTAGGGATCGGGAATAATGTGATCCACAGCGGTTCGGGCGACGATATTGTTTATGGCGGTCATGGCACGGTCTATGGCGGTGCTGGTGACGATGACATTGAACTAGGGGACAGCGGTAACACCATTCACGGAGGTTCGGGCGACGATTATATATCGTCTGGATCGGGCGATGACGTTCTCGATGGCGGCAGCGGCAGTAATTATATTATCGGTGGTGCTGGTGCGGATACTTTCGTCTTTACGGCGCATTCAATGGACGGGAATTTGACGACCATCGCGGATTTCAACCCGTCCGGCGATAACGACGTCCTCAATTTAAAAGATCTGCTGACGGGCTATACGCCTGGAACAAGTGACATCAATAATTTCGTGCATTTGACAACCAGTGGTTCGGATATGATCTTGTCTGTCGATACTGCCGGAACAGGGGCCTCCTATCAGAACATTGCAACGCTGCAAGGTGTATCAGGGTTGAACGTAGACGATCTTCTAAATCATAGTCATTTGATGGTGACGGCATAATAAAATGTATTTTATAGGATGGAGTTTGAGCGATAAAATAGCGGCGATCGCATCCTTTGTGGGACTACTTCAATTCGTCGCTTTAATTCTTACTTACGTCATTATGAGGGGGACTGCGATAAGACAATTGAGAGCTTATTGTTTAATTGCAAGAGCAGAAGTACTGGATGTCGAACTTGGAAAAGCGCCAAAAGCTAGAATCACGATAAAAAATTTTGGTCAAACGCCAGCCAAAAATTTCAAGACAATCGCTGTTTTGGGCTATGACACATTTCCAATTAGCCGCTTGCCAAATCCAGATTTTGAGCATGCCGAAAAGGTACAGCAGCCCTTACCACCTGATGGTTACTTCGACATTTGGCCTAAGTTAAGTGAAGAAATTAAAATACAAAAACATATCGATGATCTCAAAGACGGTAAGGCGGCCATCTATGCGATTGGAGAAATTAGCTACATAGATGCTTTTGGCATAGAACGGTTCACGCGCTTTAAGGTCTTTTGTGGCGGACCCATTGGTTATGTCAGTAGCGGGATGAGTGCTTATTTCGAAGGAAATGATTATTCATAAGTTAGCTAGCTTTTCTCAGTTTCCCTTTGCCGATCTGGCCGCTATTGTACTCAATCCAGTTGCAGCAGAGATAAACAAGCGACTGACCCAAATCTTCTAACTCTCTTAGTAGATCATCGGGCAATTCAGCGCCTTTCGCAAGCTCGTACTTTTTTTTGCTGACCTCATGGTATTTTTTGTCGAGGTCCTTCCATTCTTTCCAGATTTCATCGGAAGTATCTCCATTGCGGGAGACCCCCATTTCCCCGAAAGCCCGAACAAGCCGAGATTCATATTTGTCATTTGAGGCCATGATGCGCAACGCTTCCGTACATAGCCCATTGGAATATTGATAAGACATTTTATTACTGTTTTATCAAATATAACAATTTTTATAAAACTACCCATTTCCGCTACCAGCATTTTTTGCACAACTAGCTATTTTTCAATGAAAGCATCCGTCACATAGAATTGATCCGCCTCTAAATCCACGAAGTACCGGGCGTCTCTGACAATGATGATTTGCTGAGGTTCGTTTTTCCAAAAGAGCAAATACAAAAGAACCAGGTTGAAACCTTTCAGGATGATCCGCTCGACGATGAAATCCACGATCAGAACGATTTCATTATCCCGTGTGGTCAACTCCACCGAAAATTTATGCTTGTATGAGAAATCCTTCATCCGGCCCGTGGCTTCCCATACCAAACAGATCTTTGTCAAACGCGGCAGGGGTTCCGGCAGAACCCGCACCGGCCCCGGTTGCCTTACCGTCGGATTGCCTTCCTTCAAGACGCGGTATAGGTCAGATGGCGGGTTTGGGTGCATTGGACCTCATGGGGTTCGACCTGGTTGTTGCGGGTGCCGGAGTCATCCGAAGCTGACGGACCTTGCCGATTGCCAGTTGTCGGGTAAGCGGGTGACTTCTTTTTTTGCCGCCGATCAATTCCGATGCTGATTGCCGGTCGCGCGTGTCTTCGGCGTGTTCGAGCAAGGCTTCCTTGTCATCAGTGAATATCTGCACGCTTTCCCGTCCACGACTGATACTTACATATAGTTGCTTTAAATCCGTCGCCGGGAAGGTGGCGGCAGGCTGCGCGATAAAAACATGATCGACCGTTTTTCCCTGCGACGCATGGGAGGTAATGCAATGCGCGTGCGCTAGATGTCCAAACGAGACAGGAAGCGAGTAATTCATTTTGCCGTCAGGATGGCGAAGGATAATTTTGTCTTGCTCCGCCGACACGACATCCAGCATTTGACCGTTGTTGAGCCGTTTATTCTCGGCATCGAAACCATTGCGGGTGATCCGCAGCCGGTCGCCCTGTGACACCGGCATGTCGTTTTTTTGGTAAACCTCAAACTCCCCCACCCTGACGAGGGAAAAATCCACCGTCGCGCCGTCGTCATTTTCCAGCGTCAGGCTTTTCCCTTCGACGGCGGCAACCGTCCATCGGCTGCCGCGTCTGATACCCTCCCGATTTTGCCCGAATTGCAAGATATGGCCGGGCTCATAGTTCCGGGCATCGGCTTTTTCCGCCTCTGTCATGGAGAGATTGACCAGACGAGGGACCATGATTTCCTGTTTGCCGATCAATTCTGCCTCCCGGAGCTTGTGCCGGATGGCTTTGGTTACGGTATCACCCTCCCTGTGCGTCGGCGATACCACTAAGCCTGTCTTTCCTTGCTGCAGGGTCGCAATGTATTCCTTCACCAGATCGTCGTAGGGATGATCCGGGTTGATTTCCCGGATAGCTCCCATCGACTCCAGCTTGACAAAGGCGGCCTTCGCGTCGCCATCAGAAAGGGCTTGCACCGCCTCCCGGTATGTCTCCTTTTTCTGGCGGAAAATCTTAGACACGTTCGCCGGCGTGATGCCGGCCACGCTATGCAGGATACGCAGGGCATCACCCCGGACGACGCTGGCATGTTGGCGGGTATCGCCGCAGAGGATCAACCTGGCTTTCTGACGTTCGACCAACTCTTGCAAGGCCAGCATGTCTTTTATTCCCAATAGTCCGGCCTCATCCACAACCAGGACGCCGTTTCTGATCCTTTCCTGCAATGCCGGAGAGGTCAGCAGCTTGGCAACGGTTTCCGCATCGGCAAATCCTTCCGACCGCAGCACGCCCCGAGCCGCTTGTGAGGTCGGCGCGGTCAAAAAAACACTTTTCCCCATTTTCTCGATCAAGCGGACCAATTCTTTCATCAGAGTGGTCTTTCCTGTGCCCGCACGCCCCATAATGATATTGGTTTGGTCGGTTGACGTGAGGATATTTCCCACCGCGCTTTTTTGCTCTCCATCGATCCTGATGGCGGGGAGGCGAGGATAAAGCGGCGCAAACCGGCCTTTGCCTTGTTGGGCCAGCCGGACCATGCGCCTTTCTTGCGCCAGCACTTCTTTTGTCGTACAGAGCAGCCGGGAACCATCCTTTACCTGAATAATCCGGCGATCCCGATGAAACTGTCCGGTAATATCGCCGATTGTCGTCCCTGTCTTACCGAGAGCGTGCCGATAGGCAGATTCCAGGACGCGGCGGTCCTGCACAACGGAAGCCCGTTCAAAACTATGGGTCAAGGCATGATCCACGCATTCCTTCGCCGTGACGTTGTCCGGCAGGGCGGGATTATACCGAAGCGGATCTTTTCCTGTTTCACCGTCCGCCATTCCGAGCGCGTGGATTTGCCGACGCCAATCCTTTTTCAGTTCGGCCATTGTCAGGCCCTTTTGCTTTTTGGATCGGGTCCGCGCGCCCAGTTTGTCTTTTTCTTTGGCATCGGTAATGCCTTGTTCTTTTGCCGCCCGGCCGATCGCGTCAGTGCGTTTAGCAAAAAGGCGTATCACTTCCTCGGGAACACCCTCAACCTCCCATGCGTTTTTTGTCCTTCTTATCCGATAGCCAAGGGAGGCCAGTTTATCGGCCAGCCGCAGATGAAACCCCGCTTGGTAATACGGCATATCCCGCTTGATGTCTCGGAACTGTCCAGCCTTATACTGCTTCTCAATTTTGTCGTAAGAAATATTGAACGTCACGCAATGGGCGTGGAGGTGAGGGTCCGGGGTTGAACCATCCACAGGCCGCGCCGTCTGATGAATAAATTCGCCCCAAACAAGCTCCCCGGTGTCCCGGTCAGCATCCTGGCCTTTTTTTCTGACCCGCACTTTACTATCCGCCTCGATGTCCGCCATCGTTTCGCGCACAGCATCCCGGAAGGCTTCCAAGATGTGATTATCCCTTGACAGGACATGCAAAGCGGAAACCGACTTTGGACAATGAAAATTTATATCGTACCCGACAGTGCGGCCTTCGACCGTCCGGGCAGTCAGATTTTTTCCGGTGAGAGGATGCAGATTTTGACACAGGGCATGGAAAACCGGGCGGCTGACTTCCCCGACGATTCCAAGCCGCTCACCGACCTTACCAAGGATCATCCCCTTTAGCTCCTGGTCGCTGACGTAATAATCGGATTGGGATAGCTCTTGATCGAAATATTTTTCAGCCTGATCCGCACTCCGCATTTGGATCATACGGATCAATGTTGATCCTCTAATTGTTCAATCGGCTTTTCTTCAATAATTTCAATGGATGGAAGGGTCAGGATTAGAGATCGAAGATCAGGGTCGGTTCGCAATCTGTCCACTAGGGCCAGCCATTCTTCCGTATTGTGACAAAGTTGGAACATTTCGAACGGCTTTTTAAGTGAATATAACAACTTAGAGCCTTTCAAAGTTAGGTTCGCAAACATAAAAATCAGTAGTTCCCGTTTTCGATGGACTTGCGAACCTGCGAATTCAGAACAAATATTAGATACTTGATAAATTAGTGTATTTAGTTTGTCGGCAAATCTATCCTTACTAACATCGAATCGTAATATTTTCGACTCAATTTCAGCTTTAAGGCTTTGTAGTTTGTTTCGTTTAATATCGAATTCCTCTTTGTTTATTTTTTGATCTAACAATAAATCCAATAATGCATCGATACGTGAGACAACTGTATCCCTTTCGCGATTTAATATCCCGATTTGATTACGTGCCACATGCAGGTCTTCTTTATCGCTGCTCTTGATATACGAGCTAATTTCGCCATACATGTTCTTTGGAATTTGAAATTTCTTAAGAATGTCGACCACCTGCGCAAGCACAACATCTTCTCGAACCCACATTAATTTCCCCGGTTTATCAGGATGACCACAACGCAAATAAGTCCACTCTCCAAAGTTTCCATTAACATACTTTTTCCTCTTCTTGTCGGAGCTTACCGTTTTGTCAGAAATTCCGCATGTCAATATACCCCTAAACGCAAATTCATGAATACCGTGCTTGTAAGGTTTCAAATGCCAGCCTTTTAATAGTGATTGGCATTTATCAAATAGCGACTTCTCAATAAGCGGAGGATAACAATGAAGGTAGATAGTTTCTTTGATCTTCATACAACCGTAATAAAAGGGATTATTGAGAATGTCATATATTCTGTTTTTCCGTAAATTTGCACCTTTACCTAAACGGGATTGTAAACCCCATTGTTGAACCTTGTTGGTTAACTCGCTTACTGTACAAGCCCCTTTGGAATATTCTTCAAAAAGTTTCTTTACGAGCGGAGCTCGTTCAGGATCAACAACTACAATGCTACGCCCTCTTTCATCTCGTGCATTCAAATATCCTATCGGGGCTATTCCGATCCATTCGCCAAGCCTGATTTTATGATTGATTGACCGTTTAACATTATCTCGCAGGCTATCTACATAGCCCTGAGCCATCACAACTCCAAGAGACCATGCTTGGCGATCCTGTGATTTCGAATGTTTGTGTATAACGTAATTCTCGGAATTGAAATGCAGCTCAATTTTGCCTTCAAGGACCAATTTATCGAGCAGGGGGTATTCCCTAAGCGACCTCTGAAGGCGATCAACTTTATCCACTACGATAGCAATAGTTTCTTTTTTATGTTCAGCATACTTCACCATCGACATAAATTTTCGTCGATCTCCAATAGTGGAAGACTCCACTAGCTCGAAAACTTTATCAACAACCAAATTCCGTCGGCTGCAATAATTTTCAAGTCTATGCTTTTGAGCATCAATTGAGTACCCATCTTCCTGATCTTTGGAAGATACACGAACAAAAATGATGGCTCTCCTGGCCGTATATTTAATATCAGTTTCGATAACCTCATTCAACATGTGTAAGATTCTGCTCCCTATCTTCTTGCATGGCAAGTAACGTTTGAAAAAAACCGATTAGGTTTCTGGCCGCTTCGTGTGCCTCTTGGTCACTGATGTTATTTTTGTAAAGGTCTCGAATACTTTGAACGAAAGCTTCATAGGCTTTGTCAACTTTGGAAGATTGAGTCTTTTGAATCATTTAATACCCTCGCCATGTCTGTTAAGAAAGATTAGGGGCAGGCGCGGATTGATTCCGGCCTCATTCAATAGTGGTTTTTAGATGAGAAGGGCGTCTATACGTGATTCAGGGATCGGGTTTCAAGCGAAAACTCATTTATCCGGTGTTATATGGATCGAGTGGCCATATTTCAGGTGTTTTCACCGTTGTTTTCAGCGATTTTAACTCTTAATTTTGAGATGGTTCAGGTGTAAGATTAACGAAAATGGTTAAAGTATGCTATTGTTCGTCGCATATACACAGTCCGGTTTCCTTTTATCTCTATCCGTTTCTATTCTCTCAATCAAAACGCTTAAAGCTAAGTCATGAAAATAAAAAAAGTAAAAATCCACAACTGGCGCTCAATTGCAGATGAAGAAATTTCCTTCGAAAATTTGATGATATTTATCGGTCAAAACAATTGTGGTAAATCCAATATTATTTCGTCGCTGCTTTTCTTCTTTGGAACAATCACACATAATGCACTCGACTTTCATACCACATCCAATGAGCTTTATATTGAAGTGACATTTACGGATTTAGATGATTTTGACCTTAATCAATTCAGCAAATACCTATCTCCCGATAATGAAATTTGCATTAGGAAATCGGTTAATAAAGAGGGCGATGCATCCTATAACGGGTATTTATTTTCTCCTGTCGCAGACTTTCTCAAAGAAGATGCTTTAACTGCACTTTCCAAACGAGAAGAAATAGACAAAACCCCTTTAAAAGATTTGGTTCCAAAATTTGGTAGGCTGACAAAAGATTTGGTAAAGAAAGCCCAGGAAGATTATATTCAAAGCACTACGGACGAAATTGCCTTAGAATTCGTTCTTGAGACGGGCAATTTTTTGGGTCTTAAAAATGTGGCAAAGGGAATTTTCGGAGATGTTTACTTCATACCCGCTGTAAAAAATGCTTCTGATGAATTTAAAACATCAGGATCTACCATCTTCAACCAATTATTTACCCAAATAATTTCCAAGATGTCCGAGCAGAATGAACATTATAAAACAGCTCGAATACAAATGGAGGCGTTAACTCAAATTTTGAATAAAACGACTGAAAGTGGAGAAGAAAACAAGAACAGACCTGTAGAAATAAAGACTTTGGAAGATAACCTTGAGGCCGAATTAAAAAAATGGAATACAGTAATTGACATCGAGATCACCCCTCCGAACATAGACGAGGTTCTAAAAGTCAACACATCAGTATGGGTAGACGATGGGAAAAGGACAGACATTGCCAGAAAAGGTCATGGATTACAAAGGTCATTGATTTTTGCGTTAATTAAATCCTGGGCAACATATCTCCGTAAGGACAGAGAAGAAAAGGAGGAAAAGGCAGAGGCCGCTAAAGAAGCAAGAGATATTAATTCCAGCAAAAGAAAAGCCTCACAGTCCACATACTTTTTCTTTGAAGAACCGGAATTATACTTGCACCCGCAGGCTCAAAAGGAATTGTACGATTCTTTAAAGGAATTGTCCTCGTCCGATTATCAAGTTATATTATGCACCCATTCAAGTTCTTTCTTTGATCTATCGGACTATAAATCTATTTGTATTGTAAATAAAGAGAACGTAACAATTGGATCAAAAATCAGACAATCGACTACTGATCTATTTGATGCTGATGAAAAGACGAATTTCAATCTGATCTACTGGCTTAATCCTGAACGGAGCGAATTATTTTTTGCAAGAAAAGTTATTTTATCGGAAGGTGCTACGGACAAAACTGTTATTCCGAAACTTGCCAAGCAGCTAGACGCCTTCAAGTATGACTATACTGTCATTGACTGCGGCGGGAAGGATAGTATTAAACTTTATATAAAACTATTAAACAGATTCAAAATTCCTTATACAGCCGTTTATGATAAGGATCATCAAAGCGCCAAGGATACAAATGCCAAAAATTCGGCGGATGTTTCATCAAAGGCGATTGAAGATGCGATTGACAAAACAATTGGAGCATCTGTTGTCTTTATAAACGACATTGAAGAGGAATTGGGATTAAGCGTCAGCGCTAAAAACAAACCATACGTTGCGTTAACGGCGATATCCGAAGAAACCTTTTTAATAACTAGCAGCCTTCAAAAGAAGATTGAACAAATCTATTTATAAGTAGAATATGACGAGTATAATCAATGATAGAAATATTGTATATTTGTCACTAACCCCAACCTGACCTAATGAAATGGCCATTATACGCCCACGCTTAAATGATTTTCACAATATTCCTTTGAGACAAGAGGATGTTGATTTTGCCATTCCCTTTCTCGATGAAGACATTCCTTTATATGTCGACCCATTTTTACTTTGGAAGAGCCCTTCCATGCAGGACAATGCAATTCATACTTCAGTACTTGCGTCCTTTAATAACCTTGGCAGATCTTTTGCCAAAGGGAACGAAGCTGACGCCGTTAAAACATTAATTGTTTTAACCGAATGTGACGAGGTTGGATTAGGAAATTCTGGAACAAGGAAAGGAAAACGTATTGGTGAAAAATCTGCGATAGAGGTACTTTCCCTTTTTAAAAACATTCCCAGAATTAGCCAGGACGGATTCCAGCATTTTGAAGAAATTCAGTTACTAATCGATAATGTCTCACGAGATCGAATTAGTGATATTACTTGTTCAATTATAAAATCCTGGCTTATAGATTTTACAATTCAGCAATCAGATAAATATGGGATTCCTAAGGAGAAAGTCGAACTTGAATTATTCGACTACAAAAAGCAGCAGTTTGTAAAAGAATTGGTTTCCTTGCCAATTAATCCAGAAAACAAAGCCCCTTTGTTACTAACTCCAAAACGATGGCTACGATATGTTCCTTGGATCAATTATGACGACTTCTTCGATAACTACTATATAAAGGATATTGAGAAAGAGTATGATGGGAAAAAATCAAGAATTGAAATCCTAGACTTCAATAGACAGAACTATGATGTTGTCAATCGCTATACAGAGTTAAAAGAAAAAACGACAACCGAATGTAAAAACGACCCGCTATTTACACAAATACCCATTCTCTCCGCTAATCGCAAATGTACATCTATCTTAAATTTGCCAACTGGTAAAACCGACAACGCAGACAAGAAATATGAAGACTATATGGTGCAGCTCTTGTCTTCGATGCTTTACCCTCATTTAGATTTCGCCCAAGAGCAAAGCCGAATAGAATCAGGGTCCCAAATTAGAGATTTGATTTTTTATAATAATAGGGAAATCGATTTCCTTCGAGAAATTTTTGACACCTACGATTCCCGACAGATTGTATTTGAGCTTAAAAATGTCGCCGAATTGGAAAGAGACCATATTAATCAATTGAATCGTTATTTGACCGAACAGTTCGGTAGGTTTGGAATAATATTTACTAGAAATAAGGTGCCAAAAAACATATATCAAAATACTATCGACTTGTGGTCAGGCCAGCGACGTTGTATTCTGGTATTGGATGATAGTGATTTAAAATTGATGAGTGAGATTTACGAGAGTAAGCAGCGGCTTCCAATTGAAGTAGTCAAAAGGAAATACATTGAATTTATGCGAAGTTGCCCATCATGAAAACCCATTTAAAAACTAAATCTTAAAGGACATCTTATGACGCTAGATGAAATTAATAGCTTTGAGAAAATCCAAGGTCAATTAGTAAGTTTGCATGAGGAAGTAACTAATTTGTCTAAAAAGTCCCAAAACGACGGTTTAAATAAATTCAAATTGAAACTTGTGAATAAAATTATCGGAGAAGCAAATACATTGCTTGGATCAAAATACAAGCCATTCGATGATTTCAACTTGTTTGATGAGAATGACATTCCAACGAATAGCGATGTCACAATGATTTTAGGCCAATATCTGAATTGCTTAGAAAAATTGCGGTCTGATAATATTATACAGGAGGGGCTTAAATGGTTTTGGGTTGCAGACAAAAAAACCTCCACTATTAGAACATTGGCACCAAGAAAGATTATAGAAAAATGAGTAAAAAAAATTTATCTAAAAACAAGATAACTAAAGCAGAGGCCGATCAATATGAGATGCTTTATCCGATTTTAAGCTCCGTATATGATGAAATAAAAGAATTGTCTAAGAAAAAGCAAGACGGCGTATTAAATGAAGTTAAAGTAAAAATGGCTAATCGTATCCTATCTAAGGTAAAGACTCTATTGGCTGAAGATCCTACCAATGAATTTCTAGACTTATTGGATGTTGATAATCTTCCCTCTAACAGCGACGCCGTTTTAATTATTGCTCAATTCAGGGCGGCGATGCATCAGTATAAGGACAAGCACTTTGGATATTTTCCCAACCTGGGGGAAGTATGGGATACCCAAGGTTAAGACACATAATTGGCATCAGACATCTTCCCGAGTCACTGCCGGATTACATAATAAAAGCGCAGCTTAAAGGTAATGTAGTTTTCATTTGGTAGCTTCATCGATCATACGTTGTAGTATTTCAATCTTTGGAAACTTCAAATAAAGCCTATAAGCTGTCATATCACCATTCATATAGCGCATTGAGAAAAGCAGCGGATGCCACCGATCATCGTGAAATTCGGATTCGAAGGTTGCATGCATTTTAACGAAAATAGACTCCGTTAAAGGTAAAAAGTTGTGGATATTGGAATCATCAATATCTGCCGCATGAAATATGTGATGAAGGTCCGCATCTAAGTCTACCCATTCCCCGTCTTCGATTGCATCAAGGATAGGGCGCACTTGTAATACGAAATCGTTTTGAGGATTATAGAGTATAGCTAGTGCCATTACATGTGCGAGACGGCTACGATGTAAATGTAGTTCTTCTTGGGCTCGTTTACCTTGTACTGAGTCATGCCCAAGATACGGATTCATTTCTAATGAGTTTAAATAGATACTATATGAATCAGGTCCGATTACTTTTTGTTCAAACAATACTTCACAAGTTATAGTGCCACGTACCGTTTTAGCAAGATTAAGTACAAAGAAATTTCTTGTTCCAGGATCAAAAATTGGTGTGGCAAGCTCTAAGAAACGATTTAATGGAATATTTTGTTTTGTCTTAGGTGATAGTTTTGCCCACGCCTTTTTATATTCCCTTTTTTGCAAATTAGCCAGAAGAATCTCCACCATTGATTTAACTTCCAGAATGTCATTGTCGGTGTCAATTTCCGTGTTAGTTTTGGCCTTAAATACCGGATCATCCACGGCAAGTATAACTTCATGTGAATTATTCTTGAATTGTTCAGGAGTCGCAATTTTTACTTTAATGTTGTTCTCAAATATTTCAAAATCTTTTCGTATCAATTCAATTTCGTCAGGATGTTTATTTTGAACTCTTTCACTCAATAAATTCTTTCGAACTTTTGAACAAAATAATTTAAAATCTCCTTCGCTTATTGATGGTAATCCTTTGAAAAATTGCGCGTAGATTCGGGTGCTCCTTTTTCTATTAAGATATTCAGCAATCAAATCATACATTTCGCTTCCTTGCGACAGCGACTGCCTCGTGAACGGATATTTAACTTTATAGGCGAATGTGACTATCCGTAGAAATATTTGGAATTCAATATTGTCGAGAGGTATATTCGGCTTCATATCCAATTAGGATACCCAATGTACAAATTTTTGCGGAATTTGTTTTCGAATCAGGTTTCAAAAAAGCCTATAATCTATTGCTAGTAAATCGTTTCAATCCTTACATGTGAAACGATTAGTGATTTTACATGTCAACCGTTTTGGGGGTTACAAGGAAATCGGATGGTCGCAGTTTTTATTTTTGTGATGAATAAATTATCCGTTACCAAGATCGCGACACTTCCAATTCTTTTTAACATGGCTTACGAATTGAATTCGATCATTGATAAAGCTCTGAAGATTTTCGTTCAACTCTTCGGTCGATTTGGAATTCTCTTTGATGGTTGTTAGTTCTGCAACGAGATCTTCAGAACATTCCAGGTACGCAAGCATTGCAAGCTCACCTGAATTTTTGTGATAGTGCCAGTAATTCCTTTTTGTCAACTTGTGGCGTTTGTTTTCTGGCATTTCTCAATCAACTGAGCAGAATTTATAGGTATGAATAAGTCGCGGTTTTGTGTAGTCGGGCTTGACATATAGCATCATCCGTTCCCAAAATCAACTGTTATAAGGGCTACATTCCTTTAAAAACCCCTGCTGAAGAGCAGTCGGGTAAGCCATGCCCCATCCAGTTGGTTACGAGAGGATATAACCAATCCTATGTTTAAACCGACCCCTCTGTGCGCGCCGGAGGGAACGACGGAAACCACATTTTTAACCAAGTTTAATGCAGTTTTTATGAGCAATAACATTTCAAGCTACGTAAAACTTCGCCAATCGACAGCCGATGACCGGTCACAAGTTAACGACCGTGGCGACAAAGTTACCAATTTGGGTAACGACCACGCCATTATTAATGGCAAGCATGTGTATGGTGCTGGAAACATCGCTATTGCGGTCGGCAATCTTTTGAAGAAGTAGTAACAAGGTAGATCGCCAATATATGACCGGCGGCCTGATCAAACCGTCCGGTCATTTTTGAGGCCTTCCTAAATTGGTAATCCAAACCCATTTGAATATTAAACATTTTAAATTTTAAAACATATAGCAGTGGAAAATAAAATATCAAAAGGCTTGCTCGATGTTTCGCAAGCCGAACTCCGCGAGTTATTCAAACCTCAGGGCGATCCCGGAGGATTGATGAAATTCCTCCTTATTATCGTCGGCCTGTTGCTTACCCCCATCACATTGTTAGGCGCACTCCTGTTTTATCGCCGCGCATATGTCCGGTTCATGGAGCCGGAAAATCAATCCCCCCGTTTACACCGCTTGTCACCTATCGTCAAGGTTGGGATGCTAATAGGTGGCGTGCTGATCTGGGCAGTCCTTTATATAGGCGTACAGATTTTGGTTCGCTTGATCTTGTGGGTCGGCGGTGAGACCGTTCGGGAAAACCCGAACGGCGTGCTTATTTTTCTTGGCGCAAATATCCTACTGACGACTATAGTCTTCTTTTGGTTCAATCGCTGGCGGCGCGGCATTTTTAAATATATGTCCGAGAAACAACGCCACGGGAGTGCCCGGTTTGCAAATGAAAAAGAGCTTGAACCGTATCGGAAGCCCCGAGGCTTTTATATCGGCAAGGGTACATTTTACGCAAAGGCAACACACATTTTGACCGTTGGGGGCACTCGCGCGGGTAAGGGTGTCCACCTGATTCTAATGAATCTTCTAATGCCGTGGCAGTTCAAAGGATCATGGGTCGTCCTCGATCCCAAAGCAGAAAACGGATCAATAAGCGGACGCATTCAACGCTTTTTTGGCAGGAAGGTTGTCTATCTTAATCCGTTTAACTTGTTGTCGCTTGTTAGTACCGGGTACAATCCGCTCAGTATTTTAAAGAGCGGTATCAGTCTTACAGACGACGTTCGTATGTTCGCGGAATGTATCGTTCCCCAAGCTAAGGGTGAGAACAAGCATTTTCAGGATCGGGCGCGGAGTTTTGTCAGCACGCTTTTGCTGCATCTTATGACGGCGGCTCCAAAAGAAGATCGGCACCTTGGTACTTTATGGTCCTGGCTACGGTTCAATCCTGAGAAGTGGATGGATCTTCTAGCTGAAATGTCGATCAATGACGATCCTATTGTCGGCGATATTGTGGTGGCGGGTGCGAATGAAATCATTTCCATGATGAAATATTCCGATAAGGAATATGGCGCCGTCATGAGCAATGCATGTGAAGCAACGGGCTTTATTCAGTCGCCAGCTTTGCGGCAATCGCTTAAAGGCGGCGAAGGATTCTCCGCCGATGATTTGGCAACTGGCAAGACGACCGTTTATCTTTGCGTCCCCTTCGATATGCTTGGTGCCTATAGCGCATGGTCCCGCCTCGTGGTCACAAGCCTGATGCGGTCGGTCATCCGTAATCCTCAACACAAGCAAACGTGTTTTCTGATCGAAGAAGCAAACGCCTTTGGCTATCATTCCGAGATCGAGACAGCTATGAGCGGCTATGCCGGGATGGGCGTTCGGATTTGGAATATCTTTCAAGACCTATCGCAGATCAAAAGCATTTACGGCGAGAATAAATGGCAAACGTTTATCCAAAATTCATCGGTTAGGCATTTCTTCAATATTTCTGATAACTTTTCCGCTGAGTATTTGGAAAAGATGTGCGGCAGCACCTCGATTCCAACGTATGATGACAAGGGAAATTTGAACGGAGCCACCGCCCGACCGCTTATCACAGCCGATGAAATCCGCCGTGAGTCCGGAGACACAATTTTCACGCTCATCGATCAATTGCCGATAGCACAGATACCCAAATTTCCATACTATTTGACCGATCTGCCGTGCGATCCCAATCCATATTTTAAGCCGGAGCCGGAGGAAGAACCCGAGATACCGGGAGAGCATGAAATGAACGCGATACGCGAAAAATTGAAGTCACCAGAATTTTCAACGATGGCATCGTGACTTCCCATTGGTCGTGCAAGGACGTGCGCTGTCCGGATGATATCCGGCCAGCACGCCCTTGCGGGGAGGAAATATTTTCCCTCCCTCGACCCTCCTGGGAGATTAAAGCCAATTCTATTTTATGGCCCGACCAGTCAAAAGCATTGAAGAAAAGAGAACACTTCGTTTCGATATCCGGCTGACTCCAGCAGAGCAAAGCCGATTATCCGGACGAGCGGCGGCAGATGGTCTATCCATGAGTGACTATATCCGGGTGACCGTTTTAAACAGCAAACCGGTTGCCAACCGGATTGATCCAAAGCGGGCACCGATCATTCAGGGCCTAGGGCAGCTTGGCAAGATCGGGTCTAATCTCAACCAAATTGCTCATGAACTGAATTTGGAACGGATCGCCGGTCGAGGCGGGCAGGTAAGCGCAGGGCGGATCAGGACGGCGTTGGATGATCTGAAAACCATATCTGACCATCTCCTAAATATCCTTGGGCGTGGTCACACGGGGTAGTATCCGGGGCAAGGGCTCACAGCTTGCCAGCTATCTATTGCGAGAAGGGTCGAATGATAGCGTCCAGGTTTTGGAAATCTCCGGGACAAATCATCCGGACGATCTGCACAAAGCTCTACTGGAAATGTCCCTGACGGTTGAACTGTCCAGGCGCACCAATAAGGGCCTCTATCACACGATCATAAACCCGGCACCCGAGGAAAGTTTTCGGTTTTCGGATCAGGATTGGATCAGGGCGGCAGATATATTGGCGGAGCACACCGGATTTACCGGGCAACCCCGGGCGATTGTTATTCATGAAAAAGCTAATAGGAAGCACGCGCATGTTGTATTCCAACGCTACAGTTTCGAGCACGGAAAAATTATCCCGAACAATTTTTCACGGTTGAAACAGAACGACGCCCGCATGCAAATGGAGCAGGAACTAGGATTACACCGAACGCGGAAAAAAGATCTTGACCAGGCTGCGCTGCGTGAACTTGTTACAGCCCTTTGGCATCGGCACCCAGTCGGTCAAGATTTTATCCGGGCACTCGAAGCAAATGGATGTACTGGTGCCCGGAGCCAGGAACGACATCCGTTGCGGTTGGTTGATTCACGGGGAGTAGACTACGATTTGGTACGCATGATTAGCGGCGTCCGTAAAAGGCAGGTTGAAGAAAAATTGAAAAGCATCGCTTTGCCGGAGAAGAAGGCGGTGAGCAAACGCGTCCGTCAGGCACAACGGATGCGACCAGCAGAGACAGAACGAGAGCATCGGGCCAAAGAATTAAAAGCACAAATGCAACGTCATGTTCAGAAAAAAGAAAAAGGCAGAGGTCGGTAAATTGACTAAAGCCAAAGGTTGGGATATTCCGCTCGATCCGATGGATGAGGAAGGATACAACCCGTTTTGCACCGACCATTTAACATCACCAAATTTAGTAACACCTCAATTTAATTTTTATGACTACCGACGAAATCATCGAAGGCTGCACTAAAGAATATGAGCAGCATCTACACAATCTAAGAAAGAGCATTGAGATTTTGAATGCTGACAAAGCAAGATCACTTGGTTCATTTACCGAAGATACGGCTCCCCCGGATGTTAAGGATAAGCTCAAGCGCGATATGGATGGTTGGGTTGAGAGGTGGGGGCCAAACGGGAGCAAGGCAAGAGCCTTAGTCCAAAACCATCAAAAGCAGATGTACAAGAATGCGAAACAGCAGGAAATAGCCAAGGACCTCACAGCCGACGGCGACCAAACGAAAGATAAATCCAGAAACAGCGGCAGGGGCCGGTAATTTTAAAATCTGAAAAACTTTTATTATGACATGGGAACAACTAGTGAAGGGCCAGTCAAAAGAATATAAGGCGCTTCTTCTTGAATACAAAGCCGCTGCCGATCAACTGGCCGCAGATAAAAAAATGTTGCTTGGCACATTCACCGAGGGTACCGCACCGGGGAACATCCGGGACAAAATTTCCCGTGATCAGGAAGCATTCAATGCAGAATGGTCTATGGACGGAAGGCGATTTATATCACTTCGAGACGCACATACGGCTGAGATCAATGGTTTTTTGCAGGAAGCGGTTTAACACCTAATCAGTCAATTTTATTTGTATGACTAGAATGAGCCTTATGGCCCAGCAGAGCGAAGAACTTGCCGCCTTGGCCGCTTTACGCGAAAAACGGAAAGCTCAAATTCATAAGGACCAACTTGAGCTTATGAAACATTGTCGTTTCACCAGTAAAAAAGGTCGCGATTTGATCAAACGTTTTTTTAATCAGCAATATCAAGAGTGGCTGAAGAATGAGCAGGACGAACTACAGAAGCTCAAACATGCCCATCAAGCGGAATTGCTCACCTTAACTGAAAGGGAGATAAAACGAGAAAATATAGTATCCATCCTTCGGCCCAATCAAAGTGAAGAAAAAGCCCATAACAGGGGACGGTAAAATAAGCGGGGAAACAGTTGGTTTTCCCGCATCTTAAAAATATAGGTCGTGTTCAACCAGGAAATGTTCAATCTAATGCAACGACAAGCGGCTGAACGCAAGGATCTGGCCGCAGACACTTATACCACTTGGCAGCCTATCGGCGAAAAAGAAAGGCATCTCCTTTTTCCTTATGACGGTGGATATGAGAATGCGCCGCCTGATGTGCAGCATGAGATTATGGCCATGCGCAATGAGTTTTTTCAGGAATGGGGCAGCAGGGGAAAACGCGCGAACCTCATGGCCGAACGCCATGCCAAAGAACGTCAGGAATTAGGCCAGCATCAGTCGAATGAACCCGTTCGCAAGCAGGGTAGAGGTCGGTAAAAATATTGACGTGATACGAAGGAAAACCATAGAAGACGTGAGGCTAACCATCGATGATGTTACTAACATCGATGTGTTTAAAAATTTGTCTGAGCAGCAGAAATTAGAGTTAATTTCGTTGGTCTACGATTTATCGTTTGCATTGTATCACTCTTACTCCCGCCAATATGAGTAACTTAGACTTCTTCAAGAAATTTATTCCGAAAAGCACAGTTGAAATTAAGGTAAACCACGATGTTTGGTCGTATACCCGCGTTTCGTCAAAAGAGCAGTTTGAACGAAATTCCAGTGTGGAACGCCAGATCGAGGCCAACCAGGAATACGCCGAACAAAATGGTTTCCGGATCACGGAGAGTTTCGGTGGCACCTATGAGTCAGCCAAGAGCGATTTTACCCGCAAGGAGTTCAAACGGCTGATCGACCGGGTTACTGCCAGTCGCAAGCGTCCCCACGCTATTTTGGTTTACAAAATGTCCCGGTTTTCCCGATCGGGTGGGGGAGCCATCGGGCTTGTGAATACTCTTGTCGAGCAAATGGGCGTTCACCTGATCGAATGTTCGACGGGCCTGAGTACCATTACCGAGCGCGGCAAAGCCGCCATCTACGAGAATTTGTTTCAAGCCTACCGTGAGAACTTGGACAAAAAGGAACTGGTGACGAGTTTCCTTCGCGCCTCCCTGAAAAAAGGAAACTGGTGCGGCCCCTGTCCGACCGGCTACGACCATTATGGCCCACGGGTCAAACGGGAGAAATTCCTTAGCCTCCGGCAAAGGTTCGAAGTGAACAGGGACGGCGAGTTATTACGGGAAGCATGGCAATGGAAGGCGTCGGGATTATATAGCGACGTTCAAATACTGGCAAAACTTGCCGCGAGGGGTTTGGAGCTTTATCCTCAGACCCTTGGTAAAATCTGGAAGAACCCGTTTTATTGCTCCATCCTCACGCATAAATTATTGGAGGAACCGGTTCCGGGCAAGTGGCCTGCTTTAGTCAGCCGCGAGGATTTTATAAAAGTTCAGGATATTTTGGAAGGCAACCACCCTGGCAACCGTCCGGGATATACCCATAAAAAAGACGTTGATCTTCGACCGCTCACCCGGCTTTTGAAATGTGACCATTGCAAACGTTATATGGTCGGCTACTGCGTCAAGAAAAAAGGTCTCCATTATTATCGGTGCGGGCATTGTTCCGGCGTCAGCCTGAATGCCCAGACCACTCCGCAGGCCAAACGCAAAGGGGCGGATGAACTCTTTATCGACTTGTTAGATCAATATCGTTTGCCAGCAGGGATTGAACCCCTGGTATCTCTCCAATTGAGAAAACTGTTCTACCATTTCAATGAAGGGCTTGGCGAAGCCGAAACGGAATTGAAAAGCCGAATGACGGAATTGAACGATAAAGTCAAGAAACTGAAAATTCGGCAGGGATTGGGAGAGATCGACCGGGAAACTTATGATTTGACTTTCGCCCATCTCAATGAGCAGATACAGGAAATTAGCAGAGAATTGAACGTGATCATTCCGAAAATATCTAACCTCGATAAATTGGTGGCTACGTCATTGGAAAAACTGCCGAAACTCAGTTGGGTATGGGGTTCTAGCGATTTAGAGAACAAAAGGAAGATTCAAAAGACGCTCTTTCCTGAAGGAATTTTCTACGACGCGAAAAATCATTGTTATCTAACCGGTTCTTGTAATCAATTTATCTTTCTAACCGGTTGCATGACAACGTGGTGGAAGGAAAATAAAAAAGGGAATTCCCAAGTCGAACTTGAAAATTCCCTGTCGGTACCGCGTAGGGGAATCGAATTCCACCCTCGGGGTTTGAAGAATTTTGTGACATTGATATTCAATTTTTTACGACTGATTTTTTTGAAAGAACTGCGTTTTTTGGTGACGGTTTTGGTCACTGTTCTGGTTACCGAATTTCGTAGGGGAAGGTACGAAAATTTGGAGGCAAGGAAACGATATTTTGAAGAAATGGTTCAGTTCTCCGACCTGGGTTGGGCATTCCCTTTTGGAAGAAAATGGGAATTACATAGGCGCCGTCCAGGAGATGACCAGGTGTTTTACGAATGATTGCTACACATAAACATAGCTATAGGACCTTAACTGGACGTTGTTATCAGCGAGGCGTTTGTATCATGGGGAGGTAAAGGTGCCCCTCGGATAAATTCCATTCCGTTGATCTCTGATGGCTCAAACGGAGCGATATGTTCTTCTCCTGTAATAGGATCAACGGAGCGTAGCCCTTCTAGAACTTCTTTGGGAATTGGGAAGGAAACTACTTCCTTTTCACCTTTTACCGTGTCGACGGAGCTCAAGTCGAGGATCGAAAATCGAATGGTGTCCGATGGGAAAGGATACCCATTCTCAAATAGAGGGGGAATCATTGGAACATTAATGCCTTCTCCGCTATAAAAAGGAATGTCCGGTGCGTATAACGGGATGGGGAGTTCGTAAATATAGTTGAGGGTAGATAAAACAAAAATGTGTGTAAAGAGTGGGGAACCAGGAACGCGCTTTCTATATAGAAAAGCAGTCGGCCGTGTAAAGGCAAAAGAATACGGCATGGCATAGCGGTATACCGTCGAGAGGTGACGCAGTTTGCTATCGTGGTCATCGGACGTGACGAATTCGAAGGCTTTTCGATACTGGTCTATCTCAGCCGATGGCACACACCCCAGGGCCATTTTCAGGAGTGCCTTATAAACTTTCAAGGGTATATAGGGGTGCTTAGTAAAATGGATCGACTGCATCATCTTCTCCCGATCGATCTGGAACGACTGATCGAGAACTTCTGTGCGCTTTACACTGATAGTAGCACCTTTATCTTCGGCAACGCTGCTTTCGAAAACTACATTTCCTCCAGGTGACTTGAACTTCGGGATTTTTTCCTTGCCTTTGACACAAAGGAACGTTCGGGCGACCCCGACGTACTTGGAAAAATGATCTTCGTATACGCCAAATTTCTGGTTACACTCGTCGCATTCCGAGTCATATAAAAGGGTATGATTTCCCAAAAACTCAGACAGCATGTGAGCATCCTTCTTGAATTTCACGTCCGGCGATTTTTTGCCACAGAAGTGTATATTCCTACGCATCGTGACCACCCGTTCTCGCGATGCTGACCATCTGTTCTCAGCATGCTGACCAGTGGGCCATGGGCGGGATTCTCGCCATATTGACCACCTGCTGGTTGCAGGGCCAGGATCATTCCTACGATCTTGACCATCCTGAAGCCTGACATTCTTGCAATGTTGACCACCCGGCAAGCGCCTTGGAACTGACATTCCTGCGATATTGACCACCCGGTTCGGCTTGTTCTGTAATCGTTTTGCTTTGCAGTTTTTTCTAAATCGACTGTGAGCAATGGCTGGAAAAACGATTATCATGAGCAAGTTGAAGCAAATTATCAGGCTCCGGAATGAGGGTGTTGCCCTTCAAACCATAGCCCGGGCTGTATCGATCTCTCGCAATACCGTAAAGAAATACCTGCGGCTTATTGAAGTAAAAGGGCTGGACTCCGCGTCCCTGCTGCAGATGGAGGATAACGCCCTGGAGGCACTGTTAGACGATCCAGACCCCGAAGAACAGGAGCGCCTGGCCTACCTGGAGGAGCTATTCCCTTATTTTGAGCGGGAACTGACCCGGACCGGCGTCAACCGTTGGGTGTTATGGGGAGAATACAAGCAGCAATATCCTGCCGGCTTCAGTTATTCCCGGTTCTGTGCCCATTTTAGCCAGTGGAAGCGCCACCGGTCGGCCACGCTGTTTTTTGAACATGCGCCCGGCGACAAGCTTTTTATCGATTTTACCGGTAAGAAACTGACAATCGTAGACCCGGTTACCGGTGAGTTAACCGAAGTAGAGGTGTATGTAGCGATACTGGGTTACAGCCAGCTGACCTATGTACAGGCTGTCGCCTCCCAACGTAAGGAAGATTTTATCGCAGCCACTGAGAACGCCATTCACTTCTTTGGTGGGGTTCCCAAGGCCCTGGTGCCCGATAACCTGAAGAGTGCGGTCATCAAAGCAGACAAGTACGAAGCTGAGTTGAACGCTGACTTTCTGGATTTTGCTAACCATTATGGCACTAGCGTGCTGCCGGCCCGCAGTTACAAACCCCGTGATAAAGCTCATGTGGAGCGGGCGGTGAACATTGCCTACTCCCGGATCTTCGCTCCACTGCGTAACCAGGTGTTTTATAGCCTTAGCTCACTGAACGTAGCCATTGCCGGGCTGCTGGACATACACAACAACAAAAACTTCCAGCAGCGACCAGTAAGCCGCCGGACGCTGTTTGAACAGGACGAAAAGCCGCTGTTGAGCCTTCTGCCAGCCGAACGCTTCGAACTCAAACGGTTCAAAGAGGTCACTGTCATGAAGAATGGGTACATACAGCTGACTGAAGACAAGCATTATTATAGCGTGCCCTACCGGTACATCGGTTGCCGGGTAAAGGTCATTTACTCGGTCACCGCGGTCGCGGTCTTTTACAACAAAGAGCGCATTGCTTATCATGCCCGTAGCTCAAAACGGTATGGACACTCTACCATACATGACCATATGTCTTCTTCCCACCGGTTTGTCAGCGAATGGAATCCCGATAAGTTCATCGGTTGGGCCGCTGCCATATCACCCGTCGTCAAAGAATATATCACTCGCATCCTGGAGGCAGCTTCTTATCCGGAAACGGCTTACCGGAGTTGCGTGGGTATCCTGAGTTACGAGAAAAAGGTGGGCCGGCAGCGGTTGATCCAGGCTGTTGAACGAGCAACCTTCTTCGGCGCATACAACTATACCATCATCAAAAAGATCCTCCAATCCGGACTTGACCAGCTCGCCTTCGGCGAGGAAGTCGCTACCGGCCAGCCGCTTCCGGACCACACCAATATCCGGGGAGCAGCCGCATACAGGTAAATCATTCTCTTCTATAACACAAAAACAACAAATGAGCAGTATTATTCTCAACAAGATGGCCCAGCTGAAGCTGCAGGGCATGTTACGTACCTATCAATCCTTGCTGGATAGCCGGCAGCATCACGATCTTACACATGATGAACTGATCAATACCCTGATCCAGGCAGAGTGGGAAGACCGGGAACATAAAAAGGTAACCCGACACCTGCGGCTGGCCAAGTTCCGCTACGCCGCCAGTATTGAGGAACTGAACTTCGTCAGCAGCCGTGGCCTCGATAAAACCCAGGTGCTCCGGCTGGCTGATGGCAGCTTTATCGATAAAAAGGAGAATATCCTAATCACCGGATCGACTGGGGTAGGCAAGAGCTACCTGGCTTCTGCTCTGGGGCACCAGGCCTGTCAGTTGGGTTATCGTTCACTTTACTTTAATGCTCAGAAGCTGTTCTCCAAACTCAAAATGATGAAGGCAGACGGCTCCTACAGCAGAGAGATCGCCAAGATCGAACGCTATGACCTGCTTATCCTGGACGACTTTGGCTTACAGACCCTGGACAATACCGCTCGCATGATCCTGCTGGAGATCATCGAGGACCGCCACGGACGAAAATCAACGATTATAAGCTCACAGCTTCCGGTTGCCAAATGGTATGAGATCATCGGCGATAGCACGGTGGCTGACGCCATTCTTGACCGGATGGTCCATACGGCCCACCGCCTGGAACTCAAAGGAGAATCCCTCAGAAAGAAATAGAACCTTATTTTTGTACAACCAGCTCTTTACAAGATTACAGAACAGGCCATCATCCGCAGGTGGTCAACATCGTGAGACCGGTGGTCAGCATGGCAGGATTCTACACA
>Ga0134128_10002034_pt1 | contig 25286 bp, 21 predicted proteins | sample KB31754_FD_96462 | JGI IMG/M metagenome (GOLD analysis project Ga0134128, IMG submission 96462) | Terrestrial soil microbial communities with excess Nitrogen fertilizer from Kellogg Biological Station, Michigan, USA - KB3-175-4 | ecosystem: Environmental > Terrestrial > Soil > Unclassified ...
CGCCGATACATCCAGTTTTCGATCGGCCAAATGTATTCGGAGCCGTCCCTTTAATTGCTGAATGGAGATCCTTCCCTCTGCCCTATGCTGTCGCATGCGTGTGCCGCTCTTCATCAGAATCAAGACAATTCGGAAATCCGGGTATTTCGCCAGGGTTTTGGAACTCCTTCCCGTTTCCCGCTGCCAGGAGTCTTCACGCCGCAATTCCTGTAGTTCTCTCTCTAAGTCGATGTCCAAAAGAGGTTCCGCTAAACCTGGCAATCGATTCAATGCTTCAATACCTTCGCCGGGCTGGCAAGTGCTGAGATTCGTAACCATGATGAACACCTTCCTCTTGTGCATCTCCTGCGCGACCGCATATTTCATCCCCCGGGGTTCGCCTTACCAGCGGATGTCTGGAAATTACGGAGACCGGACAAGAGAAATCATCAACCATATGTCCCAACAAAACTGGTCAACATTGCACAACATTCGAGTACGACATCCTGCGACGGAGATTCATTGTTGAACTTTCGGAGACTTGCACAAACGACGCGGCCGCAACTGGCTTCCCAGCTCTACGTCCCGGCAACTTGTCATTCCAAGCTCACGAAGACAGCGCGGAGTACCATTAGGATATGAGTAAGAGGCGTTCAGAATTCCCTGATCCAGCTTACCCTTCCCGCTCGATAGCGGTCTCCGCCCTCCTGCGGCAAGAACCCGACGAAGACGATGAAGATGAAGATGAAGGCGACGGCAGAGAAGAAGATGACGATGATAGTACCGACGAAGGCTACTCGGAGTGAGCACGTCGGGTGAAGAATGAACGGCACGTTTCAAAGTAGCGGAAGAGTTGTTTTGCCAACGTCGGAGAGCCGGGTTGAATCACCCTAAACAATGCGTTCGAGGTTCTAACCCTGCAAAGAAGGGAATGGCCGGGACATCCCATTCAAGTTGGTTTCCAGAACACCGGCTCGGGCTCGAGACTTGGGTAGTGAGAAGGTTTTATGGAATCGCGGCCTGCGTATTTTGTGCGGCGGCGCTGGGTTGGTGGGCGCCAGTTAAGCTGTAGTCCTTGTATTCGATGGTCAGAGTGGCGCGTCCTCCCAACCGGATATAGCTGACCGACTCGTTCTTGAGGGGAAGCCAGAAACCCTCCACTTTCCGGTATTCCTGACGAATCTGGCTCTTCTTCGTCCAGAACGACGGGTTTTCAGCTGGCTCGGCTTCGATTCGAGTGACCGCGAAATCGGTTCCGTCTACCCACACCTGGCCGCGATAGACGTACTTGCTGCGCACCTTCGGGTCGACCCGCAACACGTATCGCCCGCCGGTGCCGGAAGGTTCGTAGCCGATCAGTGCAAAATTGTAGTTATCGCGATTCAGTTGCGTCTTTGCGCTCATGGCGGATTGTGCGGCCTCTTTCTCGCTTTCCAGAAGCTTCTTGAAAACACGCATAACTATTAGGTTCGATCCGCTCTGCGAAACTATTGTGAACTCCTTGGAAGAGGACCGGTCATATGTGGCCAGGACGGTCATCTCGGCAACCCGGTCGGAGGGGAATCCTTTGTAAACGACGCGGTACACGCGCGTCGCCTCTGAATGTAGCAGCGCCTGGGCGCGCTCTTGATTCCTGCGTACCAGATTGTCCACTACCTGGTCGGTGGAAAGAGGCATGTTCTCCGTCGTAGGAGGCGGCGCTCCCGAATCTACGGCAATGAGTTGCCAAACGCACGTCAGGGTCGCGAAGGCAGTCAAGACCCGAATTGTTCGCCCTACCCTCATGTGGACTAAGTTCAGAGCTTAGGTTGTCACAGGCAGATTGATAGCGACTTGACGATCCCAAACTGCTGAAACATCGCCATAACGCTTATTCAGCGATTCCCGCTCCTGCAGCGACTGTGCCTGTGCTCGCCCGCTTGCTTGTAAATCCGAGTAATTGAGTCATCTCTTCGCTGGCTCCCAGTCAGCTCGCGCCAGCCACTAGGGTTATGAGACAAGGCCCCTCCCATTCTTTGTTTCCAGTTGCACCAAGACATACTCCGCATTGCCAAAGTGGTCTGAGCAATTTTGAACACCCAGTTCTTGCGAACGATAGTCAGAAGTGAAAGGTAAACTTTAAGGAAGGAAGACCTCTCCACGGCGGCGTCTTAGGTCTCGGAGGAACGCCAGATCTACCTCAGCATTTCCCCTACTATCCCGTGAACGGAGGATCTGATCAGGTTGGCGGGATGACCCTCATTTTGGCAGGAGAATGGCTAGGTTTGTAGAATGGGGACATGCGAGTAAAACTCGCTCTCTCCGCAGCATCTTCGGCGCAGAAGTTCAGGGGCAACGCGGGCGCTCGCGTAGGGCTCGGGGAAGGACTCGGGAGGGGTGGCCCCTCCCCAAGCTTCCTGAAAGATCGAACCAAGAGTCCCAGGTTCAGCTTCGCTTCGCGAACCTGATTCCCAGTATGAGTCGGCTGGCGAACCCGTATGACAACGCCAGTTGCGAAAGCTTCATCAAGACGTTGAAGCGAGAAGAGATTTACGCGAACGCGTGCAAAGATCTAGAGCATTTGCGTGCGAACATCGAGGAATTCATCGAGCGGTATTACAAATCGGCAGCGATTGCACTCGGCCCTGGGCCACCGTTCTCCGGAAGAATTTGAACGACCTAGCGAGTGTCGAAGCTCGGCAGACTCTCGGAGTGTAACGATGGAGTTCTTTGCGAACCAGACTAAGACTTCTATAGAGATGCCGGGGAATGGGACTCAATTCGCCGTCCCCTTCCCCAGACCCCATCTCCGGCTAGGAAACGATGAACGAAACAACTCAATCAATCCGCAACTGTGCCAATTTGAAACTGTCTCAACCGAGGGATTCACCCCCAGGGCACTCCGTCAGCAATGTGACTCTCGGAAGTGGTTTAGAATCAGTGAAGCCCTTCACGCGGGCGGTTAGCTCAGTTGGTTAGAGCGCCTGCCTTACAAGCAGGAGGCCGCAGGTTCGAGTCCTGCACTGCCCACCATGTATTTCCTGGGATCGACGTCCCCACGCTTTCTTTCCCGCCAGGTTTTTCATTGAGGCCTACAGTCGGAGTCTCCCAATCATTTTAGGCAGATCTCGCCGTCGGCTGCTCCCGAGTCGTTACCACGTTTATCAGGGAAAGTGCTTTTGGATGTTACTTCCAAAACGCCTATGCGATTCTCGAACCGGTTAAGTCTCATGATCCCGCTTTGCCTCGTGCTGCACCTTGCTTCCGGCGGCGTGTACGCCCAAGCACAATCGGACAGTCCGGGAGATGACCATCAAACAATTCAGGTGCTGCTGCAGAGAATTCAAGAGCTGGAGAGTAAAGTCAAAGTATTGGAAGCACAGCGCAGCGACAGTTCCCAGAGCGTGCCATCCGAGATCAAGCCCGAGACGGCCGCCGCGCTCGGCCAGGCCCAAAGACCTTCGCCAGCCGACGCTGCCTCGGATTCCATGAGCATGGCAACCCGCGATGAGCGAGCCCTGAACCCGCACTTGAATATGCGTGGCTTTGCCGATGTTGGGTTCTTCAGCAATCGCAACGGCGCGGCGCCGTTCGATCACAGCGCCTTCGCTCTTGGGCAGTTCAACTTGTTCATAACTTCTCGCTTGAGCGAACGGGCCAGCATGCTCTCAGAAGTCGTCATCGAAGCGGACCCTTCCAATGAGGTCGGCGTGGATCTTGAGCGACTACTCTTCAATTACGACGTAAATGATTATCTGCAATTCTCAGTCGGCCGATACCACACGGCGATTGGGTACTACAACACGGCTTACCATCACAGCTCATGGATGCAGACGGGCAGTCGGCCGACCTTTTCTTTTCGAGTTCGAAGATGATGGCGGAATCCTTCCCATCCATAACGTCGGCGTGAGCGTCACAGGCAAGCTGATTCCCGGGGCTCTGGGGCTGCATTACATCGCGGATGGGCAATGGTAGGACATCACGATCGCCGCTGCTGGACTCGGTCCAGAACCGGGTAGATGAGAACAACCGTAAAGCGGTCAACTTGGCATTGTTTGCGCGGCCGGAAATCGTTCCCGGTCTACAAACCGGATTTTCTATCTATTTGGATCGATTGAATCCGGAGGCCGGCACGCTGATTCAGAACCCGGCGTCTCCGCTGCCTGGATCTGTGCTGGCCAACCCTCAAATCAATGAACGGATCTACCAGATTTCGAGGCGCTGGGGATCGGCCAAACCTTACTTGCGCTACCAGTACATTCATGCCAATGCATATGAACCGATTTTCGGAGATGTAGGGCTGCGTCAAGGGCCTCAGGCAGGTGTTCGTTTTGGCTTCAACGAGGCGGCCGCTTGGAAGCTGCAGTACGAACACGCAATGGCGAGCGGGCAGCCCGCGGCAGATGGAGTGGCCACCCAGATCGCATTTACTTTCTAGGAATCGGACTATGAGAATCGTCTTGCGCAGTGCGATCCTGCTGATCCTTGGGAGTGGGGCAATGTCCACGCTCGCAAAGGCGCAATCTTTAGACGGACAGTTCGCGGTGATAACCAACCCCAAGAACTCAGTGGAGAGCATAACTTCGCGGCAGCTGCGAAAACTCTTGCTGGGAGAAGACAAGTTTTGGGAGTCGCGCACTCCGGTGTATCTGATCTTGTGAGACGCCAGTTCACCGGAAGGAGAATTTGCGGTGAAGCAGCTGGCCTCAATGAGCCCGACCGACTACCGCCAGCATTGGAACGCAAAGGTTTTTTGAGGCGAAGCAACCGCAGAACCCCTGATCGTGCCTTCCAACGGGCTCGCATCGGGACTGGTGGCCTCGCGACTGGGATCCATTTGCATCATTCCCGCACCCAATGTTCCCAAAGACGCGAGCGTGAAGGTCTTAAAGGTCGACGGCAAGCTTCCGGGAGAATCGGGATACCCTCTGCACCTATGACTGGGCAAGCTGTTCGGTAATTCCTGGTAATCACTGCAAGCGGTTGATCTATCGTCCCTTCACCCCTTACAAACAGGCGGTCGCCGGTTTGAGGTCTGCACTGTCCACCACTCCGGTGGCTGACCCTTCCCCATTTTTGTCGATTTGGCCGACGTATACCCAAATTCCAGAAGCTAGCTTCGGGCAGGTTACCTGTGCTAGTATCCCGCCGTGCAACCCAGGTCCCTGGTTATCGAAGATGCATCTGATCCCCAGAGCGGAGCGCATATCCTTCGTCTCAGCGGACCGCTCGTTCTCACCACGCTGGCTGAATTCCAATCTAGAGTGCGTGCCGAGCAGTCCCCCAACCTCATACTTGACCTAACCGACGTGCCCTATGTCGACTCGGCGGGAATCGGTGCGCTGGTCGGGACCTATGTCAGGCACCAGCGAGACAAGAACGGACTGTCACTTGTGGGTGTCAACGACCGAGTTCATGAAGCCTTGAAAATTGCCCATATCGAGCAATTTTTCCGGTTCTTCGCTACCCTTGGCGAAGCGCAAGCTAAACGGACCGTAAACTAACCGTCAGAAAATTGTCGTCTGTCCAACAAACCCCCTTGAAGCGGGCTGTCCCGAAGCCGCGGAGCGCATGCATTGCGAGCTGAGGCGCAACCGCGCCCCTGCCGAATTGAGACAGGCTACGGCGTAACTGTGGCAATGAACGTTCCCCAGTTCGCAGCTAATACTCCGGGAGGCAGCGAAATCAAAGGCGGGTTGATTGCTTCGGTCGCCATCCAGATGCTGCCGGCCTCGTCGGATACGGCAGCGGAGTAGTCTCCCCAGCGCCCCACACGGCCGATTGGAAAATACCCGGTGAACCCATCGTCCGGGCCGAACCCTGGATCTGTAATGACGATTGCCCCTGCGCCGTTCACGGCATCCAGGGTGGCGTATCCGGCACTGGGATAATAGTCTTCGCCAGCAACCGAGAACACAATGGCCCCTTTGCCGCTTGCGTTCACAGCAACCGCCGGGAACAACACCGCGTTTTGCTTGGGTGACTGGATGGAGACATAACCCTGGTTGACAACCGACGCGCTCAGCCCGCCGCTAACCGATGGCGCGAGTGCAAACCATGCTGCCCCTGCGCGAACCGGGCCCTGACCAGGCCTCGCTCGCGTGGGAACCGCAGTCCACAGATTCCCGCTGCGAAGACCACCTGCTGCATGCGGTCGTCATTTGCCGCCACGAGTTCCTCATGGACCTTCAAGCCGCCGCTGGCCAGGAAGTCGGCATAGGGAGTCGAACCGCTCTTCTGATCGGTGGCGGGCGGGAACCCGTATGCCTCGGTGTTTACGACCACATTTCTGAGTTGAAGGTTCGGAACACCGCTGAGCGAACTGGTATTCGTTATAGCCCAGACCGACACGCGATCATCGACCGTATGAGCCGGATCAAGAGCGCTGACAAAATACTCCGTTCCACCTTGAGCGTTTTCATACGTGCCCCCCGGGGGAACTGTTGCTGGCTGAATCGATCGGGCCGGAGTGCCGGGTGCGGCATTGAGGTTGCCAAAGTGAACGGCGTTGATGGTTCCGCCGCCCCCAGCTTCAAGCGTCCCCAACGATATTGCATAGAGCTGAGCACCCCGGAACCCACTGGGAGGTAGCAGAAAGGCATTCGTCGCTATGTAGAATCCGTTCGCATCGGCCCCGATGAGCGGTTGGTCACCGAAACAACCGGTCGGGCACCCGCCGAAACGCGCATCGCCATCCTTACTGATGTCGAGCGAGAAGACGTCCCACCCACCTAAGGGGTTATTGGTTTGGCTGACGGCAATCAGGATTTGCGATGTGCTGCCAAGGTCCCCGGTATTCGGGTCCTTGGCAATTTCCAACTCGGTTACTAAAAAATGGCCATTCACGGAGTCGTAATATGCCCGTGGGTCGGAGAGAAATGGACCGAACGGCGGCACGGCTTGGTTGTTTTGCACCATGAATGTCGGGAGCAGCCCAAAGAATGCACTCATCGATTCAAACCCGAACAACTTCCCTTGGGTATCGAAAATCGCAATGGCATTATTGATGGTCTCAAGCACGAACCCGTTCCCGACCGCCAAACCCTGATCCGGAGGCTCCAACTGGCCGTTGTTTCCATTCGGGAAACCAGTCGCTGCAATCGCTTGCAAAAGCTGATCGAGACCATTAAACCCGCGAAAGCTCCCTGAGCCGATCGGATTGCCCGCCGGTCTAGGAACGAAATTCGAAGGCAAACGGGCTGGACTGTTGTTGCCTGAAATACCAGGAATGTCGAAGGTTTCGTCGACTTCCGGTCCCTCGACGATTTCTTTCACTGGCCCGCTCGACGCTTTCCCCGGTTTGAATTTAGTAGTGCCGACGAATGAAACAGGTTTAATGGAAGTAGTCTGCGCCACTAGACCTACGCAAATGAATAAGAGCCCGGTGACACAAATAAGAAAGGAAAGTCGTCTCATCTTTTACTCCTCATACGGCCCTAGAGAGTTAGTGGGCCTCTGTAGCTGGTCTTTATTCCGAAGAGCGCGGTTGCCGCACCAGTCGGGCGTTGCAGGCCAAAAACGAACCTCAACACTATACGCCGAAGTGCTTTGTGTTGCTTTTGCGCTTTGTAAAATCTTGGGCGAAAACCTCGGGCCAGAGTCGATCTTAACCTTCAAATGGCAGGCGAGATTTCGTTGGATGAGGCCCTAACCCTGTAGAATAATTTCCCCAAGTCTAAGGAGCATGTCATGGGCGATAAACTGACGTGGGACGACGTCGAGAAGATCGGAGTGCTGCTCTCAAGAAAGCATCCTGAGCTTTATCCGCTCTCAACCGACTTAGCGGAGTTACATCGGCGGGTGACGAACTTACCAGGGTTTCAGGATAATGCTAATACTTTCGATAAGACTAAGCTGGAGGCGATTCAGGCGGCTTGGAACAACGAGTTTCTTGATCGTACCCAATAAACCTGTGCAGTTGCGCTGGTGAAGCGTTCATCGGGCCAGAGTCGACCTTGTATTCAAGAGGCGAATGCCCAGTATCTATTCCAGCTGGGATCATGGTGCTTCTTTCACCTGGGCGCCACTCGTCATCACAGGCAAGCCAATCCGCCGCAATATGCTTTGAACCCCCGGAGTGTTACGTATACTTTCCATGCTCGGATCCAGATGAAGGTAGATGAGCCAATGGGAACGCTCTTCGTAACATTTCTCCAGATACTCAATCGCGCGTGCGTTTTCTCCCAAGCCAACACATATTCCTGCCAGGAAGTATGGCGCGACATATTTTTGCCCAGCTAGTTCTGCAAGGTCATCGAGTATTTGGCGTGCTTCTTCAGACCTGGCAGCGGTAGCAAGGGTATGAGCGAGTGCCGCGCGAATCAGGGGGCTCCCGCCTGATAGGGTTACTCCCTTTCTTCCTTCAGAAACAGCGATTTCATAGCGACCCGTTTTCCTAAGCAACAGGCCTAGGATCCAATAGGTGACGGGGTAGTTGGGGTCCAAATCAACGGTTCGTCGCAGTTGTTCGATGGCTTCGCCGTAGCTCCGGCTAAAGTAAAGTTGCCACCCCGCCGCGACATTAATGATCAGCGACAACGGATCAAGGTCCTGACTCTTCTTCATCCTGACCATAGCTTCTTCGTGTCGCCCCATCGTCATCGCGTACTCCGCGTACCAATGGCTGGCGGTTGGGTATGCTGGACCAAGTTCGAGGCTGCGCTCGAATTCGCCCCGAGCGTTGTCCCACTGCCAGTCGTAGAGCCACAAGACCGCCGCTAACGACGTGTGAGCCTCGGCAAGATTGGGGTCGAGTCGCAAGGCCACCTGGGCCGCAGCCTTGCCCTTTGCGAATGCCTCTTTCGGCGGGAGATAGCTGTTCCATCCCAACAATACAAAGCAATCCGCTAAACCCGCATACGCCAACGCGTAACCGGCATCGATCTCAATTGCGCGCTGAAAGTACTCTATCGCTTTGTAGAAGCTTGGTTCGGTCCACTGGTTCCAATGGTGACGACCTCTGAGGTAACCGCGGTAGGCTTCCGGGTTCTCGGTGTGCCGTTTTGTTAGTTGCTTTTTTTCTGCTCGGGTCAACTTCAACCGTAGCTTTCCCGATATCTCATTCGAAATTTCATCCTGTACAACAAAAATGTCGCCAGGTTTGCGATCGTATTGCGCGCCCCAAAGCTGAGAGCCGGTAGGAACATCCACTAATTCGGTCCCAATGCGCAGCGAGCCACCGCTTTGCATGATTCTTCCGGTGAGAACGGTGCGCACGTTAAGCTCGCGACCAACGGCTTGAGGATCAATGTCCCGTACCTTGAACCTGGAAACTGTGCTCTGCGCCATCACGCGTAGATTCGGTAGCTTCGCCAAAATATTGGTGAGGGTCTCGCTGATACCATCACTCAGGTATTCGTGTTCAGGATCACCGCATACGTTCTTGAAGGGCAAAACCGCAATCGAGTCAATCACCTTGGAGATTCGATGGGGACGCACGGCAGAGTTTTGTCCAGAGGAACCTTGGGCTTTTTTGCTATTGGACACCGAATGGCTGGCGTTTGACCCGACGGTGCCTTCTTGAACGCTTCGACCCCAATCCTTATCTCGATCTCGCTTGAGTCGTTCGAGTTCAGCCCGCAGGTCCGCTGCGTGCTGATAACGCAGGTTCCTGTCCTTCTCCAAGGCTCGGCGGATTACATCCTGGAGGGCAACAGGCATATCGGGATTGAGTTGAATGGGAGCTACGGGATCATGGTGGAGAATCGCATCCGTAATCAGAGCGGATGTGATCCCTTGAAACGGCAACTTCCCGGTGACCATTTGGAACAGGGCAACACCGAAGGAGAACAAATCCGTGCGCCCGTCTAATTCTTGTGCCCGAACCTGCTCTGGAGACATGTAAGCGGCGGTTCCCATCGCGATCCCCGCACTCGTGAGATGTTCTTCCCACTCAAGGTTCGCGACGCTCGTGCTGGCGTGTTCAGGCTTGAGAAAAAACTTCGCGATCCCAAAATCCAAAATCTTGGCCTGACCGCGCGTAGTCACAAAAATATTGGCAGGCTTGATATCACGGTGAACGATGCCTTTTGAGTGAAAGGCGTCTAGAGCATCGGCGATTTGGATGCCGAGATCCAGTACGGTCTCAATTTCGAGAAGTTTGCCACGGATCTGCTGCCGGAGTGTCTGGCCCTCCAGCAATTCCATCGCGATGAAGGTTTGCCCTTGAACCTCATCAATTTCGTAAATGGTGCAGATGCCCGGATGATTCAAGGCAGAAGCAGCCTTGGCTTCGCGCTGAAAACGACTGAGTTCGAGTGGGCCTTTGGACGCTTGGTCAGGTAGGAACTTGAGCGCGACAAAGCGACCGAGCTTGAGATCTTCAGCTTTAAATACTACTCCCATCGCGCCGGCGCCCAGTTCTTCAACCACGCGGTAGTGCGAGATGGTTTGTCCAATCACTCGGCGAATCTTACGTCTGTGAAATTGGCGAGTCAATCTCTCAGAGACCTCGGGACGCCTGAAATCGCCAGGTGGTTGGTCAAAGTCGTTGGCGGTCGGCTTCGTAGTGAAGCTCTCGCGGTATGGATGCTGGGTTGCGACGCCGCTCAGCTTCTGATTCCCATGATTCGTCACTTCGCTGTAGGATGATGGCGGCTTTCCGATTACCATGCTCAAGCTCATTCGTCTCGCTGCCCTCACGGTGGTCGCGAGTGCATTTGCGACTCCCAACTACATGTGCGCTCAACCCCAAGCTAAACCTTTTCGCGTCGTCATCGCCGGGCTCGTACACGGCCACGTCGCTGGCTTTCTCTCTGCGGCTCAAAAGCGACCGGACATCCAGATCGTCGGCATCGCTGAGCCTGACCAGCGGGTTGCTCAGCGCTATGCGGACCAGTTCAAGCTCGAATCGAGCGTACTGTACTCCGATCTCGACCGGATGCTTGAAATCCTCAAGCCCCAGGCGGTGCTCGCATACTCCGACACGAGAGAACATCGGCGCATAGTCGAGATCGCAGCTCGGCACCACATTCCAGTAATGATGGAAAAACCATTGGCCGTTTCACTCGATGACGCGCTCGCCATCAAACGAGCTGCAGATGCAGCGAACATAACGGTCCTGGTGAACTATGAAACCACATGGTATCCGAGCAATATTGCCGTCTCTAAGCTGCTAGCGGAGGGTGCTCTTGGCGACATTCGCAAGGTTGTCATTCACGATGGCCACAATGGTCCGAAAGAAATTGGAGTTCAACCCGAGTTTTTGGACTGGCTTACCGATCCTGCCCGCAACGGCGCGGGCTCGCTTTTCGATTTCGGCTGTTACGGCGCCGACCTCATGACGTGGCTCATGCACGGTGAGACTCCCACCACGGTGACCGCCGTCCTGCAGCAGATGAAGCCGCAAATCTATTCTCGCGTGGACGATGAAGCGACTGTAATCGTTACCTATCCAAAAGCTCAGGCAATTTTTCAGGCATCCTGGAACTGGCCGTTCTCGAGAAAAGACATGGAAGTCTATGGCGAAACCGGCCAAGTCATAACGGTCGGTCGCGACGCGGTTCGAGTGCGCCGCCAGCCGGACAGGGAGGAGCACACCGAAATGGCCCAGCCCGTTCCCAGTCCGTATGATGATTCGATTTCTTACTTGATTGCGGTCGTGTCAGGAAAGATCAAGCCTGAAGGACTTTCGGGTCTCGACGCTAACGTCACCGTAGTGCGCATCTTAGCCGCGGCGCGCGAGTCCGCGCGAATTGGGCAGACCGTCAAACTTCCCTGATGGCAGGGCTCACGTCGATGCCCGAAAATACGAGAAATAGCCGAATAACTTTCCGAATCGAGGAGAGTGGTCAAGAGCCTGCTGGTCCCCGAAATTGCGGCCACCATGCCGCACTCGCAACCACCCGAGGGCGGTGCTGAACGCGTTCGGCGAAGCAATCGACGCCGCAACCGCTTCTTTCGCGGGTGATTGGCTTGGACGCTAGCGCCGTGCGGGGCCTAAGCACTTACTTACCTTGGATAAATTCTTCGACTTCCATGGAAGTCGGCATCGACGGTTGTGCGCCGTATCGCGAAACAGAAATGCCCGCAACCGCGCAGGCATACCGGGCACTCTCAAGCGTAGATTGACCGCGCAGCAGGGCCACGGCAAAGGCGGCGTTAAAGGCATCTCCGGCAGCGGTTGAATCGACCGCGTTGATTAGGAACGCCGGAATAAATTGCTTCTCTTGACCCTGTTCCGCAACCAAACAACCACGCGCCCCAAGTTTTAACAATACGTTACGCGCGCCTAACGCGAGCAGCTCGTCGGCGGCAGCGCTGACAACCGAGTCGTTATTTCCATCAATAGCCCGCCGCAAGAGAATTTCGGTTTCACTCTCGTTCGGCGTAAGCCATTCCACTCTGCGAAGCAGGCTCTGGGGCAAATCACGCGCTGGTGCGGGATCGAGCATCATCGGAATCTGGTTTTGCTCAGCGAATACAGCCAGGTATTCCACCGTTTCCAGTGGGATCTCCAGCTGTGCCAGGAGAAACCCGGCTTGCTTTAGAACCGAAGCCGATCTTTCCAACTGCTCGGGCAAGAGCAGCCCGTTTGCTCCGGGCACCACTACGATGTTGTTTTCGCCGTCGGCAGCAATGGTGATCAGCGCGACGCCTGAAGATTGGTTCACCGTCGTGACCGCGCTGGTGTTGATCTTGACATCGGTGAGCGCTTCCCGTAGCTGCTGGCCAAACGCGTCGTGTCCTACATTCCCGACCATGTAGGTGGGATATCCGAGCTTGGCAGCGGCAACCGCCTGATTCGCTCCTTTTCCACCGTGAAATGTCTGGAAGCTGGAGCCAATGATGGTCTCCCCCGGCTTCGGGATGTGGTCTGCTCCCGCGACCAGATCAAGATTGATGCTGCCTACAACCACGACCGGTTTTGTCATTTCATCGGCTCCCGAACATTGGCGCAATCGCGATTAGCCCCAACCCAAGCAGAAAGAAGAAAAACATGCCCGGAATCAACTTTCGCGACGAACTGGGCGCTTCCTTGAATTCCTTCCAAACAAAGACACCCCATACGGCGGAAACCATGGTGGCGCCTTGACCGATAGCGTACGAGATGGCAGGCCCGACGATCTGGGCATGGGAGGCAACAAAATTGAAAACGGCTCCCGTGCACCAGATGATTCCACCCACGATTCCCCATAAATGCCAAGAAGCTTTTGCCTGCACATATTGGCCCATCGTCACCCGAGGGGTTGAGGTAAGAGGCTTCCTCATGAGTGCGTAATTGAAGGGAATCGCACAAAGCGCTGTACCTAGGGCAAAGAAGAAAGCCACGGAATAAGGACCGAGCGAATTCTCGCCCGTGATCGCCGTTGTGACCAACGGATAGAAGCTCCCCATCAGGACCCCACAGGCGATGCTGATCCAAATCCCACGGGCGCTGAGTGCCTGCCGCTCCTTCTCGCGTCTGCGATACGCGAGGGCATCCAGAATGATGGCGATGATGACCAGGATCACGCCAGTAAAGATGAGTACTGGCTGGCCTTTTGGTGCGACGATGTAATTCAGGAGTACGCCGACCACAAGGGCCAGCCCAATACCCACAGGAAACGCCACTGCGAGCCCCGCGATATCGATCGCGGCCACCAAAAGGAGGTTGGCCACATTGAATACGGCGCCACCAGCAAGCGCAAAGAGGATGTGCCGGGAGTCCGCCTGATGAATGTTGCTGAAGAAGGAAAGCGGCCCGCCGCCCAGACTGCCGAGCGTCAATCCCCAAAGCAGGCTCCCGAGGATGATGCCAATCTCGTAATCCCAATAGAAGAGTTGAAACGCGTAGCTCGGGGTGAGCTTCATTGTGTTCGCCCAGGATCCCCAACAGATCATGCTGATAATCATGAAGGTCAGGGCGGCGAAATACGCCTCAGGTTGATACATTCTCTCCTCATTCCTGCGATGCGCCGCCATTATACGGAAATCAAGAAATTGCGCTCTGCCAGGAGGCCATGTGTTTCTGCACAACGTTGCTCTTGGTCACCACCGTTTGCGCTCAGACCTCGTTCTCCAGCGCTGTCGAGCCCTGGTTCCGAGTTCGACTTGGAGGAGCTCTGCGCGGAGCCGCGGAGTGCGCCAATTCGAAAGACCTATCGAAATTAAGGTGCCCGGTTCGGCCGGGAATGTCATGGCTGGCTGTTCTTCGGTGCTTCCGGAGCCGCGAAAGTTGTTACGACGGCTCGCCGCTGCTATCTTGTCCTGCTATGAGTCCCTGTTATTCAAAGCGCATCGCGACCTCACTCCCCCTCTTGCTGGTTTTGATCGGCGTGGCATGGTCGCAAACATCATCGCCTCGCGTTTTTGTCTTGCATTCCGCACGCTTGCTCGACATCGAGAGCGGTCGCATGGTGATACCTGGCGAGGTTCTAGTTCGGGGCGACCGAATCGCGGAAGTGGGTCAACACGTAACGCGCTCACCCGGAGCTGAAGTCATTGACCTCGGCGAGCGCACCTTGTTGCCTGGTTTGATCGACGCGCACATTCATTTGTTTCTGCATCCCGGTGCGGAAGATCTCCAGACGGTCCTCGAGTCCGTGCCGCAGCGCACGATCATGGCAACCCTGGCAGCGCGCGACGACCTGATGGCCGGGTTCACCGCCGAACGCGACATGGGTACCGAAGGCGCGGGCTCTGCTGACGCCGCTGTACGCAATGCCATCGATAACGGTCAAATTCCAGGCCCCCGGCTCAGACTGAGCGGTAATGCGATTAACACTCTTGGTGGACACGAGGACGCAATCGGCTACAACCCTGCGCAACATGTGCTTCCCAATGCCGACTATGCCAACGATGCGCAACAACTCGTGGAGGTGATGCGCCAGCAATACAAGGAGGGCGCGGATTTCACGAAGATCTACCAGACGGGCCCCGACCGGGTCGTGGACGGCCAAGTTTCGACTCCCTACCAGTACACGGAACGGGAGCTTTCGGCAGCCGTGCAAGAGGCCAAGCGGTTAGGCAAGCGGGTGGCAGTTCACGCGACGGGAGGGATTGGGGTCCTGTACGCGGCCCAAGCCGGAGTCGCTTCGATCGATCATGCCTATCAGCTAAGTGAAGACACCATGCGCTTGATGCATGAAAAAGGCATTTTTGCCGTACCGACGTTCACGATTTCTGAGTACTTTGAGGTCCATCCCCTACACCCCGGAACTGAACAACTCGAGAAAGACTTACTGGAGCTGCATGTGCGCGAGTTTCGCAAGCAGCTGGCGGCAGGCGTGCCGATCGCGATGGGATCAGATGTTGGGCCGTTTCCGCACGGAACGCAAGCGCGGGAATTGGAGCTGATGGTGAAGTATGGGATGACGCCGCTTGCCGCTTTGCAGGCTGATCTGATCAACGGCGCCAAGTTGCTCGACTGGGAAGGGCAGATCGGTCAGTTGAAGGCTGGCTTCCTAGCCGACGTTATCGCGGTGCGCGGTAACCCCATTGACGACATCACCGCATTGAAAAATGTCGATTTCGTCATGAAAGGTGGAACGGTATACAAGCATCCATAGGTAGGCTGGCTGTTGCTCCGCTTAACTCTTAATCAGTGGTGGCCAAATTTGCGACACGCCGCGGAACAGACTGGCGGTCTTCTCCAGGCGTTTTGTCCCGTCATGGATGGCGATCCGATGCGGCGTGGCTACATCGCTATAGCCCTCCCACAGCGAAACCCCGGCATAAGCCCCGTCTTTTCGCAGAATGTAGTACGTCATATCGATGTATTGCAGGCGCTCCTCGTCACCGTTGTAGTTGCGGGCGATACGCTGAAGCGCATCCATGCCGGCCTCTAGAGGAGACATTCCCCGTCTCATGCTTTCAATGATGGTGTGCGCCCCCGCTACCTTGATATTTTCTTCGCCACTCCCGGTAGCGCCCGCCGAACCCACGTCCTGATCCGCGTAGCATCCTGCGCCAATAATCGCTGAATCTCCCACCCGCCCGGGAATCTTCCAGGCCAGGCCGCTCGTCGTCGTGCAGCCGGAGATTTCCCCCTTTGCATTGAGAGCGGAGCAATGAGTGGTCCCGGTGGGAGGGAAAACAACGTAGCGAATCGCATCCCAGCGCGACTCTGGGGGAATGCCAATCTGCGCTGCAATTTCATTCATGCGCTCCAGATGGTCGTGCCATTCTTCGGAAAGAGCGCGCTTTCGAAGTCGAGAGCGCCAGTCTGGACTGGAGAGCGAGGCCCCCCACCAGTCCGCGTGGGTTTCTTTCCAGAGCAGCCACTCCTTTCGGGACTTGTCAGTCAGAAGGTTCTCTCGCGGAAAGCCCTGGGCAACGGCGAATCTCTCTGCGCCCTCTCCGACGAGCATCACGTGCCCGGTGTGCAGGCGCACCGCATTCGACAGCAGGGAAGCGTTCTTGATGTTGCGAACCCCACCCACCGACCCAGCGGTGCGTGTTGGTCCGTGCATGCAGCATGCGTCGAGTTCCACGACGCCCTCTTCATTCGGATGGCCGCCCAGTCCCACGCTCTCGTCATTCGGATCGTTCTCGGGCCCCTGAACAACCTTCAAAACTGCGTCGAGCGTGTCGCCGCCACCGGCAAGGAACGAGTACCCACCGTCTAAGTAATTCGAGGCATTTTCGGCGCTGATGAGTACTGGAGGTTTAGCCTGGCCTGCAGAATTCTTCTCATCGGCAACATTCGCAGCCTTGATGGCGTTTGGTGTTGAGAGAGCAACCGCACCCGCAAGGACGGACTGTATGAAATCACGGCGAGCAATGGACACTGAAATTGTCTCCCTGCCTGAGTGAGGAAGCGTACTTGGTGCAAGGCGATGACGTCAATACCACCAGGGCATACCACCAGGTATGCCGAGGCCGGCACGAGAGGCATTGCTCAATGCATGGCGCGTGGCTTAGTAGCCGAGCAGCCCGACCGGCGATCAGCGAAGCAAGTCTAGAATCTTTGAAGTGCGCTTCAGAAGTTCTTGCTGATAAGCGGTTACGCTGATGAACTCAATGCCATGATGGAACCCGCTTCGGCGCCGCACAATGCCGCGCATTTCCATGACCTGGGAATTGTAAGGAAGGTGGAACTTCATGGACAACGCCGTATCCCTTTCGAGCTGGCGAGTCAAGACCAGGCACAGGCCACTGGCGCTGAAATCAGAGGCCTCCCCACCGAAATCGACATAGCGTTTGCCTGCGAAAACCGTGACTTGAACGGGAATCGTCACACAATGCCGCTCGGTTCCGCGCTGAGATTGTCGTTTCGGTTCTTTCAATGTTTGTCCACGTAGGGCATAGCGGCTGAAGGAGACACGGTTCCTGTCATTCTTAGCGCCTTCCGCAAAGGAGTCAATGAAAGACCGTCAAAGAGCCTGCACCGAAGGTAACTTCAGTGATGCCACAAAACGGATACCTGGCTATTGCAGGAGACGCAGCCTCATGGTTTGACTTTCGAAAAATCTCAGTGGCTGAGACTTTGGGCGTCACAGTTGACGACAGCCTGATGCCCGCTTTTGTTGCCGTCCGAGTGGTGGGTAAACAATTCAAGTCCCCCGGGAAAATGAAGCAGAGAACTGTATTCGATGTGCAACACGCGCCGACTGCCGTCGATGACCTTTGAGGATGAGTGGATCAGCAAAGGTTTCATCAAAACCAGTCCTCCCGCTCCCACATGACACTCGACTGGATGGATCTTGTTGGCCAACTCGTGAATTGAGTCATCGGAAAGCACGCCTAATCTGTGCGTAGCTGGCACCACTCGAAGCGGCCCGTTGATGCCATTTGAATCGTCAAAATTTATGCGGATGGCGAGAATATTTTCCAGCACGAAACCTGGCGCATGCGCGCAGCTCACACCCTCTTTCACCGACCATGGGCCCCAGCCTGGTATTTCGTGGCGTTCTCGCAATGGCAATGCCGTGTCTTGATGCCAAGTAACCAGCCAGTTCGAATCGAGAGATTTATCGAAGAGGGTCGCCCTGAATGGAAAGGCTCGCCGCCCGAGAGCCGAGCGTGCGAGTGTCAAGATCCGTGGATCAAGAGCAACCTCGCGAACCGCCTCTACGTCCATGGCGCGACGCATTCCCGCACGCGAGCGCGGAATCTTTGAACCCAACACGGCGCGGAGGAGGGAGGAGACGGCGGCGCCGCCGAGAATGCCCGGAATGACCTCGAACCCTTGTTGCTCGAGGCTAGGCATTTATCTTGTCCCTGAGCGCCTTGCGGGTGTTTGGCTGATCTGAATCAACGACCGATGTCCGACGGGTACAAAACTCAATTCCCGTGCCGCCAGCAGTCCATTCACCGCCTCTCGCACCCTCGACCGCGGCACGAAGCTTCCGAAAAACGACTCGAGTTCCGGCAAGTCTGCCGCTATTACGCAATCCAGGTACTTAGAGAGCAATGCCGAGAGCGCTGAGTTGACAGACGTGTTTACGCCTTCCGACACTGCATCCGGAGTCCAGCGCTGCAGCACGTCCCACGATGCCCCCTCGCGTTCGTCATAGTCAACTCGGGTAATTCGCAGCTTCGACCACAGTTCGGCGAGTGAGCGATCAAGAGCGGAGACGGAAATTCCCTTACCTAGATCATCGAGCAGCTTGAGCTTCGAGATCGGCCCTTTGCGGTGAATGATTTGATACGCGTCACAGGCAAGCTGAGAATACGGCGATCGTGGCCCCGATTTCGGAGCTTGCCGTGGGTTGCGCTCGCCGAGGAGAGCGTAAAAGTAGGGAAACACGGCAGCCGAAAGCAGGAAGGCGTTGTTTTCATCGAACAGATTCGCTTCGTAGGCGGACTTATCGCGCAAAGTCCGGACCATAAGCTCGATCGCATCTTTCGCCCGTGGATCAGTAAAGGCTTGCTTCTGTGTGGGCAGCTTTTCGTCTGATCCGCACCATGCGCCGATAAACGTTGGAACCAGAATCGGCGTGGGCAGCGGCAGCATCAGGCAGAATCCCACCGTCTCGATGAAGGCGCGGGCGTCATCGAGGGTGCGCACCGGCTTGCCTAGGAGGTGCCACTTTTCTCGCCGAAGTTCAATGAGTTCCAGATCGGTCATGAGGACACTAGCTGGGTTGGCCTTGGCCCGACCTTCTGGCCCGAGCCCTTAGGAGCAGGCCGAGAAAAATTCCAATAGCGGCTATGGCCATTACGTGCGATGTGACCGCGGCGCCAAACTCTCCAGCCGTGAGATAAACCACTTTCTGGTGAATCTTCACCGCATGCGTGCGGCCGCTGCTCACGTCGGCAACCGTAGGCCGGGTCTGACCGTAGCGATGCACTTGGTAGACGCTCGCAATCGACATAACCAGGGCCATAAGCCCAATGGCCCATGTGAGTCGACGAGAAGCTTGCGACCTGGTGGTTGGTTCTGCCATAGCTGGTTTTCTTGTCGTTGTTCGTTCTTTAGCGCTCGACGCGTTCTTTCTGGTTCATAGCTCTCTTCCTTAGATTCGTTTGAAGGCTCTTTGAATGTCTTTCAATGAGTATCGCAAAACTACGGGCCTTCCGTGGGGGCACGACATCGGGCAGTCGGTCTTCGCCAGCTCCTCGAGAAGCCATTCCATTTTATTCTGCTCGAGCGGCATGTTGACCTTGATGGCGGCATGACACGCGATGGACGCTGCAATACGCCCTCGGATCTGGTCGAGATTGAGTGCCTGCTGTTCGTGAGAAAAGTGATCCAGCAGTTCATGGAGCATGTGCTCGACCTGAGTGCTCTGCACTCCTGCAGGCGCAACCTTCACCGCGATGCTGCGCGCGCCAAAGGGCTCGGCATCAAAGCCGTTCTTCTGTAGTTCGTCAGAGATGTCCGCGAAAACCACCTGCTGCGCAGGAGTCAGCTCGATGACGATGGGCATCAGTAAGCGCTGGCTTTCAACCTGTTGCCGTGCGCGTTGCTTCAACACCTTTTCGAATAAGACCCGTTCATGAGCGACGTGCTGATCGATGATCCAAAGGCCTTCCCGATTCACAGCCAGAATGAATGAGTCGCGTAGTTGCCCGAGAGGTCTGAGAGATGACAGCTTGCCCATCTCGTCCTGAGCTGAAACAGGTTCCTCGGCGAGGGGAGGAGCACAGGTATCCTCGCCCTCATTTACGAAGCTTGGCTGGGGAAAACGCTCCACCCCCGGAGCGTCGCCCGCCTCGACCGCAATGGCCTGGGTAAAGTGAAGGGGCTCGCTGATCGGAGGCTGTCGCGGTGCTTGCAATGCAAATGCGTCGGGCGCTGTTTGGCCGTAAAAAGCCCTCCATGCCTCGTGGGCGGAGCCGCTCACCGCTTGGGCCCCAGCGGATAGAGACGGGCTGGACGTAGGACGCGAGCGAATCTCGGTCACAAACTGCGGCACCGGGCGCGCCTTCATCAAGACGGCCCGGACTGAGTCACGGAAAAAATCGTGCAAGATCGCTGGCTGCCGGAACCGCACTTCAGTTTTTGACGGATGAACGTTGATGTCCACCTCGGCGGGCGGCATCTCAAGAAACAGCAGTACGACAGGAAAAACCGTCGGCGGCAGTATATTCCGATACGCCTCGGTCAGCGCGTGTTGAATCACGCGGTCGCGAAGGAGACGCCCGTTCACGAACGTGTAGATCGAGTTTCGATTCAACTTCTGAATCTCGGGCTTCGATATCAAGCCGTGCAGGCGTAGGTGGCCGGGGTCAGCCGCCGGAGCGGCTCCTTCCTCTTCTTTTGCGCGCCTCCAAGGCGGCGGCTGCGGTAAGCCAACGTGCGCGAGCGATAGTTCCGCAGCCACAGAAATCATCTGCTCCAGCACATCCTTCCCAAAGACCTGATATACCCGCTCGCTGAACCCATTTACGGGAGGCGCCACCAACATCGCGTTCGTGGCGGAATGCAACTCGAAGTGCTTATCAGGGTGCGCTAGAGCGTAGTGCGTCACCAGAGACGCAATATGTGACAGCTCGGTGGACTCCGACTTCAGAAACTTCTTTCGCGCCGGGGTATTAAAAAAAAGATCATGAATTGCGATGGACGTGCCAGCTGGCAGGCCTGCTTCTTCGACGCGAAAGATCTTTCCTCCGGCAATCTCAACCACCGTGCCTGAATCCTGTTCGCGATCGCGGGTTTCCAAGCGCAACCGGCAGACCGAGGCGATTGCGGGTAATGCCTCGCCTCTGAAACCCAGGGTCGAAATGCTCAGCAGATCTTCGGCGTTTCTGATCTTTGAAGTGGCATGCCGCTCGAACGCAAGCAAGGCGTCATCCCGTACCATCCCACAGCCATTGTCGGTGACCTGAATCAGTTTCTTTCCGCCACCCTCAATTTGAATCGTTATTCGCGTAGCCCCGGCGTCAAGGGAGTTCTCAAGAAGTTCCTTCACTACCGATGCAGGCCGCTCGACGACTTCTCCGGCAGCGATCTTGTTGGCGACGTTCTCAGAAAGTACGTGGATGCGCCCCATGGCAGGTCAAGCCAGTTTCGCAGAAGGGAAGCAGGGAAGGCAAAACATTAGTGGGCTCCCTGAAGCTTCGGGCCGGATCTCGGAATCTGGCACGCGGCACCCCACTCTCTGGGTCCTAGAGCGGAATGCCTTTCTAGAAGAACGCGGAAGACCCACAGTTCCGCCATAAATTTTCCGCCCTCCGAGTCTCCCACCAGCGCAGAAGATTCGTCGACAACGGCGGGGCTCGGATCGATTGCAGTTTGTCATCCCTGATCGATGATCCGCTCTATCGAGCAGCGCTCTGGTTCAGTCTCGAAAAGGCTTCCACCAGTCCTGCCGATCGACCCCGAATGACGATCAGAGCTCGTTGCTCGAGCTTGCTCTCCCGGGCGAACAATTTGCGAAACTATCACGAGCGGCCTACAATGACGGAATGCAGTTTCTTGCGTGGGCACACCCGCTGGTGGCGGAATGGTTTACTTCCAAGTTCGGGACGCCCACCGAGCCGCAGGAGCAGGGCTGGCCTCATATCCTGGCAGGACACACGACGCTGATCTCGGCGCCCACCGGCTCCGGAAAGACTTTTGCAGCCTTTCTGGCCTGTATTGATCGTTTAGTTCGCAAAGCCCTCAGTGGCGAACTGCTCGATCGAACGGAAGTTCTTTACATCTCGCCGCTCAAGGCTCTCGGCAATGACATCCAGAAAAACCTGGAGATCCCGCTCGGCGAAATCCTCCAACTTGCAGGAGAGCGCGGTCTGCTCATGCCGCAAATTCGTACGGCTGTCCGCACCGGCGACACGCTGATGCAGGAGCGCCGGGCGATGCTGAAGTGTCCGCCTCATATTCTGGTCACGACGCCCGAATCCCTGTACATTCTGCTCACCGCAGAGAGGAGCCGGGCCATTCTCCGCGATGTCGAAACCGTCATCGTGGATGAAATCCACGCCGTAGCCGACGACAAGCGTGGAGCACACCTGACGTTGTCGCTCGAACGCCTCGAGGCCTTGACCTACCGTCCCGCGGTTCGCATTGGGCTTTCTGCCACACAAAGGCCGATTGAACAAGTTGCACACTTTCTTGCCGGGAATGGCCGTCCCGATCCTGTAGTGGTGAATGTGGGCCACACGCGCAAGCTTGATCTCGCCGTCGAAATTCCAGCCACCCTGCTCGGCCCAGTCGCCAGTAATGAGATGTGGGAGGAGATCTACGACCGGATTGTTCAGCTTTCGGAGCAACATCGCTCGACTTTGGTTTTCGTGAATACCCGCCGACTGGTCGAGAGAGTTGCCCATCACCTGGCGGAGCGAATTGGGGAAGAGAACGTCGGCGCCCACCACGGCAGCCTTTCCCGCAAGCTGCGCCTTGCCGCAGAACGAAAGTTGAAGGAGGGACAGATCAGGATTTTGGTGGCCACGGCATCGTTGGAACTCGGAATCGACATCGGCACGGTTGATCTGGTTGTACAAATCAGCTCTCCGCGCTCCATTGCGGTTGCTTTGCAGCGTGTTGGGCGCTCTGGCCACTGGCGCGGGGCTGTACCGAAAGGAAGATTCTTCGTAACAACGCGCGACGATCTGCTCGAATGCGCTGCACTGGTGCGTGCGATTCGCCAGGGCGATCTGGATCGGTTGATTATTCCCGACTCGCCACTTGATGTGTTAGCCCAGCAGATTGTGGCGACATGTGCGACCTCACCAGAGAACATGAGCCCGACATTCCGATCCGGCAGCGTGCAGGCGGCGGAAAGCACTCGCGCAGCCGGCGAACCAGACCCAGGCGATCCTGGATGGAACGAAGACGAACTCTTCGGGCTGATCAAGCGTGCCTACCCCTACCGTGGTCTCTCACGTGAACTCTTCGACTCGATCCTCGAGATGCTCTCGGAGGGAATCGCGGCCCGGCGTGGCCGTTACGGAGCGTATTTGCACCACGATCGCGTGAACCGCAAGCTGCGTCCGCGTCGAGGAGCACGCCTCGCCGCGATCACCAGTGGCGGTGCGATTCCTGAAACTGCATTGTTCACGGTAGTTGCAGAACCAGAAGGAACCGTGGTCGGCACCTTAGACGAAGACTTTGCCGTCGAGAGCAATGCCGGCGACATCATGCTGCTAGGCAACACTTCCTGGCGCATTCGTCGCGTGGAAGGGAAGTCCGGTCGCGTTCTGGTGGAGGATGCACATGGGGCGCCCCCCAGCGTTCCATTCTGGTTGGGGGAAGCGCCGGCTCGCACGCAGGAGCACTCCTGGCAGGTTGCCGAGTTGCGCCGGGAAATCAGCGCGCGCCTGCCCGGAGTTTCGCCGGCAGCTCTATCGATCAAAATGCCGCAAGTCGCGGAGACAGTCTTGTGGCTACAAGATGAATGCGGTCTCGAAGAATCCGCAGCGATGCAGTCGATCCAATACATCCTTGAAGGACGCACAGTTCTCGGCGATGTTCCCACGCAGGCTACTGTGATTGCCGAGCGTTTCTTCGATGAGGGCGGGGGGATGCAACTGGTCATTCATGCACCGTTCGGCGCGCGTATCAATAAGGCCTGGGGATTGGCGCTTCGCAAGCGCTTTTGCCGCAGCTTTAACTTCGAGCTTCAGGCAGCTGCGACCGACAACGGCCTCAACATTGCGCTGGCTGAACAGCATAGTTTTCCGCTGGCAGATGTGTTTCATTTCCTGAATGCTGATTCGGTTCAGCCCGTCCTCGAGCAAGCCGCATTGCCTTCGCCCATTTTCGGAACGCGGTGGCGATGGGATGCGAATCGTTCGCTCGCTTTGCTGCGATTCCAGGGCGGGAAAAAGGTTCCACCTCAGATCCAGCGCATTCGTTCCGACGACTTGTTGGCATCGGTGTTCCCCGATGTGGCCGCCTGTCAAGAAAACATCGTCGGCGACATTCAGATTCCCGATCATCCGCTGGTGAAGGAAGTCATGAAAGACGTCCTCACCGAGGCGATGGACATCGAGGGTTTGAAAGAACTCTTGCGCGGCATGGAAGCCGGACGGATCCGCTGTGTCGCGGTCGACACCCCCGTTCCTTCGCAGTTTTCCCACGAGATTCTCAACGCAAATCCTTACGCCTACCTCGATGATGCACCTCTCGAAGAACGTCGCGCTCGAGCCGTTGAAATGCGCCGTGTGCTTCCGGAGTCCGTTCTCGAAGAGGTGGGCAAGCTCGATCCCGTTGCCATCGACCAGGTCAGATCTGAAGCGTGGCCCGATGTGCGGGATGCTGACGAGCTGCACGACGTACTGCACACGTTGATGGCCTTTCCATCGAGCATCGGGGCTGCGGGCCCCTTTGCCCACGCGGTAGAGCGCAGCGTGACAGCGTGGCAGCCACTCTTTGAGCGCCTGCGAATCCAGAACCGCGCCCTTCGCGCCCAAGTCGACAACCGCCTCTACTGGGTTGCCGCCGAGTGTGCACAGTCATTCCTAGAGATCTTTCCCGCTGGGAGCTTCGAGGCCGCTTTCCCCGATTTCGGCCAACGCAAGGATGACGCCTTATTGGCGCTTCTAACGGGGTGGATGAGCCACATCGGGCCAATCAGCTCGCCTGAACTCGGATCGCTGCTCGGGCTCAAGGCCACCGAAATTGAGAAAGCCATGTTACGGCTGGAGGCCACCGGCGCAATCCTGCGAGGTAGATTTACCGATGCGACTCTGCGAAGGAAGATGTCTGCGCCGCATATTCAGGAGGTACCCGAACATGAGTGGTGCGACCGGCGGCTGCTTGCGCGCATTCATCGCCTAACCGTCGCGACCCTTCGCAAGCAGGTGGAGCCGGTGACGCCCGCGCAATTCATGCGCTGGCTCTTGCGTTGGCAACACGCCACCGCGGAATCTCAAATACGGGGCGAACGTGCGACGCTCGAGATGTTACGCCAATTGCAGGGCTTTGAAATTCCTGCGAACGCCTGGGAGCGGCAGGTGCTCGCACGCCGCATCGCGGACTATGATCCCGGCTGGCTCGATCAGCTTTGCCTCACCGGAGC
>Ga0134128_10002037_pt1 | contig 25282 bp, 39 predicted proteins | sample KB31754_FD_96462 | JGI IMG/M metagenome (GOLD analysis project Ga0134128, IMG submission 96462) | Terrestrial soil microbial communities with excess Nitrogen fertilizer from Kellogg Biological Station, Michigan, USA - KB3-175-4 | ecosystem: Environmental > Terrestrial > Soil > Unclassified ...
CTGGCGCTTTACCACGGAGCTACACGGACCTATCATCTGCTTACCACGTCTTAGTATGGCCTGCCTTAATCACCCAAAACGCGCAAAAACGCGTGGCGCCCGTATTCGATTGCTCAGCCATTGATAATCCTCTCGAACCGGCCATCCATGAACTCGTAGGTTGGCCGCACCCAGACGACGCCGCCTGTCTCGGCTTGGTAGATCGTCACCTGTTGGTCATCGAGCCGTTCGCTCTCAGCCGTCTGGAAGCAACCGGTGCCAATCTCGATGTAGACGGTGCCGCGTTTCTTGTGCCGCCAGCGCGGGCGCGCCGTTTCAGTCTCGGGCTTGCTCATGACAGCACCCTTATAACTGCCGCATAGATGATGACACCTACGACGAACGCGGCTCCCGCCAGGAACAGGCCGAACATGATCCTAGCCTCGATGGGGAACTTGTCTCCCATCGTTATCGGGCTGCCGTCCTCCGTGGTTGCGGGTTGATCTAACCAGCCCGGAGTGCGAGCCCATTCCTCCAATCGAGCAACGCGCGCCTCGATGTCGGCCGTTTCAGTCATGGGCCTTGCTCCTGACATCAGGAGGCTCGGGGAACTCCGCCAACATGACGTGCGTGTAGTAGACGAGGCCGCACATACTCTTCCCGATGATTAGACCATCGCCATCGAGTAGAGCTTCGTCCGTTGCCATCTTCTGCGTGCCATCCTCGTTCCACCACCAGACCAGAGGATCGCCTTCTGGATTCCCACGGAAGTCCTCTATGCGGACCCACACGCCGGGCGGCGTCGGTGCGGCCGTTTCCGGATCATTCGGCATTGGTTACACCCCTCTTCATCGCTTCCTCGGTGAATGCTTCTGGAATCAGTGCCTCGATCTTCCGAGCGATCTCGTCTCCGACGCCGCCCCATAGATCGTCCATTGCCTCGTCAATCTCAGGACTATCATCGGCAACCCCCCTAATGCGCTTGAACTTCTGGCAAAGGACGATGGCGAACCCTTCGATCTTGTGAAGCCGACGAAGCTCGCGCTCGACCTCCAGCACGGCAGTTCGCATCTCCTTCGTCGTGCTGAACGTCTGGCAGTCGTCATCGCACAGCTCAATGAGATGCGCCCATGCCTCAAGCTGCTTGACCGAGCGGGCCATCAGTTCAGCCTCCGTTTGCTTAATCCACCAGCACGGCACCGGCTTCACCGCAATCCTGCATCTCGTAGGCAGACGGGCAGGCATCGCACTCACGTCCGTCCGGCAGTTTGCCGTAGCCGCCATTGCAGCAATTATTCCCACACTTGCCGCAAACCACCATGCGTCCGCACATCGGACAGTCCGACCAATAGTGTTCGGCGGTTTTCGTATCGCTCATGTTCCTGACATCCTCGAATAGTCATGCGCTCGGCGCGGGCATCCGAACCCCTTGCACGTCTGCTCGGCTCCCGCTGGACAGACGCAGCCGTGCGCGCCAATCAGAGACGCGACATCTCTGGACGGGCTCTTGACGGTCAAAGCCTCCAGAGATTCAAGCCGGCGGCGGATGTCCTCTAGGACAGCTCCGATCAGAAAGCCGGGCGGCGGCTTCGGCTCATCGGATGGTGAATAGGTCGCCGTATCCGATTGCGACTTTGTTTCTGACATCCTATATTCCCTCCCTACCCCGACGACGGCCGGGGACAATCCGGGGACGCCCGGCACCGGGGACTGATCAGCCTCGGTGTTATTCAGACCCGAGGAACGCGAGAGCGGCCTCAAATCCAGACCCCGCCCATTGTGGCGGGGTTCTGTGTTTCGGCCGTATTCGATCGCTCAGTCTTTGCTGACATATCGCTCTCCCTTCATCGCCTTCGCGGTGGCGCGTGCCGCCGCGCGAGCGATCCCGTATTCCTTCGCTCCCCAGGCGCGCTGGCCCATCGGACGGGACGCGACGTAATCCGCAGCGCACTCGATCCCGCACTCAATGGCGTCCTCGATCTCGGCAGTTTCTGGTTTGTCAGACATTGGCGACATCCTCATGCACGGGAAGCATCGGAATATCCTTCCAATAGACAATGCGACTTTCCGGAAATCCGATTCCGGTGCTCCTCCATGGGTATCGTGGATCACCAGCAGACCACCACACGACCAAAGGCTCGAATGAACCGTCGTTCAGATCGTAGGCCGCGAGGATGGATGTTCCGTCGCGCGGGGCCGTCGAGATAGGCCGCCAACCTGCCGTATCCGTCATGGCGTTTGCTCCCGGCACCCGCGCTCATAAGCGGCTTGAAGGTTCAGCCAGAACTCGGCCGTCGTGCCCTGCGACCGTGAAAGGATTCCCGCAATCTCCGGTGTCATCTTTGCCTGCATCCTATGTAGGACTTCCCAGGGGCTCATCGGCTTGATGCCAGCCTCTATCAATGCGTCGCCTGGCATAGGACGATCGTCGGCGGGCGCGGTTTGTGAATCATTGGGCATTGATGAGTGTCCTAGCTGCGCGTGCGAAGCGCCAGAAGCCACAACCCGGATTTGTTCGGTAAACCCACTCTCCAGGGAATACGGTTGACGGTCTTATTTCCCAGAATAAGGGGCGGCAGCCATTCAAAGGATCAGACATAGCTCATCTCCATCCTGATCGCCTCGTAGATCGAGTAGCCGTCCTCGGCGTAGGCGTCCCATACCGAGCGCGGCGTCTGCGCCCAGATGTGGAAGCGCGTTGCGTCACGCTCCAGACCTTCATGGGGGCCGAAGCCGCCGCGCGAGGATGCGTCGGCGCGCTGAAAGCCGAGCGCGAGCAAGCCTTCGCATCCGGGCTGGCACATGGCCGTATTCGGATCAGTGCTCATTGGTGACAGCCCTCAGCGTTGACTTGTAGGCGGACAGTGAGCCGTCGCCGAACTCTGTCCGCTCGATGCTTTCGAGGTAGACGATCTCGTCAGTGAGCCACGCGACAATGCCATCTCGCGCCACGGTCGGGCGCCTCTTGTGCTCACGAAGGAAGGGCTCGGCTACGCGGTAGCCCGGTTCGGTTTCAACCATGACCATGTGCTCCATACTTTGCCCGGCGCGTCGCCCATGCACGGGCTCTAATCTCCGCCTCCACACCCGGAAGTTTGGGTGACGCCTTCTTCCTGGAGGGATAGAGGTCAGGTCCATCATCAAGCCCGCTGTTGTCCGCCTTGTGATCGTGCGGAAATGACGTTTCGTAGCCGCAGCCGGCACAGACGTGCTTTGGTGCCGTTTCTGATTTCTCGGTCATTCCTCACACTCCACAGTGGCCGTCCATGCACGGCCGCATGATGTCCTCGTATGTCAGGTCGAGCCGGCCTTGGTCGCGAACCGTGCGCGCCATCGTGGCATAGTCCTCCCGATCGGCTCGGAACGTCCCGCCCGCGCCGGCCCCGTGCGGCAGTGCCTCCATGTCTTGCCACCAACGCATCCGGTCGGGATGTTCCAGCAGCATCCGCTCGATAGCGGCGCGGCTCTTGAGGAAGCAGCCGTCACAGTTTCCTTCCCAGGAGCCGCTCAGCGCGAGATCGAAAGGCTGGGATTTCCAGAAGCCAATCACATCCAGAACGTCGATACCGGCAGCCGCGAGAGGACAGGCGTTGTGCCAACGGTCTTTCTTCGTGCGCTCCCGATCCAGCGCGCGCTCTACGCGCTTCGGCTCATCGGCACGAAGCCCGACCAGGCTTGTCCAATGCTCCCATCCAATCTGGCGTAGGAACCGCTTCTGCGTCCTGATCTTGAGTTCGATCGTGCAGAACCGTGAAACCGGATTGGGCAGCATGGATTTGCTGCGAAGCAGCGCCTCGAACGGCTCGCCGTTGCGACTGGCGCTGTTGTGCGAAACTTCAACCACGGATGGACCACCCGGCGCCCAGCGATATTCGAGCCAATGGACATGCACGTTCCAAGCTGCGGCGCAGTCGCGAACGAAGTCGAGCGTTGCAGGCATCTCACGGCCGGTGTTCGCGAAGCAGACCAGCACGTTATCTGGCAGAGTGCCGCCGTGGGACTGAAGGATGCGCCAGAGCATGTATGCGCTGGTCCTGCCTCCCGAGAACGAGACCACCGCAGGCCCGGTGATGAAGAACGGATCGGCCTTTGCGTCGATCTGGATGGGCGTGAGAGAGTTCACTTCTTCTCCTTAGCAGCACGTTCAATGGCATCCATGCGCCGCATAATCGTCACTTTGGAATAGCCCAGCTCTTTTGCAGCCGCAGCCAAGGCGCCAGCCTTGAGCAACCCTCCGTGCTTCTTGACAACGGCCGCCACGTCCTCATCCGAGATGCGCTTGGCAACGCCCCCCGTTACCCCGCGCTCACGAGCTTTCTGTAGCCCGTGCATGGTGCGTTCCAAGCTCCATTCCCGCTCGAATTGCGCCACGGTCAGGAGGATGTGGAAGATCAGCCGCCCCGCTGTGGTGCCCGTGTTGATGTCCTGCGCGAGCGCCTTGAGTGTCACGCCCTTCTCGCGGAGTTGCGCCTCGATCTCGATCACTTCCTTGAGGTTGCGGCCCAGCCGATCGAGGCTATGGACAACGAGGATGTCGCCTTCCCGCAGGTCCATCCAGCAGTATTGCCAGCCGACCCGATCCATATTCTTGCCGCTCGCCTTGTCGCTAAAGATGTTCACGGCGGCCACGCCATACTTCACCAGTTCATCGACTTGGCGTTGCAAGGACTGCTCTGACGTGCTCACGCGGGCGTAGCCGACCATGTGCGGATCGTCTGGCCCCTTCTCCCTATCCTTCACGGTGGAGGTGAGGATTGGGACGATCCGAGGCTTGCGTTTTCGGGTTTTCCGGGGTGCCTTCATGCTTACGGGGTAGCACTTCCCGCCATCCGATGCAACATTTCTGTTGCGTCCATCCTCGGGGTTCTGTATAAGAATGGGCAAGCGATACAGAAACACCAGCTTCGGAAGCGCCCCACATGACCGAGTTCCAGAAGTTCCTCCGCAAGCTCTCCGATTGCCGCTTGGAGCAAGAGATTGAGCGTGCCGAAGTAAGCCTCGCGGAAGCACACGCGGAGACTGCGTGGACCGCCAAGGAGCGCTCTCGCAATCTCGATACAGCCAAGTGCCTGTGCCAAGCCTTGCAGGCTGAAAGCCAGCGTCGGACGGCGCAACACTAACCCCGGATGCCGATGACCCCTGAGCGCATGAAGGAAATACGCGAGAGGATGCACCTGCCGGTGCGTTCGCTCGCGCGCTGGTGCGATAGGGCGGAGAGCACGTTGCGCGCGATGGAAGCCGGCCAGCGCGCCATACCGGCTGATCTCGGGGCATGGCTGGAACGGCTTGGCCGGTGGATAGAAAAAAATGAACCGCCGGAAAAAACCCGTTGACATGAGCGCGGAGTGCGCGCATATTGTTGGACATGGAAGCGGGACATGCCGCTTCCCCTCCCGGTGCGAGGCACCACCGGCGCTACCCCGGACACCCGAGCTGGGGAGCGGAAAGACAGGGAGCAGGGCATTCCGCCGCTGCTAAGGAGACTACCCCATGCGTGACTTCTCTTCCGCTACCCTCCGCCGCCTCGCCCGCAAGGGCATCACCCTCACCGGCTTGACGGTGATCCCGAACATGGCTTCGGCCATGCCCTTCGCCAACGGCGACCGTGGCTACAAGGTCAACGACAACGGCTGCGGCCGGGTCTGGACTTTCGCGGAAGTCTTGGAGGCCGCGCGGTGAGCGCGGTTCTCGCCTGGCGCACGGTAACGCCATCCAATTCGCATAAGTTCATGGTCCTCGGGACCGAGCTTTCCGTTGCTATCTTTGGCCCGCAATCGCGCTTCGCTGTCTATGAGGTTCGGTGCCGCGATGAGGACGGCGCGATGCTCGGCCGCGAATACGTGGTCCGCGATGCGGAAGCGGTTTCGGACGCTGACCTAGCAGTGGGGAAGCGCCCGCCGATCGTTGGTCGGACTACCGACTACGAAAAGCTTCTGGCGTTCGTCGCCAGCCGCGCGACATAAACCCCACTCTGAGGAACGCCGACGATGGACCATGATCGCCTTCAACGGGAGCGCCTTCAACGCACCGTCTATTTTCGCAAGAAGGATGGGCGTGGGACAGCGACGTGGGGACGCGGATACACGTCAGACTCCGACGCGATCAACGCCCGCGACGAGTGCTACTTGATGACCCCAAGCGCAACGATGGTATGGGTGGTCAAGGAAGGATGCTCAGGCGCGCTAGGGTGCGTCCTGACGCGCGACTAGAAACCCCACTCTGAGGAGCACGCACACATGACGCCAATTGCTTCCCAAGAAGACCTGATCCGTCGCGCAAGCAGCCTGCCGCTCGCGGATGGCCTGCGCCTCGCCAAGCTCTGGAAGGACGGACATCAGGACGTGGTTATCCATGAGGTCGAGACGCGCGTGCCGCATCCGATCATCCGGCCATCCAAGACAGTTCACTAACCCCACTAAGGGAACGACGCCCGTGGAAGATTACTTGAAACCGGAATGGGCTGTGTCAGCCGTAAGCTCTCCGGACCCAGATCAACCGGGAACGAGGATCGTCGGGTTCCGCGTGCGGGAGGACAAGACATACCCCTCCGAGTGGCTGTTCCGGCTGCAAGCCTATCTGCGATCTCTACGAGACGCGACATAACCCCCAGGAGGCGAACGTGGCCCGCGAAGGTATGCTGATCGATCCGAAAAGCTACGATCTTGCAGAGCACTTCCTCAATCCAGACGCCACAAACGCGATGAAGCAGGAGCTTGCCGAGTGGATACAGTGGCAGGTTGAGCTTTGGCTTTACGACGATAAGAAGGGCGCCCATGAGGCTGCCGACAGCCTTGGCGATCCCGTGTGACCGATTGCAAATAAGATTGCGATATGCCAACCTACGGCCAACGAACTAATACAAAACGGGAGGGACGAACCAATGAAAGCCACAACCATAACCGCAGCCGCCGCCTGCCTGCTCATCGCCCGAGCGCCGCCTGCTGCCGCCAATGTCACATACCGATGGAGCGATCCGGCATTCACGTTACCCTTTAACGACAGCTCAATCACCGTGAGCGACGCGGCTTATCGTTCTGGCTCATTGATGTTCGATGCCAGTTGCGGTCAACCCTTCCCGCCCTGCAATCCGCCATGCTGTGACGCGCAGCCGCCACCGGCCGGCTGGATTTCCGGGTTCCAGTTTCCCAACGTCGAATCGTCCGCATCCGTCATTCTGACATTCGAGGGCGAATTGCTCGCCGGCTCCTTTCACATCAACCTTAGCTCCGATCAGGCTTTCACCTATGAAGGTGACGGAATGAACTGGAACGCCTCATTCATCGATGGCGTCGAGACATTTACGGAAACCGGCTTCTATCAGCGGGTCGGTGATCCGCCGCCCGATCCGGTGCCCGAGCCCGCATCAATCGCTGCGCTGTTGACTGGCCTGGCAGGGGTGGTGATCGTACAACAAAAAAGGCGCCGGGCTCGCGCCTGACGCCTTTTGCTCTACACTCTAACCGCATGCCTACCGCACCAGCGCCTTTACGTCCACCACGGGCACGACGGGTTCAGGCACTTCAGGCGTTGCCGGCGACGCCGCGGCAACCGTAACGGCCTCGGGAAACTTTCTTTCCATAACGTCGGCCAGCTTCTGCGCGGCCTCGATCGGCTTTGACGTATCCACGCCAACGCGCGCCAGCGAGTCAGGAAATTTGTCGATCGCATAGGCCGTGGCCGCTGCCAGGACGTGATCCTTGACATCGATATGGTCCCAGCCCTTCGCCGCAATCTCGTGCTGTGCTTGGGAAATGCCGAAAGCAAGCGCCTTGCCAGCATTGTCTTCTAGCTCGGCCTTCTGCGCGACGGATAGCTTAACGTTCATCCATGCAAGCAAACGCTGGCCGAAGGCAATGAGCATACCGCCAATGGCAATGCCGACGCCGGTTAGGATTTGCGTTTCAATGCCGGTGAGATCGAATGTCATATGTCACCAGCGCCCGTGATAGAAGAAACCGTATCCACCACCGAACAGGAGCACGAGTACGACGATGATTAGGAGGATTGGCAGCATACCGCTGGCGCCGAAACCGCCGCCACCATAGCGATTGTATCCGTAGAAACCACCGCCAAATATGAGACAAAGGACGACGATTATCAACAGCAATTCCACGGCACTTTACTCCTTGCTACAACCAACACACGAAGGCAAGTGCAATAGCAACCGCCAAAGCCTGAAGCCACGCACGCTTGCGCGGTGGCTCCATGTGAGACATTTCCCGTTCCTCAAGGACAGACATGCGTTGCATCATGGTGTGGTCTTCTTCGGCTCGACGGTCACGGCAGGAGCAGAAAAACCTTGCGGCGCTGTAGCCACGCGCTGACTGTTCAGATAAGCCATGCCGATACCGAACGCCGCAATAATCAACGCGCCGATGGCGATGTTGCGCGCCGTGTCCGCAGCACGGCCAGTCTGCGCGCCCTCACCCCGATTGAGGCGTGAGTTGATAGCCTCGATCTTGTCATTCATCACGTTCTTGGTTTCGGCAAGCTGGCCGTAGATCGTGTCAATCTGCTTTGTAACGGCAGCCTCACTTTTCGTTACCGCTGCAACATTGCTGGTATTCTGCGCGGCCACAGCATCCTTCATCGCGGTCAATGCGGCAATAACCGAATCCCGCCGCTCAGCAAACGTCGAATCCACAGTTGCGAACTTCTGATCGGTCAGAGCGCGAAGGTGAGCAACTTGTTTTTCAACCTCCGTAGGAACACGCATCAGGTTGGTTTGGAACGTCTCGCTGGCCTTTTCGACGGAATCAATCCGCGTGCTCAGCAACTCCCGAAGGCCGCCCAACTCACGCCGCAGCATGTCAACTGTCAGCGCAGTAGGGTCAGGAACAGGAACAAAGGAATGCTGAGGAGCCACCATAACCTAACTCTTGCCAGCCTCCAGCGCCGCGACACGCGCACGCAACTTCTGCATCTCAGCCCACAGCAGCGGCACCAGCGAGGAATGATCAACCTGTTGCGGAATGATGCCACCGCTTTTGCCAACCGCGTCCTTCTCGCCTTGCACGGCCCACGGCGCGCGCGCCTGTAGCTCGTGCGCGAGAAACACCGGCCGCCGAACGGACAGAGCAGCGTTGAACGCGCCATCGTAGACGGGCACGGTGTCGATAAGGCTTTCCGGCGCATACAGCCCGAACGTTGTTTTCAGGCGGTAGTCCGATGTGGTGTTGTAGGACGTGGTTGCGCCATCGCGGGACGTGATGCTGCCGACGTTCGTTCCCAAATATCCAAACCAGGCATGGTTAGAATTGACAGACGTAAGATTAGTTACAAAGATACTCGTATCTGCGGCTCCCGCCACCATCCATCCGGTAAACATATTGAAGTTATTTGCAGAAATCGTAATCGAGCCAGTCGGCCCGCTGTAAAAACCGTCACCGCTGAACGTCGCTGCGCCGAGCGTAGCAGTCCCAGGAACGGTAATCGTGCCAGCGCCAAGATCACCACCGATCGACACATCACCGCTGGCCGTGATGTTTCCTGTGACAGTAATGTTGCCTGTGGAACTCGTGCCATCGGAGGTTTCCTGATCCCAAATCAGGTTGCCGGCCGCGTCCGTCAGCACCTGGCGGTAAATCCCCTGCCCGAACAGCACCGCCTCCCCGGCGCTATCCAGCACAACCGGGTTGGTGTTCAGGATCGTGGCAGCGGAGTCCTGCCAGGTGTCCTTGCGATCGCTGGTCCCAGGGACAAAGAAGTCGATTGTGGCGCCAGCGAGCGGTTTGCCATCACTGTCGCAAAACTGAAGCTTGCCGGGGGGGAGCAGAGTCGCCATGTTGAATCCGAAATGTAAGGGGGATGGTTCGTGGTCTGGATCGCAGGCGGCTTGCTGGCGCTGGCGCTGCTCTATTGCTGGCTTGCGGGAGGCCAATTCGCCCGCATCCTAGCCTTCCTCGTCTTTTCCGTCCTGTTCGGCTTCGCCGCTGTCGTGTTCTTTGTCGGCAATCATGGTGACTTCAAGAACTTTGCCGGGATCGGCGTTGCCGTCGTAATCGCTTGGTTTGTCGCCTCTTTCCCGATCGAATATCAGAAAAGCCCCCGCCTATGGCGGCGTTCCACCGGCTCCTTGGAAACGCTGCCCGGCGAGAATGGCCGCCGGCTGTAGCTGCGGTCCAATCACCGCCCCCAGCCTGTTGAGCATTGGCGTTGCGGCAGGATTCCCAAGGCCGCTCTGGATCAGTCGATTGACCACCGCCGGATTCTGCAACTGGTGCGCAAGTAGCCGTTGCCCTGCGATGGCGGTGCCGTAGGTGCCCGCGCCAGCCGCCGCCGCGAGCGGTGACAGATACGCGCTGCCTCCCGCCGCCCCAACCGCCGCCAAAGGATTCTCCAAATACTTGAGCGCCCGCATTCCTGCCGGCGTGCCAGAGTCTCTCGGCCCCGTGACGAACGCTTGGCCGATCTGCGCCAACTCCCCGAGATCGTCAGCACCTTGAAAGGCTCGGTTGCCAAAGCTCGTCGTCACACGTCCATTGAGCAAGGCAGGACTGATATCCCCCGTTGCGGATTTCGCGACCAGCGGCGCCACCGTCATCATATTCTTGTATTGCAATCTCGTCTGAGAAAGTAGCGCCTGATCGGACTGCCCCGCCGACCGTTGGAACGCATCATCCAACGCATTCCGAACGCCCTGAGCATAAAACGCAACGTCTGGATCGGTGCTATTCTCCAAGCGATCGAGCGGCCGATTGCTGCGCGTCAAGGACTGATATACGTCACCGGGAATGACGCCTTTGTTGCTCTGTAAGGCATCGCGAATATCACTGACCGCACTCGTCACCCGATTATAGTCCGCAGGATTGAGTACTCGCTTGGCATCCTGTGCGACGGCCCCGAGATCAGTAAGAAACTGCGGGTCCGGTACGATTGTCGTGCGCTGCGCGATGGCGTCAAATGTCTGTCCCAAACCTTTCTTGGCAGCCTGCATGACAGGCGCGGTAAACCGGCCGTCGCTTTGCGAAAGATCGGCACCAAACGTCTTTGCGACAGCCGCATTGAACGGCGCTTGCAAATCCTTCGTGCCCATCCCCGTCATGGGCAGTTGTCGTAGCATCTGCCCGGCTTTCTGTGTGAACGGGTCTTGGCTTATCTGATCGACAGTTAGAGGAAGCCCATATTTGTTCACAGCCAAATCGGCCAGCTTCGCCCGCGGCGAACTAAGATTGCCGCCGGTCGCCACCGTGCGCAGCGCATTGCCTCCAGCGCCCAACGTTCCGAGCACTGGCCCGGCAACAGCGCCGCCCAGCGCCCCCATGCCGACCTGTGTGGCGAGCGGCACGTTGGACTGTCCCGACGTAGCGGCCCCAAGTGCGCCGCCCTGTAGCGCGCCCTGAGTGCCCATGGACAGGCCGCGAACGATGGCGTTGGCCGATCCGCCGACCGGAGCGCTCGCGGTGCCGCCGATGAAATCACCGAGCGCATTTGTCGCCTGTCCGAGCACCGGAGCGATACGCCCCGCCCCCTGTGCCAAGAGATTGACGCCAGCCCCTGCGGCATCTCCAATCGGCCCCATGGCTGGCGCCGTAACCGCCGTTTGCCCGACCAGACGCCCTGCCCCGCCAGCAAGCGATTGGCCCGCTGGGGATGCCTGAAACGCCTGTTGGCGGGCGGCAAGGTTCGCCTGCATGGCAGCAGGATCAATGCCCGTAGCTGCATCCAGGCGGCCCAGAAACGGCACCGCCTGATTGACTGCGCCAACACCACGCGCAAGCGTGTTGCTTACATCACGAACGCCTTGCGTCGTGCCCTCGGTGAACTGCTGCAAGGCAGGGCTGCCGAGCATTGGCCCCTGTGGCGCAGCGGCAGGAGCCGCCACGGGAGGAGCAGCGGCAGCCTGCGCGGGCGGTGGCGTGGCGCTCTGTTGCTGATCGAGCGCGCGCCCCAAGGCAAGATAAGGGTCTGCGCTGCCGTCAGACGCTCCGGCGGCTGCGGGTGCCGTGCCGCCAGTCCGCAGATTTTGCAGAACTGTATTCGCATCTGCGCCGCTAGGAACACTTCCCGCGTCCAGCGCCTTCCCAAGCTCAAGGTATGGATCGGCTGCCGGCTGTGGCACTGGCGCGGGTGTTCCTTGTGACGTGGGGTTAACCGCCATGGAGGGATACAGGCTCTGTCCCTTGGCGATGTAGGCTAGGGTTTTTGGCCCCCAACTTGCCGGATTGGCCGAGCCGGAAAAGTAGTATCCGAGCGCGCCAGCCGGCGTGCCCGTCTTATCGAGCCCTTCCCGCAAATAGGCCATTGCCGCTGGCACGGCCTGTTCCATCTTGTGCGGATCGGTGACGCCATAGTGCTTTTGCAGCGGCGGCATGAGCTGCATCGGCCCTTGCGCGCCAACCTCAGAATCAACCGTGCCAGGATTGCCGCTGCTTTCTAAGTGAAAGACGGTTTTTGCAAGCTGCGGATCAACGTTGGCATTTTTCCCGACCAGATCAAATAGCTGATCGTATGCGCTGTTGGGCATCGCTTATTGCATTCCGCCGCCTGTCGGCGCTGCGCCTTGCGATCCGTTCAGCTTGAATGCAGCGGCCATTCCCATCGCGCGCAAGTAGCGATCCAGAGCCGGACCCTTCAGCGACTTTCTATAAGCGGCATTCTGCTCTGGTGTATAGAGATCAGTGACAAGGCCGCGCTGATCGATCTTGCCACCGAAGTTTGCGGAGTGCGACAGATAACCGGAGCCGGTTCGCTGATCCGGCGCGCTCAACACTTGCACCACCGAATTGCGCTGCCTAGCAATCTCGTTCCGAAGCACTTCCTGATTGGCCGCAGTGCCGATGCCCGTTCCGGCATTCGATGCCGCTGTCATAGCTCGGCCAGCGTCGGTATTCTGACCACCAGAGCTATCGATCACATACTTTTCCGCGTATTTCCGGAAAAGATCATAGTTGGTCGAATTGTCTGCCATATCCTTCGGCAGCACACCTTGCGCATTGAGGAACGAATAGAGTTGGTGTGCGCCTTCAGTTCCGGGTCCAGTTGAGCTGATAAGCTTCAACGCATCATTTGCATGTGCAAGATTGACCATATTTTGCCGAACGGCAGGAAGCCCCGCCTGATCCTGAACAAACTTGTTCTGATCCGCAACATTCGCTTCCGGCAGATTCTGCGGTGGTGCGGCGAGCGTCGATCCGGCCGGAGCCGTAGGCGCTACAGGAGGCGCGGCACCGCCGCCCGCCTGTGGTGCCGCGCCTGCGGGAACAGCGCCAGGAGCGGCACCCGGCGGACGATAGCCGCCACTGCCCATGTTCGGAGCGGCATACTGGCTTGGCGCTGCGACATTGCGCGGCGTGTTCACTTGCAGATAGCGCGGTGCGCCGGGCGGCGAATTCGGATCAACGATATATTGCGGCTGCATTCCCTCATTAGGAACGGCACCGGGTTGCACAGTCATTGCGCCACCCATCGGGGCGGATGCCCGATTGACCGGAACAGTCGCAGCCCCTGTATCGACAGTCCCTTGCGTCCCGAAGATTGTTTGCACCTGTTGGGGACCAGCGAGATTCGACACCAAATGCCGAAGTGCATATTGCTTGTATGAAGCCGCAGGAGAACCATCCGGTGGCAGATCGGACTCGGCGGCTTGCGCATCCTGCGGTGTGATTGCGCCAGCTTGCGTCAGTGCAGCTATTTTTTGCTTAATGACCTGTCCGTTAAGCTGATCTTCGGGCAGCGTGAGCAGCGATGCGATGCCTTGATTAACCGCAGTCTGCGCCTGTTGTCCTCGCCCCTGTGACGTGTTCTGAAGATTCTGCCCAGCCTGCGCCGACTCCTGCGCCGACATGGCGGCATTCGGATTACCGGCCAGCCCCTGCAACAACTTGTTTTGGTTGGGCAATCCGTCAGGACCGATCGAACCTTGAAACGCCTGCCCGGCAGCCTGCTTGCTCTTGAAAAGCTGATTCCGATAGAGCGCGCTTTGCAAGTCTGCGCCTTGCTGCGCAAGCGCGAGAGGATTCTGAAACTGCGGAATGAATACATTAGGCATGGTCTGGTCAGGCATTAGTAGATACTCGCACCAGAGAGGAAGGCGGGCTGATAGCCGATGCCTGTCGGGTCCATAGCTCCCGCTGTGGGATAGGCCGGAGTCTGCGCCATGTTAAAGTTCGTATTGGCTCCCGGTGCGCTTGCATAGGAGTTGGTCAGCAAGGGATTTTGCTGCGCTAGAACGCTTTGCAACATATTGGACTGTTGATACTGATTGACCGCATTCTGAATGCCGCCACTAAGCGCATTCCCCGTGTTCATCAAGCCGCTCGCTTGCGCGGCACCCTGTTGTGTCAGGAAGTTTCCGCTATTCGCTGCCGATGTGACTCCCTGCGATCCAAGCTGCGCCGCCGCATTCGATCCAATGGCCGTAGCCCCGAGCAGATTGGCAAATTGCTGATTGAGGCGGTTGGTCTGCGCCTGCCCGAGATTCATAAACCCGGTGGCTTGCGCTTGGTTGGTCTGGAAAGCATTGTTATACGCTTGCTGCTGCGTATTGAACTGGTTCTGATAGTTCTGCTGCACGTTCTGAAGCTGGTTCTGGTATCCTGTCTGCGCGGTGTTAAACGCATCCGAGTAATTTTGCTGCCCCGTGTTAAAGGCGTCCGTATATCCCTGCTGCGCATTGTTGAATGCGTCAGTGTATCGCTGCTGTCCGGTATTGAACGCATCCGTGTAACCAGTCTGAGCATTGTTAAACAGGTCGGTGTAAATCTGCTGCGCGTTGTTGAATTGGTTCTGATAGGTGCTATCGGCAAGGCCAGTCGCATAAGTGGAAGCGCCCTTTAGCGCCGCGCCGGAAACGCCAAGCCCTTTCGCCGCCGCCGCGCTCTGTGCTGCCTTGAGCCCTTGCGAGAGATTGAACTGATAGCCTGGCGTCGCCTCTAGCTGCGCCTGTGTCATGGGCGGCGGGGCGCCGGGCAGCGTCGGTGCCCCAGGCAAATTGGCCGTCTCGAAAGTCGGCGCACCCGGCAAATTGGCGTTCGGCAGATTCGGCGTATTCGGCAGCGTCGGAGCGCCAGGAAGATTGGCGTTCTGTGGCAGCCGGTTAAGGGCATCCTCGGCAGGACGATATTGCCAGGGCGTCTCGCCCATTTGCCCGCTGTTAACCAGATCAGTCAGCTTGTTTCCGGCGTTCTGTCCAATATCAACGAACGGATGCGCCGTGTTGTAATTAAGCTGAAACTCGGCAAGATTCTGCGCAGCCGCGTTTCCTGATGCTGCCGCCTGCGCGCCGCCCGCACTGCTCGATGCCGCAGCGCCGATGCCAGCCGCAGCTACCGCCCCGATAGCGCCAATTGCAGCTACCATGTCATTCGCCTAGCCATTTGGAGTAAAACATTTCAATCGGCCTGAACCCGAGAGACAGAAACAACGCGCCTGCATCTTGATGCAGCTTGGTTCCGACAAACCACCGCTGCACACCGCGACGGCGCAACTCGTTCTCGACTCCACGAAACAGAATCTTTCCGGCGTTGCGCCCCCCCTTGCGACATTCCGGCACAACCCAGAAAATGTCCGTCCTGCATTCCAGGCACGTTGAGTAATGCAGCGACGGCATCACGAAGCCGACGAAATATCCTGCCATCTGACCGTCCTCCCGCACGGTCACGACAAGCAGCTTTCCGCCACTTTCGAGCGTTCGATACGTGCCGTAATCCGGCGATAACGGTACGTGCTCTTGCTCTAGCGCCAGCGCTTTATAGTGCTCTGGGAAAAGCTCGATCATCTCGGGAAGGCACGACGACCACGCTTCGACCTGCGCTGTAATCACGGCCAAATCCGCAGATCGACTAGAAGATGAATGCGATCATCGGCACTGTTGTTCTCGACCGAATGCTCAACCAGCGCATTGAACCACCATACCTCGCCGGTCAGCATCTGCACCGTCTCGTCGCCGCAGTGATAGAGCGATCCCGGCAACCCTTGCAGCACCACATGATAGCGCGAGCGGTCATGGTCGTTGACATACGAACCGTCGTTGTCCGCGTGCTGCGGAATGCGCCCGCCCGGCCGCAGCCGCGTAATCAGGCAGCGATCGAGCGCATAGGCGTCCACCGCACGCATAAGATCAAGAATGACCTGTCGCGCTTGCGGCAAGGCAATCGCTGCTTCGTGCCAAACCGGAAAATCGTCACCTATGACAGTGCTGGTGGTGTCGCATTTGGTTTCATCGGAAAACCGCAGCCAGATATCGTCAACAGCGGAATGCGGCGTATTCGGATACGTCGTGCGAAACCGATGCGCATTCCACAAACCGGGCTGCCGCGCGACCGCATGAAGCAACGCCGCCACATTGACGTTGGATGAGAGGCGATGGAAAAAGCGCATCAGGTTCCTATATTGCCGCCGCCTCGCAACCAAACCGATTGCATGAAGCGATACCAAGTCTCGTTGATTAGCCCTGTCTTGGGATCGACCATCGGATAACCGCGCTGTGGAAAGCCGATATCGACAATGTTCTGGAACGGAACAAACGGCTTCAGGGTCAGAGTGCCAGTGCCTTGCTGGCCGCCACGCACCATGCCGCCGTGTGCAAACGCCTGCCCTCTGGAATGCAGCGCCACGATAACAGGAAGGGTGAGAACGTCCTGGCCGTGACTGAACGCGATGCCGCGCGACACCAGCGCCAGCGGCGTGCTGCCGATCGTCAGAACGCCGCTGCCCCGGCTGAACGCAGACCCTTGCGATGTCAGTGCAAGGGATAGGACCAGGCTTCCCTTGCCCGTCGATCTCGCGCTGCCGAGCGAGGTCAGAGCGAGGGGCAGAAACAGGGTGAGCGTGCCGCGCCCGCGCGAGAACGCCGCGCCACGCGAAGTCAGGGGCTGCGAAAGCGATAGAACACCCTGCCCCTGTGCCCGCGCGCTGCCCAGGGAGGTCAAAGCTTGGGCGAGCGAGAGCGCTCCCCGACCTTGAGAGAACGCCGCGCCACGGGAGGCAAGCGTAAAGCTGAAAGTGAGCGCACTGCGCCCGTGGGAGAAAGCCGCGCCCCGCGAGGCGAGCGCCTGAGAAAGCGAGAGCGCGCCTCGTCCGTGGGAATAAGCGGCCCCCCGCGCAGCGAGGGGCTGAGTGAGCGAGAGCGCGCCCTGACCGCGCGAATATCCAGCGCCCCGCGATGCCAGAGCGAGGCTTAGAGTAAGTGCGCCACGCCCTCGGGAGTAAGCGGCCCCCCGCGCCGCAAGAGGCTGAGAAAGGGAAAGAGCGCCACGCCCAAACGAAAACGCAGAACCTTGACTCGTCAGTGGCAGCGATATGATAGAGCCAAAAACCGGCCGACGCACCGCCCGCAGCATACAAAACGGATCGGCGTCAAGAACCGCAATTTCGGCTGCTGAAAGCGCCCTGTTATAAGTCAGGGCAATAGCAATGCCGGTGTCGCTAATCCTAGTCGGAGAAGGAACATTCCCCCCCAACCCAGCAACCGGACTAACATAACTCGGTCCCGCACCACTCCATGTGCCGGACCCGTATGGCAACGCGTCTTGATAGATCGCGATGGCACCGCCAGCGATAAACGAAACAGCCGCCGAATGATGCCCTGTTGTGGGAGCTATAAACGACGCTAGTTGCGATACAGCAGTGCCGGCAGCATTATACGAAAATGCCAGCTTTTTAGTCGTAAAATCGACGAATAAGCCATAATCTGTAAACGGAGACGTATTCGTGGCGCTGTGACTTAGACCCCACAGCCATCCATTTCCGACGCTCGGCGTAGCAAGAAAGTCCGCAGATACGAACAGCGTCCCTGCATTGGACAACTGCCATAGGGCGGGAATATTGGACGATGACGCCCCAGCAGTAGACGCCGTATTGACCAGCCCAGCGCCAGCGGATGTGGGACCGATCTTCGCGCCGCTGCCCATCGTAAGCAGCGGGCCATTGCCAGCAAGATCGACAATTCCTCGCGTGCCACCCGGAACGTAGCAGGCAATCAATCCGTTCGCGAGCGGATGCGACCAATCTATTTCGACTGGCAGTGTCGGAACGCGACCCGGCGTAACTATGCCGGCGCGACCCTTCCGCGCAACTGCCATACCACGTTACCCTAAGCGTTCAGATTTTCATTGAAGCTGCGATACTTCAAGGTCAGCGCCGCCGTAGCGTTGAGCGCAACGCCAAGGTTGTTCCCAAGCGCGAAAACAAAATTTCCGGGAGGCAAAACAATCTGGCGCCACATCGAGGAAATGGTGTTGCCGCTTGTAATTCCCGACTTCACCATGCACGATGCAGCAAGATAGCTCGCCACCGGCTGCACCGAACTTGACGACGCCGCGCCATCGCCATACGTCGTCCCATCTTGCTGCAATGGCAGAACATATAGAGTTAGGAAGCTGGTCGCAGTCGTCGTGCCTCCCACGGTCACAATGGCGGACACGTCCGCGTAAATGTCGAGCGCCGTACTATTCGTAATCGCTCCCGTCGAAACCGCACATCCGCCACTTGCCAGCGAGTTGAGATCGCCAGCGGTGAACGTGGCCGCCGTCCAGTTGGTGTCGATAATCCATCGAGCCGTGCTCGCCATTTATGACGCACTCCACTTGCGCGCAGCGAGCACTTCCTGATCGTTTACCGACACAAACCCAAGGCTCTTTGCAATCGTCTGCGTGACCGTAGCGAGCGCCAGCAAATTAGCCCGGCTAACAGTCGCAGCACCAAACGCATTCGCCAGAACCGTACGAGCGTTGGTGTTGGCCGATACGTCTATCCCATCGCCCAGCCCGAACACGTCCCGCACAAGCTGTTGCTGTGCAATGGTCAGCGCAGCGAATTCGGCCGGCACGATGGCATTGTAAATCTGCGCCCCATTCACTTGCAGCGGAGCAAGTTGCGTCGTGACAGTATTCGTATTGATGGCCGCGGCAATCTGCGCATCCGTCATTCCGGCATACGCAGGCTTGGCAATCTCAGCTTTGAGTCCTGCGTAATCCATCAGGCAAGCGTCAGCACGAATGCGCCAGGCGCGCCGCCAGCCCACGAAGGCGTCACGCCAGAACCGATTGTCTGCGCGACCACCTTGCGCACCATGCCGCTGCCGGTGCCGGTGGTGTTCACGCCGACATTGAAGGTGTCCGTAGTGACACCCGCCACGGTCAGGAGCCCGGCAAATGAGCCGCCCGTGGCAGGCAGCGTGCCGCCATCCTCCGCCGTAACCACCACGGTATCACCGTTGCTGTAGCCGTGCCCCGGCACCGTGAATACGCCGGGCGACGCGCTGGTGCATGTGAACGGAAGCCAGAGGAACCCCCCGAAGTAATCGGAGAAGATCATGTTGCCGGCCGTGGGAGCGTCATTCTGCGTCCATCCAACCACCGTCCCCCAGGAGCCTGTGGACGTGGGGAACGTGATGGCGGAGGCGTTGCTTGTAGACGCCGGGGCGCTACCAGCCGCCGCGTTCCATGTGGCGCTAGAGGTCGCTACGCGGGCGTATGAGCCGGTCGAAACCTCAGTCCCGCCAGTCCCCGCGTCGCTCGGCAGCGTGGTCCATAGGCCCATGTATGCGGTCGGCATCGTCCAAGATGTCTTGCCCACCGAATGATCGAGGATTTTGCGGGCGGCATAGTCAGAATAGCCAGTCATGAGACAGCAACCTTCCCATCGATAAACGCGCCGTTCAGTGCCGTTTGTACCGGCTCACTCCACACCAGCTCGAAGACGCGATCGCGCGCCATGCCGAGCCTCTGCCACTGAATCGAAGTCAGGTATTCGCCAGTCGCGCCAAGGCTGCCCTGAATTGGATTGCTCCAGCTCGCGCCCCGATCGTCTGACCACCGCAGGCTGACAGCCGGACTGCCAGAGGCAGTCGCAGCGCCAACCTGCATGTCAGCGATGAACTGCCGATACATTACGCGCTTGCCGTCTTTCATCATGTGCGGAAAGCCACGCACGCGCTTGATAGGATCGCCATTGTCGGTATACGTGCCCATCTCTAGTGCATAGAGATTGCCGTTTTGCCAGTCGCCAACGACATTCTTGCCATAGGCAAAGGCGTAGCAATTTCCCCGGTGACGATGCTCGCGACCATCAGCATCAAGCCACGCCCATTCGTGCCATTGCTCGGTTGCGATATCGAATACCCAGGTTTTATCGGCCTGGGGAAAGATCAGGACATAGAAGACATGCCCTTGCATCTGATAGCAGTATCCAATCGCATCCGATATCGAGCCGTATTTGGCAATCGCCTGCTCAATGGCATGAGTTGAAATGCGTTTGACCTCGTAGGACGCGCCGCGCAAAACAATCCCCTGCCCCGTCTTGTCTCGCGCCAGCCAGAACAGCGCATTGTCGGTTTTAGCAACCGAGTATTTAGCCGCACATCCGTAGTCGATAAACACGCCTTGCATGGCTTGGTAGGGAAACGCAGGATTGCCAGCGTCAATCCACACTTCCGAAGTCGTCTGCCCGATCAACCATATCTCGCGATGCGCAACCGCCAGCGTTATCAGATAGTCCGCATACGCTACCTTGTTCGCAAACCACAGCGGATCGAAAATAAGCGAGTTGCTGTTGCTCGAATAGAATTGCGGCGTGCCGGGTTTGTTAAACAGAAAATACGTGTCGATATACGCCACATGATCGGCGCCATAAAATGCGTTGGATGTGATCCTTGTCATCGTCGTTGCGGCGAGGTCCACCGCATAGCCGTTTGTCGATCCGTCCACGACAACCAGCGTAGTCGCGTTATCGTCCATGCTAACCGGGTTGAATGACGTTCCGATTGTGCCAATCGGAATGAATGTCCACCCCGGCGTTATCGAGTAGACTGTATTTCCACAAACGCCATACAGGTTGCCGTTCGTCGCGGTGTAGAGGCCGCGCCAACCGGAAGTCGGCGCTGCGCCGAGCAGTCGCGTTCCCGGTGTTGGGTAATAGGTGAAAGAGACAGGAGCGTCACCAGGGTTCTTCTCGCCAAACAAATTAAGGCTGCGCTGGCAATTCGCGATAATGCTATGAGCGGTGTATGCGCCGCCTGCAAGCTGGACTCTGCTCACTGGCGCTTCATCGCATACATAAGGCCGTTGTTGTTGCCGGGCGACGTTCCTACGCCGTTAGGCCCTTGCAACGTCCAGTTGCACACATCGTTGGAATAGAAAGAGGCGATGAATGCGTTGATGCGATCGGCGATTTTCGTATAGACAGGAATCCCAGCCATCGCTCCCATCTCACACGCCGCACGCGTCGTTAATCCGTAGGCATTAGCCGTCCATGCCTGTCCACTCACACCCGGATTGCGATACACGTAAGTCGTCTGCGACTGAGCGGAGAGAATTCCATGAATGAACAGCTTTGTCGGCGGCGGAATTACCGTGAACGCCTTGAACACGACAGGCACGGCAGTCCATCTGTTAGGAACTGTCAACATGAAGCTCGACTCGGCTGGCGGATTGACAGCCGATGGACTGGCTATGACAGTCCATTGAGCATCAATAAGCTGCTCACTCCCGCCAACATCGCTGTCATAGAGCGGAAGCCACGCCTTCCACAGATAGTTCTCGATGAAAGTCCTAAACCCAGGGCGATTGCCCTTTAGAACCTCGCCCAGCACAGCGATTTGCAGATAACCCATCATCCACGGCTCAAAGAAAACACCGTTAGGAGACGGAGGGGCGATAACGGATGGAATGAAACCTACTGACTGACCATTTGGCCCGACATGAGCGTTGGTCCAAAGAGTCGCGAATACGGCGGTGTCATCCATTACATCCGTTAAATATGGCTTTGCCGGATGATTGTCGGGCCAAATCCATTCGCACTGAGAGAATATCTTGAGTGTGTGCGCAATTCCACGAACCTGCTCGAATAGAGGAAATGCTGCGGTATAATTCAGACCTCCAAAAACGCCCGTACGAATTTGTTGACCGGACCCTGACGAAGCCAGCACGAAACTCGCAAGCTCAAGAGACGCATCAAAAAACATCGGATCGCCAGTGGTTATAGCCGGCCAATAGAAGATATGGGGAATGTGCGTGGCATCCCCTGTCTGATTGTCGGAATAACTCCCGCCATAACCATTCCAGCCCGAATATCTGATTCTAGCTGGCGAGCCGGTCGGACTTCCAGAATTGAGCGCCAGACCCGTATTGAGAGGCGGCATTCCCGGATAAGTGCTGTTCCCCAACCGAGTCGGCCCATAATTCACAACAGGAATTTGCTGCGCTCTCTCGTCGCGCCAGAACAACTCCCGATCCATAAAGCTCAGAGCCATTAACCGACATGACATTGCCATGCCGACATCCGTTGGCAGGCAGATCGAGGCAAATGCAGTAGGACTGAACATATTAATACGTTCGTCCATCGTCGCTTCACCGCCATCTCCGATATCGAAAAGACTTAGATTGCCCGGCAGCAATGTCATATTCTGAACATAGCGTGGCAGCGTTCCAACCCAGGGAGTCGCTACAATCGCCGGATCGAGCGGAGGACAGCACTTGGTCTGCCCGACAACATAGTTGCGATCGTATCCAACAACGAGTTTCGGCAAGCTCCCCGCGCCACTCCAAAACGGATAGGTGTCCGGCGCCATAATCGGCGCCTTGCTTGCACCGGAAATGGCCGCTTTCATAACCATCGTATGCGTGCCGGTGCCTTGACTCGTGATCTGCGCCGAAATCAGAGTCCAAACGAGAGTCCCGCCCGCGCTGTTGTCAGCAAACACCGCTCCGGTTGGCTGCGCACCAGTGCTAACACCGGCCGCTGAGCTGTAGTAAACGCCGCCGTTGGAGTAAATCCACTTATTAATCGCAACGCTTAGACCAGACGTAGGCGCAGCCATCTTGACAAAGCCAGCCCACACAATCCGCGTGGCAAAAAGCCGGCTTGTGCATGGAATGACGGTGCCGATCGCCCTGTTCGCTGGATCGATCGCAGCCCAATATGTCGTCGTAGATGCCGGCCCAAGGCCAGCCGGCAGAGTCCCCGTGGTAACGAACCCAATAGGATTACGCGGAGTAGAGGAAAGAACCTGACTTGCAGTAAGGCCGCCTTGAAACGTCGGCGTCATACCAGCCTGAGAGATATTGACATTGGCCGGCGCGAACGTGCCGTTGTTAAGATCGTTCACACCGCCCAGGGCGCCGATGAAACTCGCTCCGTTGAACACGTCGATTGAATCGACAACAACAGGAGGCGCATCAACCGCCACCGTCCCAACAGTCCCTTGCGGATTGGCTCCGTAAGACTGCACATCTTCCAGCAGCCCACGCACGATAAACGGACCAGTGGCGGAAAGTGCCGTCACATAGAGCTTCAGATAAGCCCACCGATGATATCCGCCATCGCTGTCACGTTTGAGATATTGCCCAAAGGACCATTCACACGCAGTCGGTCCAGACTTCCATTGCCGAATGGAACCTTGCGGATTCGTAGCAGGAGCACCCGAGAAATTTGCGATAATCGTATTGACCGAAACGGTAAAAGTGTCTGTGCCAATGACACAAACTGCCTTGATATCACTGTTGGCGGCAAGAGTCGCCGTGGTGCAAACCGGCGTTGCGGGCGGCGTGCCAGCCTCTGCCTTAACCGTGAATGTCGCGGTAGCGCCCGCCGCCAGAGTCGTGCCCGTAGCGCGCCCGGTGATAACGGCATAGTTGCGCGAGCCATCCGGCACCCAACCCGAGGCGGTCTGATCGACCTGCAAGTCAGTGATCTTGGTTGAGCCCGGCGCATCATACAGCGCCAGCTTGAAGCCGGTTGCCGGATACTGACTGCGCGCGATCGGCAGGCCAAACGAAAAGTAGGGATTAACCTGCGTTGGCTGCCCTGCCGGGTTGGTCAGGGTGACTTGCGTGCTCAGCAGCCCACCGGCCGAAGGCGCCGGGACAGGAGGCGCCAGCACCACGTTTCCGCCGCTGGTGACAATCTTACCACCGCTGGTCAGCACCTGGCCTTGCGCGCTGCCCGCAGTCAACGCTGCTGCGGCAACACCGCCAAGAAGTTTGCGCTGGTTCAGTTGCATCCGTAATCAAACTTTCCAGCGCCAAGCGACGACGCAAAGGTAACGGGAAGGGCTGTGGTGCTGGGGTTCGTGCCGTAGGCAATCGGGTTGCTCGGGGCAACCCAGCACCGCAGCGCCGGGGAATGGCTGGTCGAAAACGTGACCGTGCAAGCCGTGACGGTGCCCGACCCGACGTTGATTGTGCCGCTGTAGTCGGTTGATCCCGCCCCTACGGTTGGCGACGTACCGCAGGCCGTGACCGTGGGAGCGGCGCCGTTGCGCATAGCATTGCCGACCTGAGCACCGCTCAAAGTCAGAGTGCCGTCGCTCAGATCGGCTGCGGCGGGCTGCCCGAGCGAGGGAACGCCGCTGGTCGAGATTGAGGTAACGAACTGGTGCGTAACAGGTGCGATCGACTCCACGCCGCCAATCGTCACTGCCGTAGGCAATGGCAGACGTGCCGCGGCGAACGTGCCGGACGTGATCTTGGACGCTGCAAGGCTACAGACGAGCGAGACGACAGGACCACCGGACCCGGAGCAATCCCCGCTTGCGCCGGCCATGTTGTAGAGCTGCTGAACGGTTGCCTTGGCCGTGGTCGAAGGCGTTCGCCACAACAGCATTTCGTCCGTCGTAACCACCGGAGCAGAGATAGCCGCATGATTGTCGATCGTGTTGACAACCTGCGCGCTTGCCGTGCCCACGAATAGCAGCGGCAACGCAAAGAGAGCGTAACGCAACATTCGATATCCCATCCTTCAGTCGGTTATCGCCGTGCCGCTATCGTCTGTAATGGCTGTGCCGCTGGCATCGGCCCATGCGCCGGCCGGAACGCCGCCACCGCCGCCCGTCGTGCCAGGAGGCACGGTCGCAAGCGTCAAGCCCAGCATCGCCAGCTTGGAGTTGATGACGGATAGGTTTAACGCCGGCCCATAAACCGTTTTGTAGGGCAGCGTTGTCGTATCGAGTGTCGGACGACTGCCGAGGAACGTGTTCCCCGTTTGGCTGTTCGGTCCCGTTCCACCAGCAACTTGCGGCGATGTGATGCCCCAGAAGCTGTTATTCGTCAGAACCGCAAGCGGCGTGCGCTGATTCCAGAATGCAAGCGGTGAGCCGCCAACGAAATCGTTTACGAACGTGTTGCCGGATACCGCAATCGTCGTACCAGGGTTCTGCGTTACCAGTTCCTCGCCATAAGCGATGATGTTGGGATTGGCCGATGCCGTGCCTTGCTGGATGATGTTGCCAGATACGGTCAGGTTGCCGCTTTGCGGCACATCGATCTCATAAGACGTAGCAGCCGTATTATCGAACAGCCGGTTATTCGTAACCGTGGTGTTCAGCGCCCGAGACTTGACGAGATGGCCGCCTAGAGCATCATGC
>Ga0134128_10002038_pt1 | contig 25275 bp, 47 predicted proteins | sample KB31754_FD_96462 | JGI IMG/M metagenome (GOLD analysis project Ga0134128, IMG submission 96462) | Terrestrial soil microbial communities with excess Nitrogen fertilizer from Kellogg Biological Station, Michigan, USA - KB3-175-4 | ecosystem: Environmental > Terrestrial > Soil > Unclassified ...
CCAAAGCTGCATAATAAATATTATCAGATATACTTGCGAGAAAAGCTTCTATTACAAAAGCTTAGGAGCGATTTCAAGACTCTAGAATTCCAGAAGTGGGAGTTTTACACGCAGGGTCCGAATGAGGAAACACCAAAAGAATGGCGTCTTCCAGCTTGCGGTAAGATTCTGAAAAATGAAGTATCAAGGTATCTAGAAGCTGATACTGATTTGATTCAAGCTGGTCTAAAGATTTCTCATCAAGAAGAAAAGGTGGCATTTTTGCTCTCTATCTTAGGAGTAATTCAGTTCCGAAACACAACAATCAAAAATTCTATCGATTGGGCTAAATTTCAAAGTGGAGCATGACAGATCTAGTTATTGAAAAATTCGACAATGTCTATATAAGAATTACCTGCGATATTTCAATTTCTCAGGAACTGAAAGAATATTTTACTTTCAAGGCTCCTGGCTGGCAATTCACTCCAGCTGCTCGCTTCAAAAAATGGAATGGGGATATATCTCTATTCAATATGTTTACCGGCTTAATCTACGCAGGATTGCGCAGAAAAGTTGAACATTTTGCTCAAGAACGTGGGTATAGTATTGAGTTCGTCGGAGACTTTTCTAACCTAGAATTCTCAGTCGTAGAAGCTGTAGAATTTATCAAATCTCTCCATCTTCCAGAAGAATATAAAATTCGCGACTACCAAGCCAAAGCGGTCATATCAGCAATCCGAAATAAACGATTGCTTCTTTTGTCCCCTACAGCGAGCGGTAAGTCCTTCATCATCTATATTATAACCAGATTCTTTAATTTGAAAACACTAATTTTGGTTCCCAAGGTTGGTCTGGTAAATCAACTTGCCTCGGATTTCAAAGATTATGGTTTTGATGAGAAGAAAATCCACAAGATCTACGCCGAGCAAGACAAAGACGATGACACCAAGAACATCTATATCTCTACTTGGCAATCACTCTTCAAAATGAAGAAGAACTACTTTGCTCAATTTGAACTGGTGATTTGTGACGAAGTCCATCTCGCAACTGCAAAGTCATTGACGGATATTTTAGAGAAATGTGAGAATGCAGAATTCCGTTTCGGCTTTACAGGTACATTGAAATCCGAGACCATTCACAAGCTTGTCCTTGAAGGATTGTTTGGTCCAGTCAAGACCGTCGCCACCACTTCTGAATTGATTGAAAAGGATCATATTTCTCCAATCAAGATCAAGGCCATCGTCCTTCAATATCCAGATTCTATAAAGCAGATGATAAATAAGAGGAAGGTTGAGGTTGACGGTAAAAAAGTAACAAAACCATATACTTATCAAGAAGAGATAGACTTTCTGTTGGGATATGAACCCAGAAACAAGTTCATTAAGAACCTTGCCTTGTCATTAAAGGGAAATACCTTCCTTGCTTTCAGAAGGATTGAGACACAAGGGAAAATCCTTTATGAGATGATAAAGAAGGATTCTAAAGGGAATGTCTATTATATTGACGGACAATCATCAATCGAATATAGGGAAGAAGTAAGACACATCATTGAGAAGGAAATTGACTCCATTCTCTGTGCTTCCCTCGGCGTCTTTCAAGAAGGAACGAACATAAAGAAGATCCATAACATGATCTTTACCTATCCAGCCAAGTCGGCTGTGGTTGTTCTTCAATCGATTGGTCGTGGGTTGAGAAAATCAGAGGACAAGGTGAATTTCACCCTGTTTGATATAACTGATGATATTTCTTGGAAGAAGAGAAAAAATATCACTTTAGAACATTTTGAAGAGCGAGTAAAGATTTATGCTCAACAAAAGTTCCCTGTGAAAATGTATAACGTAGCATTGAAAGGATAGAAGATGCATAAAGAAAGAATTGTATATTTGAAGCTAAGCGACGTTTCTGATGTTATCGGTGTTCTTGTAGAAGAAACTCAATTCTATGTAGTTTTGAAAGATCCTATTCCTTGTACGATGGCAACATCTACAAGAGGAATGGTTTTAGATTTCCATAGCGGAATCATAAACAATTTTAGATCTGTAAGTTTTAACAGAAGAAATGTGAGATATTTTATTGTTGTAGATTCGAATCTCGAATCGATATATAATGATTATAATAAATCTTTAAAGAGATCCCTTCGGGATCTGGAGACGAAGTCTCCAATATTAATTAATGATTAATGTGACTATGTATATCATCACTGTCACAAAGACATTACTATATAGGTCTCGAGAATCCAGAATTCGTGATTTTTGAAAATTAAATTTTTTTAATGTTGAAGTTTAGTATGATTTCGTGTGTAAAAATATAACAAGGATGAAATGGAAAGTAAGCAGAATTATATCAATAACGAAAAATTTCTAGAGTACATGATAGACTACAAGAGGCGATTGAAAGAGGCAAGAGAAAACGATAAACCGTTACCGCAGATTCCGAACTATATCGGAGAATGCTTTTTGCTGATTGCGAAAAAACTCACCAACCATCGCTGGTTCGTTGGCTACTCGCAGCACTATAAAGAAGAGATGATGGGGGATGCGATCGAAAACTGCGTGATGTACATGCATAACTTCGATCCAGCTAAAAGTAAAAACCCGTTTGCTTACTTTACTCAGATTCAATGGTTTGCTTTTAGAAGAAGGCTTGAGAAGGAAAAGAAACATTCTTATATCAAGTTCAAGAGCATCGAGAAGCAGCTGATCAATCTCAGCCTGGAATATGGAAACATAGAAGGTTTGGATTTGACTTCTACAGAGTTCAATTTTGATAATATCAACAACATTATTGAGAACTTCGAGACCAAAATCAACGAAGCTGAAACGAAGAAGAAGAAAAACGTAGAATCCGGTCTAGAATTATTTGCTGAGGAAGACGAAGAGCCTTGACTTAAATAGACTTAGCAAGTATAAGTCTAGATTCAAGTTAGGAGAAAATCATGCCACAAGAAAATATTCCAATCGTGATCGTCGATATGGTCAGGAAAATGAATGATCGTTCAGCTGCTCCTTGGCAGTGCGAGAATTTCAAGATGACCTTGGAGAACGTTCAAGCATATATCAACGAAGAACTCGCGAAATACAACAAGAGCAAGAAGAGATAAGTTATAACTGATCAATGAAAATAGCATTATTGACGGATACGCATTTCGGGATAAGGGATGATTCTCAGCTTTTCTACAAATACTTCGACAAATTCTATGACAAGTTGTTCTTCCCTTATCTAGACGAGAATGGAATAACCGAGATCATTCATTGTGGTGATCTCGCGGATCGTCGTAAGTATATCAATTATCTGACGAAGAATCAGCTACACAAGAATCTTATCGTTCCTATGAGGAACCGAGGGATCAAGGGCAAGTTCATCGTCGGGAATCACGATACAACATATAAAGATTCCAACGAAATAAACTGCATGTCGCAGCTTTATGGTTCCGAGTTTGAGGTTTATTCAAAGCCCACGGAGATAGAACTCGGCGGGATGTTGCTCCTGCTCATGCCTTGGATTTGTAAGGACAACGAAGAGCAATCCTTTAACATGATCAAAAACACGCAGGCTCCAGCTTGCTTTGGTCATCTAGAATTGCAAGGATTCAAGATGTACCGGGAGTTGCCACTTCTGAAAAACGGTTGGGATCCGATTTCCTTCCAGCATTTTGAGGTCGTCGGCTCGGGTCACTATCATCATAAATCTTCGGTTGGGAATATTCATTATCTCGGCGCACCATACCAAATGAACTGGTTGGATTTTAATGATCAGAGAGGGTTTCATGTCTTTGATACAGAAACTCGTGAATTGCATTATATTCAGAACCCTTATAAGATTTTCTACAAGATATACTATGACGATAAAGACAAGAAGCATAACGAAGTCATAACCAAGAGTTTAGAAGAGTTCACAGGCTGTTACGTTAAAGTCATAGTAAGAAACAAGACGAATCCTATTTGGTTCGATAAATATATTGATGTTCTCGAGAAGTCTGATGTGGGAGACCTTCAGGTTGCTGAGGATCATTATAATCTAGATCTTCAGGACGACGATGATATTATTGAGGGTGCAGAAAACACGTTGACTTTAATCAAGAACTACATTAATTCTCTTGAGATGAACGTGAATCGTGAGAAGGTCGAAGAGAAGATGCAAAAACTTTACGTTGAAGCTTTGAATATGGAGAAGTGATTTTTATGAAAAAGAAAATCGTTTACCAAGTTTGGAATGTTGCAGGACCAACTGATAAGATCTTCTCTACTGAAGAGAAGGCTAAGAAGTATCTTGCTAGATGCAACCCATTTATGATGACGTATCTCAAGCCGATAGAGCTCGATCCTGCTTAGTTCAGCGGTAGAACGGAGGATTGTTAATCCTTATGTCGGTGGTTCGATCCCATCAGCAGGAGCCAATACGGGAGCCGGATGAAACAAGGCGATTGAAGCTTACACTTGTCGCTTGGAAGACTTCCGCCAGTCGGTCTTTAGAATCTATGTAAGTAAGATCTAAAGGATCGCGTGAGACTGGGCGCTCTGTCCCGGAGCAGGCAAGGTGTAGAAGAACACCAGGGAATTTATTTGGGGATTTTATGTCTGTAAAATTCAAACTTTTTAAAAAGGGTAAAGAAATTCAAGGATATGATATCTTTATCGATAAGGTTTGGCAAGGTTCAAGAAGAACCAAAGGACAATGTGAATTAGAAGTCTGGTGGATATATCTGAAGGAATTCATGGAACATAACGAAGAATTGATTCTAGGAAACGGTCTCCTGGACAAGAAATGGGAAGAACTTACAGCCGAGCAGCAGAACATTTATATTAATGGCGCTGAATATATGGTTGAAAAAAATTACGTGAAGAGGCAAGATTGTAATGTGCTCGCGAAAAAGATCTTTGAACAACAAAGAGCGCTAAAACATACGTTGAAGAAAAGGTATGATATTCAAGAAAATCCGCTTTAAAAATTTACTTAGTTACGGAAACCTCTTCACTGAAATCGTTCTCAACGCGCACAAAACAACCCTGATCGTCGGCAAAAACGGTCACGGTAAATCTGCGTTGATTGATGCGATTTCTTTCGTTTTATTTGGGAGAGCATTCAGAAACATTAACAAGAACAAGCTAGTAAATAGCATCACCAAAAAGAATTGCCTTGTAGAAATTGAGTTCGAGGCAAACAAAAAAGAATATATGGTCCGCCGAGGGATCAACCCTGAAGTCTTTGAAATCTATGAGAACGGACATCTAATGCCGAAACCGAGCACGATGACCGAATATCAGGAGACTCTTCAAAGCATCCTCAAGATCAATTACAAAGCCTTCTTCCAAATCTGCGTTCTTGGTAAGGCAAATTTCGCTCCGTTCATGTCTCTTGATGCCACGAAGCGCAGAGAGATCGTTGAAAATCTTCTCGACATTCAAGTTTTTTCTTTGATGAATGTCCTTTTAAAAACTGACACTGATCAGAACAAGAAGAAGATGACGGATGTTGAAACCGAGATCAAGGTCTGCACGAAGAAGTTAGAAGTTCATGAACAACACGTTAGGAAACTGTCCCAGAACAATGACGCTTTGATTCTAGCGAAGCAAGAGAAGATCAAGGAATATGCTGATCTGATTAAAAATTTCTCTAAAGAAATTGCTGAACGAAATAAGCAGATCAAAGAGAAAAAGGAAACGATTGCTGATCAGGAGAAGATTGAGAAGAAGCTTTCATCCTTAAACACCCTGAAACGTAAGCTGAACGAAAAGCTTTCTAAACTGAAGGAAGATATTGAGTTCTTTACGAATAATGGTAACTGCCCTGTTTGTAAGCAGGAGATTAACGAAGATTTTAAAAATACCACTGTTGAACATAAGAATAAGCACGTCAAAGAAGTAGATGACGGTCTGGTAGAACTCTTGAAGCAGCAAGAAGAGGCTTCCACGCGGTTGAAAGAAATTTCTATAGTCAATAACGAAATCGACAAATTGAACAAAGAAATCTCTTCAAACAACAACCAAATTTTCTTGAACAATCAATTGATCTATTCTGTAAATCAGGAAATTCGTCAATTAAAACAAAAGGTAGAAAACGAATCCGAAGAAGATATAGAGAAAACAAAAAAAGAACTTGACAATCATACCGAAATAAAGAATAATCTTCTTGAGGAAAAAGAAGTTTTAGATACTTGTGGATTCTTGCTCAAAGATTCTGGGATCAAGTCTCGCGTTATTAAGAAATATATCCCGATCATGAACAAGCTGATCAACAAGTATCTTTCAGCTTTGGATTTCTTTGTGAATTTTGAATTGAGTGAAACCTTTGAAGAAACAATCAAGTCTAGGTACCGCGACGAATTCTCGTACTATTCCTTCAGTGAAGGTGAGAAGTTTAGGATCGACATCGCCATCCTACTTTGCTGGAGAGCTATTGCCAAACAGCGCAATTCCTTTTCTTCAAATCTACTGCTTTTGGATGAATGCTTTGATTCTTCCTTGGACACGGCTGGGATTGACGATTTTATTAAAATCCTGAAATCTCTTCCGGACGATGTGAACATCTTCTTGATCTCTCATAAGGTTGATCAGTTGGTGGACAAATTCAACAAGGTGATCACGGTTGAAAAGAAGAAGAATTTTTCAGGAGTGAAGGAATAATGCATCCTTGTGCTGGTGAATGTATAGTTAGAAATTGCCCTGGAGCAAACACTTGTGTTTGGATTAAACGACGTATTCCCTTGATTTTATTTGGGATTTTATTTTTAGTAGCGGTGATTTATGGATTATAGGATTGATAGTTACAGAACGCTAGATTCAACTCGTTTCACCGCGATTGAAATCGGCATTTTTCAGGATATGATTGCCAAAATCGAAGCGCAATCACAAATGGTGTTTAAAGGCACCAACCGTAAAACATTTGGGGAATCGATTGCTTTGATTCACTCAGAACTTTCTGAGGCTTTAGAAGCCTATAATAAAGATCTTATGGATCATCATCTTCCTCACAGAAAAGGCGTCGAAGTAGAACTGGCGGACGCCATCTATCGAATTTTCCTTCTCGCAGCCAAAGAAGGTTATGATATTGCTTCTGCTTTAGCTGAAAAGAAGCTTTATAATCAAACAAGAGAAGATCACAAACCAGAGAACCGTGCAAAGCAAGGTGGAAAGAAGTTAGTATGACTGTTTTGACACTTGTCAAATATACTGATCCTGTTCTACACAAAGAGGCGGCGGAATTTGATTTTTCTAAACCGCCATTGGATCCAGTGCTTCTAGCAAAAGATTTGGCCGAGACAATGGCTGCTAAGTCTGCGCTAGGTTTAGCTGCACCACAGGTCGGCATTCCCTATCGCGTGTTTGCAGTGGCTTCTAACCCTGTTCTCGTGATGTTCAACCCTTTGATGGTTGACGTCTCTGAAGAGAAGGCAGAATTCCCTGAAGGTTGTCTCAGCTTTCCTGGTGTTATGATCAAAAAAATGCGTCCGAAGTCAATTAAGATTCGTTATGCTTACCCGAATGGAGAAGTCAAGACGGAGAAATATACCGATTTGACCGCTCGAATCATTCTCCACGAGTATGATCATATCGCGGGAGTGACTTTCATGGATGATCTTTCGAAGCTGAAAAAGGATATGGCTTTTAAGAAGGCTAACAAATTGATGCGTGAAGATTATTACAGGACGACTCTATGAATAAATAACCCAAATATATTTTCCATTATTTGGAGTTATTATGGCCCAGAGTCTTGAAGAGTGGATCGAAACACACGTTAAGCATTATGATAAGATTGATGTGAAGACGGTCTATAACCAATTATTTTTTAGAGAAGAAGTCCGTCCTACTTTCTATGAGCCGATGAAATTCTACGCTCCGGCGGACGGAGTGATCATCAACCAGAAAGTGGTCAAACCACAAGAAAAGATTGTAGAGATCAAAGGGCAGAATTATACTCTAGAGCATATTCTTCCGGGTCAAAGGCTAGAAAACAGAAATTATTACGTCATCGGGATCTTCATGACATTGTTTGATGTTCATGTGAACCGGATGGCGACTTCTGGGTTTCTCCATTTTGAAGATGTTGCTCCGATCCTTTCCAACAATCTCTCGATGATTTTCATGGAAAAGGACATCTTCAAGGGAAACATTAATTACAAAGAGAGCGATTACCAGTATCTTTTTTATAATGAGAGAGTTATTAATAGAATTCTGAATCCGGAACTTGGTCTGAAATATTACATGGTGCAAATTGCGGACGCTGATGTCGGTTCTATCACGCATTTCACTCGCAGCCAGCACAAGTATTTCTTGCAAGGAGAAAGATTCTCATTTATTCGTTGGGGGAGTCAACTAGATTTGATCATTCCTGAGGATCCTAAATACAAGTTGAGATTTCTCCAGAACGAAATGATGCATGTTAAAGCTGGAGAAGATTTATTGATTGAGGTATCAAAATGAAAACTGAACAAGATTTAAAGATTCCAGCGTTCTTGATGTGTGCTCCGTATAATCTGGCCACAACCGAACCAAATAATATTTGGATGCATGAGATGAGCAGGAAGGAACTCGAAGTCAACGTTGATCGTGCAATTTCTCAGTGGTTTAACCTTTACTTCATTCTTTCTACCTCCGCTTTGGTCAAGTTGATTCCCACTGTAGAAGGCTTGCAAGATCAAGTTTATGTAGCCAATCTTGGCATCATGCTTCCCCATCTTTCGGGAAATAAGATCGTTGTTTCAAATTTCCTTTCGCCTCCGCGTAGGGGTGAGCAACCAATCGGAATCAAATATTTCTCGATGAACAATAAGAATGTCTATACGCCGAGCGAAACCTGGGAAGGTGAGGCAGATCTCAAATTCGTTCGTGACAATCTATATATCGGCGGATATGGCCAGCGTACAAATCCCCTTGCCTACGATTGGTTCGAGCGGTCTTTTGATATGAAGATCATCCGCCTGAAGATGGTAGATGAATATCTTTACCATCTAGATTGCTCTGTTTTTCCGTTGAATACGCAAAAAGTGCTTGTTTGCACTTCCCTTTATGAGAAGCAAGAATTAGAGGAACTAGAAAAGCACGTAGAGATCGTTGACGTTCCTATTGACGATGCTTACTACGGTGCAACAAATAGTTGCCGCGTAGGTTCTATGGTTCTTTCTCATAGCAATCTTTTCGAGTATAGAATCGGTGATGAACATTATCAAGGCGAGAAGCATAAGACGGAATTCTTGACCAAAGCTTGTGAAGATGCTGGACTCGAACCGATGTTCGTAAACATCTCTGAATTCATGAAATCGGGTGCGATGCTCTCATGCATGATCATGCATCTCAATTATCACGATTATTCTTATCCGAATCAATAATTCTGGTTTACGAAATTTCCTAAATACAGTAGAAATTACTGGATGAGGATAATATGACTGAAAAACACTGTAAAAGTTACATTGACGGTACTTGTGTAGAATGCGATAGATTGCCCGCAAAAGTGATCCAAGCTGAGAAAAAGTACGACTGTGAAGATATTATCGGCCAATTTATAGGAGCAGAACGCTATGACATTTTGGTTGAGGATGATTGTGATTTCTATGCTCCTTCTTTGGATGGCAGCAGAACTGAACAAAACATTATCTTCAAGTACCGCAAGCATATCTTTACTCCTGAAGAATGTGAACTCGCTTACGCGGGATTAAAAGAAGCTGCTCAAGAAACGCAGAACCGAGGAGATGCTGCTGGCCCAAGAGGCCAAATCCTTATTTCTGAGAAGCGTGGCGGTCGTGAATGGGTGACTGATTACCAGAGAGAAGTCTTAAAGTGGCTTCAGCGTCCGGATAATGTTCTAGATGATGGCCAAACGCTCCAAGATATTCAGAACAAGTATAAGAATCGTGATCAATCTACGGACACCAGAGGACAAGTTTGGCTCCGCAGCAAAGTCATCGATAAGTTGGTGAAGGATGAAACAAAATATTTTGGGTGGTTTGATCGTTGGGTTGATGATGTTATGCGTCTTTCTAGAAATGAGCAGCGAAAAGATGCAGCCATTATCGAAAGCTATATTTCTGTCACGAATTATGCTCAGGGTGCTATGTCAGGAATTGCGGGATATTATGATAGATATCCGCGCTATCCGTACGGTAGACCAACATCTTATACGGAGAAGAGCAAAGAAGATTTTGAAAAATCATTCCCGTATTTGAGGAAGCTTGATCAATGCTTCCGGAACCTTCTTCCTGAACGCTGGACAAACCAACGCAAGGCAGCTGATAAGCTGGATCCGAAATTCGTCATCGATTCTACGGTCTTTACGACCCTTACAATCAATTATAACTGGCGAACAGCTTGCCACCGAGATGCTTCTGATCTTCCAACAGGATTTTCTAATATCAGTGCTGTCGGCAGAGGTTGGCAAGGAGCAGAATTCATCCTTCCCGAATATCGCGTTGCGGTAAAGTTGGAACCTGGAGATTTGCTCCTTGTCAACAATCATGAAGGCATCCACGCCAATGAGGCATTGATTGGAGACGATAATGACAGATTGTCTATCGTCGCCTACTTTCGTGAACCTATGTTGGATCTCGGCTCTTATGAGTATGAGGCAACGAGACGAAAATACGTTGACGAACGTCGTTATAACAAGGAGCACCCTCTACAGAGACATCTTTGGAATGGGATTTCCCAAGGAATGTGGGAGGAAAAAGAATGGTATGATTGGTTGAGGAATCAACCGAACGGTGAAGCAATGCTGAAGGAATATCATCCGGAAGCAGTTGTGGAAAACTCTTTGGAGAATTTCTTTTAAGGAGATTATATTATGCGTAATTTCAATGTGATTGTTATCGAACGTAAGGTTCTTGCTAAACTTCAGAAGGCTCCTGGCACCCTTGTAGAAGCCGATCATCATCGGGCTAGAATTACCGACGAGAAGTGCCTCTCGGTTTGGGGACCAGTTTATAATTTCATGCGAGTGATATGATGGAAAAGTTTAGATATGAATTAGATATTGCTGGTAAGCAGGTTTTTGGTAGCTTTTTCTTTCCCTTGACTGTTGGAGAAACTATTGTTTTGGAAAGAAGATATAGGGTTGCCCGTATTGTGAGATATCCTACCGTTTACAGAAATGAAAACGGTAGAGAAACAATGGACGAGAAGTTAGTTCCTCTAGCAGTTTTGGAGAAAATATGAAAATCGTAGCATTCCCAGTCAAAGTAAAAAATACAGGCTCAGGTCTTCGCGTGCATCTGAATACTGGTCATGTTTGGTTTTTGGGGTTGTATGAAGATCGACTACATCGCGTTATGAAAGCTTTGCGAAAGGCTGGATACAAGCATATTAATACGACAAATTATAAAGAACTTGGTAGATGGTTGATGAATGTTCGCCCAGCTTTAGAATTTGAATATAGCCTTTTAATGCCCTTTGGGCAATTTTATGATATTGAATTTGTTGATGTTCCAGCATTATCGGAGGGTTTTTGATTAACATCGTTTTAGTAAACCCAAAACCGTACAAAGAATATAAAAATTTCCAGAATTTCCTAGAGAAATTTGGACACGGTAAATGCATTTGTCCTTACTGCTCAGGATTAAAGAAGATTGTTGCTCCGGGAGAAGAACGGGATCCAATCGAAGGTCATAAATTATCTAGAAGAATTCCCTGTCCTAGATGTCAAGGCACCGGAGAAATCCCTCTAGAAGATTTCAAGAAACTTTACCGTAAAGAAAGAGAAACTTACTTGAAGTCATATAGATCATGGAAGCATAGGCAAGAAATTTATGCTTCTATTCTGAAAAAATTAAATAACGAAGAATTGAAGTTGTTAGGATTAAGATGATTGACTTAGATATTTTTTACCATTATATTGGGATGTTTGTAACCTGGGTTGGTGCTTTTACCTTCGCCCTTTGCGTAGCAGCGGTCATCGTCAGCCTCTTCGCTTACTATTTTCCGAGGATCCATTTCGGAAAGACAAAACACGAAGGATATCTGCAATTCCACCAGAAATATGGAATCATCACATACAAGGATGATTTCAAAAAAGAAACGACCTGGAAGACAGAAGTTTTTCAGAAATATAAACTCAAGAGAATCTTTGGTCTTAGCCGGAAACAAAAGCCGACTTGGATGCTCGCTCTTATAACATTTGATGGTAAAAATTATGCGTACGATTTTCCCCCAGATAAGTCTGAATAGAGACGAAATTCACTGGGAAGACTATTTAGAAGTTCTAACTCCAGTCGAGAAAGTAGGAAAGCTATGGTTTAAACGAGGGGATTATTTCGCTCCTCTTGGCTACGGCTTTATCAACGGAGACAAAGTCAAAGTAGGTATTCATATTTTCAATGAGTATATTAAAGATAAACACGATGCCATTCTCGGCGGCATGTCTTTACATTCTCCGCAACATTCCTTCCAAGCTGTTGCCGCTAAACATTATAATATTCCTTCTTATCATATCATTGGTAGTACGACTCCTGAATCTGCACTAAGGCACGAGAATATAGAAATCGCCGCTCGATTTGGTGCCAAGTTTAAAATCATCAATATCGCGTACAATCCGGCGATCCAGAAGGCTGTTCAGGATGAGATGAAGCTTCGCTTCCAGAATGCTTATCCTCTCGGGTATGCTATCTCCCTCGACCACCATAAAGAACCCGCTGCTGAGATTGAGAAATTTCATCGGATTGCTTCTCATCAAGCTGAAAATATTCCAGACCATATTGAAAACATCGTAATCCCTGCCGGGTCATGTAATTCTACTACCGGAATTCTCTATGGTTTGGCCTTGCATCGTCCCAAGAATCTGAGAAATGTTTACTTGATCGGAATTGGCCCACAGAAGATCAATTATTTTGAGGAACGGCTTGACATCATCGAAAAGGTTACGAAGAAGGATATAAAGATCTATAAAAGAAATTTCGTGGATCATCCGGAACTGAGCAATTCTATCCTTGACTTTTTTCAGGATGATGACGGAAAATATAATTTGCACTACCATGATCTTCAGAAGCGCAAGATCTATGAATATGCGGATACGGAGACTTGTAACTATGAAGGTATAGAATTGCATCCTCGCTACGAAGCCAAAGTCTTCAAATGGATGTACGAGAATCTTAACGCTGCTTTGATGAACGATAAGACATTGTTCTGGATCATCGGTTCTGCGCCAAGGATGTCGGCTTTAATGAACAACGAGGCTTTGGTGAAGCAGCTTACACAGCCGGAGTTTAAAACATGGGTTTGAGTCTTCTCAAAGAGAAAATGAGACGCAGGAAACAAGTTTTCTGGAGTGCTTATTATATCGCCAAGCTTTATTGCGATTTGGATGATTACTATAAGCAAATCGCGGTGAATTGCCTGGTGACTGTCGGTAAAATGCAACAAAAGGAAGAAAATGACCGATTGGCGTCAAATTGTAAACCTTTATTAAATAGGTATAGAAATTAATGCCTACGAGTAAAAAATGAATGGGAACATAAAGGACATAAAAAATCAAAGATTTGGTAGATTGGTTGTTTTAGAATTGTTGTCCGAAAATCCTCCTAAGTGGAAATGTCAATGTGATTGTGGAAATACAACAAACGTACAAGGAACAACTTTAAGATATGGAACAACAAAAAGTTGTGGGTGTTTGCGAAAGGAATATAATAAACGACCAAAACCCTATAAACAAAAGAGACCTTATGAATACCTGTATAACAATTTAACAAAAAGTTCTAAAGAACGATCAATAATCTGCAAATTAACTTATGAAGAATTTTTAGAACTAGTAAATATAAAGAATTGTTTTTATTGTAATAATGAAATAGATTGGGCACCACCCTTTACTCCCGAAAGGGGGAAAGCAACAAAGAACCAATTTAGATAGAAAAAACAACAAAGGAATTTATGAAAAAGAAAATGTTGTTGTTTGTTGTTGGAAATGTAATGATGGAAAGGGTGCGCGATATACATTTGAAGAATGGTTTGGAATGACGAAATATTTTAGAGAAAAGAGATGATAGATTATAGACTTCCTGAATATAGAAGAAAAGTTTTTTTGGATTTCTATAAATTTCATTCTAAGTACAAGGGACATCCAGGATTTGTATATGGATTGATGCCCTATTTTTCAGAGGTATTCCATCTAGACCAAGAACAAAAATTTACGGTTGCTTATCTAAATGGAATCTGGCAGAACATGATCAGCACGTGGTTGATCTTTGAAAGATTTCCAACATTAAAAGAACTCAATTCTCCTAGCTTTTCTAAATGGTTCCGTGAGAATTATGAGAAGCTTGGAATTGATACGGATCGCCGCTACGTCAAAAATCAGCTGGAGAAATGCATAGAGAACTACGTCAAAGTTCTTGACGGAAAATCCCAGGTTGATTTCTTCGGAGACCTCAGTAAATCCCAAAACACCTACGAAAATTTCAACAAGGTTTGGGACAAGGTGATAACAGATTTTTATCTTTTCGGGAGGCTTGCAACCTTTTCTTATACTGAATATCTAAGAATTATGGGGTTGAACATTGAATGTTATTCCTTGTTCTTGGATGATATATCGGGGAGTCGCTCTCATCGTAATGGACTGTGTAAAGTGATGGGATGGGACTCTCTGATATATGATGATAAGCTAAACCCTGGATTCGAGGGAAAATATACTACAGAACAAATTGAGATGATGGCAGAGGCGGGAGACGAGTTGCTGCAAGCCTCTTTTGATTCTGCCGTTGAGGATCCTAGTTTTTTCACACTAGAATCAACGTTCTGCTGCTACAAATCGTGGCATAAAAAGAACCGTCGTTATCCAAATTGTTATAACGACATGTTTCACGATAGAATTAAATTTTCGGAAGCAAGATGGGACGGGAAAGTAGATCTTTCTCATTTCTGGAAGGCGCGGAAAGTCTACCTACCGGATTATTTGAGGTTGGAGGACAACCCCAATGATCCGGGTCTTGTTCCTGAAAAACAGAATTGGTATAGAGAAACCGGCCAAGTCATTATGATGTCGAAGGATTTCCCTGAGTATGATAATCCTTTTGACCGCAAGATTTGGAGCAAAGGATTGGAGAGTTTCTATGATTGATGTTGGACTTGTTGTTTTTTTCCTTGCGTTGCTTTGTAATAATATTGTGGTCTGGTGTTTTGGTATTCATGAAGGATATAAAAGAGGCAGATATGAATTTGAGAAGCTTCAGAGGGTTGTGAAAGATCTTTACTTCTCCGCTTATTGGAAGTCAGACCGCCTTGAACCGACCTACGAGAAAATTCTCTGGGAAAGAGTTCGTGATGAGGCTCTTATTCAACCAGGGCAAACAAGTGCTATTCTCGGTCAACCAAGGTGGAAGTAAATGTTCATCAATATAATTGGTACACTAGGCAATCTCGGATTTGCCTACGCTTGCCTACCTACAGCATGGAAAACCTTTAAAGCTGGTAAAAGCATCGGAGTTCCAGTCAGTCTTGCTTGGAATATTTGGGTTTCCTGTTTACTTTTTTACTCATATACGTTTTTATCATATACAGATGATATCCTAGTTTGGATCGGTGGTATGGTTGAGATTTCCTCCTATACTGTCGTTCTTTGGTATCATTATTTACCCAGGAGAACAAAATGAAAATCGTCTGTCTACTAGGCGAGCCGGGAGCAGGCAAATCGACTTTGATGAAACGATTGATTGATGAATTAGACGTCAATCTTCGTTATTTTGATGCCGTTGATCTTGTTCCGTTTCATACGAATTCTGATAGGAAAATCATGGTTCTAGGAAAGTATGAAGACGGAGAAGTCTTTGGTGGAACCGATAAGATGAGCATGCAGGTTCAGGCTTATGCGGTAGAGTTTCTAGATAATCTAGACAAGAACACGCTTTTCAAGGATGTGGAAGTCATTCTCTTTGAGGGTGATCGTCTAGCAAATTCAAAGTTCCTAGAACATTTTTCTGAAGATCATCAACTTTATGTGATTTATCTTCAGACGTCGGAAAAAACCAGGAAGCAGCGTTTCCTAGAAAGAAACAGTGATCAAAACGAAACTTGGCTTGCTGGTAGAAATACAAAGGTTCAGAACATCGTAAAGAATTTCCTTTTGATGGATTACATTGAGAAATGGGATAACAATAATTTGGAAGATCAATCCAAAATTGTAGCAAGAGTAGAAGGTATAGTGTATGACAGAGATTAAGTATCGCTTCGGGGAAGACAAATATATAGCGGAAGCCAAGAAATGGATCGATGATACCTATCAAGGATATCATTATATTTCCGAGGCTGACGGAGCTAGGGAGGAAAAGACGCAAGCAACTGATTTCATTATTGATTCCGGTCATGGAACGGGTTTCAATATTGGCAATATCATGAAGCTTGCTCGTCGTTATGGTAAAAAAGAAGGATATAATCGTAAGGATCTTCTGAAGATCATTCACTACGCAATTATCCAGCTTTACGTACAAGACGTTATGAAATTGAACAAAGGAGATAGAAATGCCGTGGCCACGGAAACATCGCCCACGTAAGGGTCGTCGTAAGGTCGGTTCTCATATTAGAAAGGCTAGGAGAGCCAATAAGAAGTGAAATTGATAACAGGTAGAACATTGAAGCAATATGTTCTGGCCTTGGTTTTTGATCAGGAACTTGAAAATGTCCTGATGATTCAGAAGCTAAAGCCAGAATGGCAAAAAGGAAAGCATAACGGCATCGGTGGAAAGATCGAGATGGGGGAGTCTCCTCTTCGGGCTATGAAAAGAGAAATGGCTGAAGAAACGGGTCTTACTATTGATGATTTTAGGTATGTCATGTTTCTTTCCAACGAAAATTATGAAATGTGGGTCTATACCGCTTTGGCAGATCTTTCGAAGGCAGCAACGAAAGAGTCAGAGTCGGTTGTCGTCCGCAGCTTGAATCCACACGATCAGAACTATTTCGCGAACTTCGAGATCATTCCGAATCTTGACTGGATGATCCCTTATTGCAAGTATTTCTTTAGTGATGACAATGACAATATCTTGCTCATCAACAAAATAAAATCTGACCGTATCCTTGATCATGAAAAACCAAAGACTAAATAATAACAACAATGTGTTTTGATTGATTGAGGAGTTGTAATGCCAGAAATTAACATTGAATTAGATGTACTTAGGAAGCGTTCGATTTTTCTAGCTGTCCCAATGTATGGTGGCCAATGCCACGGCATGTTTGCCCGATCTGTAGCAGATCTCACCGGAATGACAACGCACTACGGAATCCAGCTACAGCTTTATTTCCTATTTAACGAAAGTCTCATCCAGCGCGCAAGAAATTATTGTGCGGATGAATTCATGCGTTCAAACTGCTCGCATTTCTTGTTCATTGACTCCGATATCGGATTTAATGCCAAGGATGTTCTAGCAATGTTGGCTCTTCAATCTGACGAAAGTCCTTATGATGTCATCGCCGCTCCCTATCCTAAGAAGTGCATTTCTTGGGAGAAGATCAAGCAGGCAGTTGATAAGGGTGTCGCAGATCAAAATCCTGGAATTCTAGACCAGTTCGTTGGTGATTATGTTTTCAATCCAAAGGCGAGCGTTGGTGGAAGCATTCCTCTCAATGAGCCTGTAGAAGTTTCCGAGGCTGGAACGGGTTTCATGATGATCCGCCGCAAGACCATGGAGAACTTCGTCGCGAATTATCCAGAGAAGATGTACCGTCCGGATCATGTCCGCACAGAACATTTTGACGGTTCTCGTGATATTTGCGCTTTCTTCGGTGTCGATGTCGATAAGGGTCGTGACGAAAAGAAGCTTCGTCAAATTGTTGAATTCTTGCAGAATTCTGGCGATATGAACAAGGAAGCAGTAAACTCTTTGGCCGCAGAATTGCAGATTGCTTTGGAGAATCCAGCTGCAAGCCGTCGTTTGCTTTCCGAGGATTATCAGTTTTGCTATGATTGTCAAAAGGTTGGGATGAAGACTTGGCTTTGTCCTTGGATTCAACTCCAGCACGCAGGAAGCTATGTTTTCGGTGGTTCTTTGGCCGCATTGGCTTCTATCGGTGCCGCAGCAACGGCAGATCCTGCTGCTCTAGGAAAGGATAAGAAGGTAAAGAAATGAATTTCACAGCCGAACAAGTAAAGGAAGATAAGGAATTTCTTCAACAGATCGTTGCCAGAGCATGGTGCGATCCAAAGAATGCTCATAAGGAATTTGACGCCGATCTTGCCAATTCCATCGTTGAGAAAACACTCTATGCTTTGTTGACATGGAAAGATCTCGCAGTCCATATGAGTAATAATTCTGACTACTACAGAGGTCTTCTAGACGAGATTGGTGATCTTTTTGGTAGGGACGCATATACTTGCGATGATGGAAGTCTCTCAGAAGATATTCTTAGAGCAAAAGTTCCCGAGTTGGTAAGAAATATGTTTAATTCTTTACCAAGATTGACTAAATTTTGATTGACTTTAGAGTATAGATGGAGTATAAAATGGGCAAGGCACTAAACGATTATGAAATCAAGGATGCTTATGAAGAATTGATGGCTTCTACTAGAAAGAATTCAACATCAAAGATGGTCATGTACGGTTCTCCTTCACAACTTAATCAAACGCCAGTTATTCAAGATAATAAACCAGGAACATATTTAAACGGCCAAAGAATAGATGCTCCGGCTGGTTCTGGTGGTGGTAAGACCGAGTTTGCTGATAAGGTGATTAAGTATTATCAGTACGACAAGATTCACAGGACAATTTTTGGCGTACCGGCTCCATATCCGACTCCTGACAAGAAGTCAGATCTGCGTCCAAGAAAGACTTATACGACGAAGGATTGGGATCAGGCGTACAGTGCTTGGTCTAAAGGCGAAATTCAGCATTATGAAGATGATCTACCAAAGAATATTATGAAAAATGCTTTTACAGCACATCATAACTTTCTATAAGGATCAAGATCCCGTAAGAATTCGCTCTTCGGAAACCCCTCTAACGCACGTAAACCTTGGCCCGGATAGTAAAAGAGTCAATCAGAAAGAAGATCTGAATCAGTTTGACGAAACTCAGCTGATTCAGATTTATAACCATCTTACCAATGGAGCATCTATCAGGAAAACATATCCCGATACTATAGATAAGATCTGGGGAATGATGACCAAACCCGAATTTTCTGCTGACGGTTGGTATGATTCTCTCTCAGATTCTGTTGAACAAAAGGCTGAACCCAAAAACAATCTTGAAGACTTCTTTTAAGGAGAATTGATTATGAAGATCCGTCCTGAATTGGTTGACAACTTTGGTGAAATCCTCGCTGTTGGCCCTGTCTTTGCTATGAACGACCCTCGCATCCAGAATTGGATTGCCCAAAATCTTCACGTTCAATATAAGAAGAATTTTCTAGGCCAAGATGGCATCAAGGTCAATCTTGTTCAGCTTATGGAAGAGGGTCAAGACGAACGACAGCTTTTGCAAGAATAAACTTTACTTTATTTGGTATGATTTGTATATTACAAGAAAATGGGAGTTAAATAATGAAATTAGACAGTAAAACCGTTGAAGTTCTAAAGAGTTTCTCAACAATCAATCCATCAATTCTGGTGAAGGTAGGAAATGTTCTTCAGACCATTTCACCGACCAAGACATTGATGGCGAAAGCGGTTGTGAAGGACTCTTTTGATAAGGAGTTTGCCCTCTTTGATGTCAGCCGTTTCCTCGCGGTTCTTTCGCTCTTCAAGGAGCCGGAAGTGAAGCTTTACGAGAACAATCTTGAGGTCGTCGGCTCGGGCAAACGTGTTTCTTACGCTTACTGTGACAAGGACTCGATCGTTGTTCCTCCAAACAAGGAGATCAAACTTCCTTCAGTCGATGTTCAGTTTGATGTGACGGAAGAGCAACTTGCTGAAGTCTCTAAGGCTCGTGGCATCCTTGGTCATCCCGATGTTGTTTTCGTCGGCGCAAATGGCAAGGTCATGCTCCAGGCGATTGACGTTAAGCGTCCTACGGATGATATCTATAGCGTTGATGTTGGCACGACCGAGGCAACTTTCATGGCGGTCTTTAAGCCAGAGAATTTGAAGCTTCTTCCCGCGAATTATAGCATCTCAATCAGCAAGAAGGGCATCAGTCACTGGAAAGCAAGCGAGGAGCTACAGTATTTTGTGGCGGTCGAGGGTACGTCAACGTACGAATAATATGGTTGCAGGAACTCCCGCTCCCGATCCACAAGCCAATGATTGTATAACCTTTACAGTTTCGGTTTATCCGGATCGTACAATCGCAAAAATCAACGGCACAATCACAGATATGAAGATCATGCAAAAGATCATTAAATTGTCTGAGATTGTTGCCACTTTAGATGAGCCTGTGTATAAAACTAATTTTTCCGGTAAATACGCGGGCGGTGCGGGATGTATTCCTTACTCTATAGGAAATGGAGGAGCAGGCAGTGCTGGATAAACAAGAAGTAGATATTTGGGTTGTTATTGAGGGTGAACCTTTCCTTTCTCGTGCGAAAGCTTATAGAAAAGAAAAAGAAAGAGTTCTTGAGATCTACCGTGTGTTCGCTAAAGAGCGCGGTGCTGAAGAACTCACAATGTATACTCATCTGACGGGTTTGAGATTTCCACCCGGAAAGATTCCTGCCGGTTGGGGCAAACCGATGGCTAGTGGGTTTTCTTTCACAAAGAAAACCAAGGATGGTCAAGAAGAGCGCGAAAAGCTTCTTGCTCTTCCAAAGCTTCCCAAAGTCAGCGAAGTTTACGGAAATACAATCCTTGAAGAACTTCGTTTCAATAATGAATACGGCGAAGGTTTTAGTAGCATAGGAAAGTATTTCGATTGTATGGCGGTCGGTTGGATCGGTGATACATATATTGGTAGAGTAGTCGATACTTCCGTCGCAGCCAAGAATCACCTTGAACAAAATCCGAAGCATAAAATTTCCAAGAAATATCTAAATTGGAAGCTTCCAGTCGGACTCAGACAAATTTCTAAGGCACAACTTGATCTTATGACTGCTAAATATGAAGTAGAACAAGAAGAAAAGGAAAATAATGGCAAGAACGTATGATGCACCCACAAAGAATGGATGGATTGCAGTAGATTTAGACGGAACTTTGGCCGAATATGAATCTTTTAAGGGTGCGGATGTTATAGGAAAACCAATCCCGTTGATGGTCGAAAGAATTAGAAGATGGCTTGCGGATGGTTACGAAGTAAGAATTTTTACGGCTAGAGTTTCGGAACCAAATCCTGTAATGCGTGAAAGGTGTCATCAAGCCATCTATGATTATACAAAAGAGCACATCGGCGTTGGTCTCAAAGCCACAAACATAAAAGATTATGCGATGATTGAACAGTGGGATGATCGTGCAATTCAGGTGATTCCGAATACAGGAGTTCAAGTAGGCAACCAAAGTCGCTTGGTTTAATTTCAGCCTTCAAATAAACTTTAAGGTAGATAAGAAGCTTTCAAAGGAACTTATATTATGAGAAAGAACAATGAATATCGCGGTGCGAAGCGAATTGAAGCCAAGGTACGCAACCTAGATTGGCGCAAGCTTGAACGCAAGAAACACAATGTCACTCTTCAAATTGAGGTCGTTCTCCCGCCTGTGGAGAAGAATTGATGCTACAGGATGTTGTTTGGGTAGAAAAATATCGTCCGCATACGATCGACGAATGTATTCTTCCTGCTGAGTATAAAAAGCAATTCAAACAATTTGTCGTCGCGGGCACGATCCCAAATTCGTTGTTCGTTGGTGGCCCAGGGATTGGCAAAACAACCGTCGCAAGAGCCTTGCTTGATGAGTTGAAATGCGATTATATCATCATCAACGGCTCGCTAGACCGCAACATTGATGTTGTCCGCACCGAAATTCAGAACTTTGCTTCCTCTATGTCCCTCGCCGGAGGAAGAAAGTATGTCATTATCGACGAAGCTGATGGTCTGAACGCTGATTCTACTCAAAAGGCTCTCCGTAGCTTTATTGAAACCTTCTCAAAGAATTGTGGATTTATTTTCACTGCCAACTATAGGAATAAGCTGATTGAGCCTCTTCATTCAAGGCTTTCTATCATTGAGTTCCGGATCCCAAAAGCAGAGAAGCAAAAGCTTGCCGCCGAGTTTCACAAACGCATTTGCGAGATTCTTACTCAAGAGAACGTAGAGTATGACAAGGCAGCGGTTGCCAAATTCATCATGCGTTTTTTCCCGGATTTTCGTCGTGTCTTGAATGAACTTCAAAGGTTCGCTGGCTCGGGTCGGATAGACGAAACCCTGCTGCAAGATCTTACAGCAGATTCTATGAAGGAATTACTCGGTTTCATCAAGGAAAAGGATTTCACAAACGCCAGGAAATGGGTTGAGACCAACGAGGATCTTGGGGATGCGGTTGTTTTCAACAGCTTCTACACCACTTGCTTTGAATATTTTGAAAAAAGCGATATTCCTCAACTTGTTCTTTTGATCAACGAATATCAGTATAAGGCATCCTTCGTGCAAAATCGCAAGATCAACCTTGCTGCATTTATCGTAGAAGTGATGGCAGGAGTAGGGTTTAAGAATGATTAAGGTAGAAACGAAAAGCAAAGTTCCTTCTTGCTATCTTTGCGGCGATCCGTTGAAGGAAGAGGAACCTGCGCATATTGTGATCAAGGCGGAAGATGGAGAAGTCCAGAAGCCAATCTGCGGCGTCTGTGAATATATTTGTTCAAAGGTCACTGAGCAAAACGAAAGCTTCAATAATACGATCGACGATGAGTGATCCGTTTGAGTTTATAAATTCCATCAACGACCACAACTATGTCGCTGATGATAATGACCTGAAGGATTATAACCCCTTCTTGACGATGATCAACTTTTCGTTCTTCCCGGACACGATCCTGATTGCTAATCAGTTGAACATGTACGGGAGGGTTACCAAGAAGCAGCATTATGACTACCTTTTCTTCTCGGTCTCAAGGAAGAAGAGATATTCAAAGTGGTTTAAAAAAGAGAACGATGAAGATATCTCTTTTTTACAGGAAGTATTCAAGTGCAGTTATGTGAAAGCGAAAGAGTATAGCAATTTATTGACTGAACTCCAAAAGAAAGAACTAAGAAAGAAATGGGAAAAAGGAGGGGTTAATAAATAAAAGAAAAATGGGAGTTGTTTATGAGTACCGTAGTTGATAATTTTGTAGAAGTGACTTTAACCGATCCTGGCTACTTTTTGACAGTCAGGGAAACCCTAACAAGAATTGGTATTGCGATTAAAAAGACGAAAACACTTTATCAGTCTTGCCATATTTTGCACAAAAGAGGAAAGTTCTATATCGTACATTTCAAGGAACTGTTTTTGCTGGACGGCAAGGAATCAACTCTGAGCTCTGAAGACATCGCCCGCAGAAACACGATCGTAAGCCTTCTAGAAGAATGGGATCTAGTAAAAGTTGTTAACAAGGCAAAGATCGAGGAACCGAAAGCCTCGATGAGTTTGATCAAGGTTATCCCATTCAAAGAGAAGAACGAGTGGACTTTGGTAGAGAAATATCGCATCGGAAGGATTAAGAAGAATGTCTAAAAGTATCATAGAAAAAGATTACGGATTTATTGACGGTTGGAGAGACACAAAGCCAGGATCGTTGATTGGTGGTGGATCGGCCAATATCGAAGGCTGGCGTCCGATTTCAAACAAGGAACGTGGCGTTATAGATGGTGGATCCGTTATCTAAGATTTATAGAATTATTTGAGTAGTAAAATAGCAACAGAGAGTATAAGCTAGGTAGTCTGGCTGTCTCTGCCTATCCGAGATAAAGGAGAATGAAAATGGAATTTAAAAACGAGTCAGAAAATACGTTTACGGATATCTCATCAGAGTCTTACCGAATTTATGAATATCCAGATGGTTTCAAGATCACGGTCACCAATCCTCTAAAGCTTCATGTTTCTAAGAGCGGTGGGCACCGTTTGTTCGATGAGCAAGGAATTTCCCACTATATTTCGCCAGGATGGCGTCATCTAAGCTGGCAAGCAAAAGAAGGTCAGCCAAACTTCGTTAAATAACCAAGGAGTTCTATATTATGAATTGGAAAAATGTTGTTGCAGTTTTTGTAGCTGCTTTGTTTTTTGCTCTTTTGTTTATTCATGTTGCTCACGCAACTGCAGCTAAAGAGTGGAAATATAATACGCCAGAAACCCATGCTTGGTTTGAGAACCTTCGGAATCCTGATTGGCCTTATTCACCAGATGCGGATCAAGGTTTAAAAGGAATTTCTTGCTGCAAAGAAGCTGATGCTGATGTTCTCCGAGATCATGGTGATTGGAGAATCGATGAGGACGGAAAGTCCTACGACGTTCTTCTACGCGGCAACTGGGAAAAGATCCCACCTTATGCCGTCCTAAATAATCCGGAAGGCGGAAATCCCACTGGCGGAGCCGTGGTTTTCTATAACCATTATCTAAATTTCCCACCAACCGTTTATTGCTTTGTGCGTCCTCCGGAGGGTTGATCATGTACGAATCTACTTGTCTTCTTCAGCTTGCAAATAACATTGAAATTCTTGAGAGAATGAAATATTGGGCTGAGGGCAAACCGCCCGATTCCAAATTTGATGTCCGAGTTGAATGGCTTTGGGGAAGCGGTGTTTCCGGTTATAAAGACGTTGTTACTGCTGTTAAACCTTACCTAGAAGATAACCTAGCGGATATTATCCAAGATGCAATCCGGAAGCAAGAAGCAAAGGTAAAAAAACTAAAGGAAGAATGTAGAAAGTTCCTCTGTGAAGATAGCAGCAATTGATTATTCGATGACATCTCCTTCCCTCTGTTTCTTCAACACAGAGGAAGAGTATAAGTTCGAGAATTGCACCTTCTTTAATGTCAATGGGTTGCCCAAGACATATGGACGGCATCTAGGGCACGTAAACGTTGCTCCTCTACCGCTTTTCGAAACTGATTTAGATAGATATTATTCATTAACATTTTGGGCAATCCATCATATCACGAAGCAGAAAACAGAGAAGGTCTATATCGAAGACTATTCTATGGGTTCCAAAGGTCGTGTTTTTGGAATTGCTGAAAACACGGGATTGTTAAAGCATTTCATTTGGCGTTACAATATTCCGATAGTTCCTATTGCTCCTACCAAAATAAAGAAAGACTTTACTGGTAAAGGTGGAGCAAAAAAGGCACAAATGGAAGAAGAATTCAAAAAAAGAACTTGCCTAGATTTGAGAAAAGTATTAAACCTTACTGATAAGCAAGAAAATCCTATTTCTGATATTATAGATTCATTTGCTCTTGGAGAAATTGCATATAATGAAAGTAAAGCATGAGTTGAAGTCCTGGGTTGGCTTGTTTGAGCCGCTCTATCAAGGAATAAAGTCCCACGATCTTCGTGTTC
>Ga0134128_10002039_pt1 | contig 25271 bp, 20 predicted proteins | sample KB31754_FD_96462 | JGI IMG/M metagenome (GOLD analysis project Ga0134128, IMG submission 96462) | Terrestrial soil microbial communities with excess Nitrogen fertilizer from Kellogg Biological Station, Michigan, USA - KB3-175-4 | ecosystem: Environmental > Terrestrial > Soil > Unclassified ...
CTGCGATCAGGTCAACATGATGACGTACGGCAATGCGAACATGGGCTCAGGCTGGGTGTCTTGGTATTTCTCGGCTCTTGCCGGCGACGGTTCTAGCCACCCCATGTCCGTGGCTAAGTATGTTACGGCCTGGGAAAAAGTAGGCACACCGCCCGGTAAGATCGGAGTTGGCATCGGCTTCTACATGAGTGGATGGACCGCCCCGGTCACTGGCGCTTTGCAATCGACCTCGGGATCGTCAGTCCCGGTGCAGGAGTTTCCGTATGGGTGGTCGCTCGCAAACGGCGGCGGATTACTTGGCTGTTACTACAACAAGCCCGGCGGGACCTATCATTACGATGCTTTGCCGGCATTGACAACTGCGCCCTCCGCATCTCCCGAACAGCCATCCATCAGCTTCCCAGGCGGCTTTACCGGACCATCCCCGTGCCCGTCTAAAGCCATCACATGGGCAACGTACGAAGATGAGGCTTCGGTCGCTGCCAAAGCCAGGTACATAGTCGAGAACAACCTGGGCGGCGCCATTGTCTGGACCATGCAGGAGGGTGCTGTCGACCCAGCTACCGGACGCAACCCCTTACTGGATACGCTGAAACTGAATCTGAATGGCGAAGGCCCGGCTCCCATGCCCCAGCTTGGCTATACCGGCGCGGCACCCGTCGCGGGACCAACCACAATCATGATCACCAGGCTGCCCCGCAAACTCGGCCTGATTGACATAACGTGGTGGAACTACACCAGCGGCGCCGCCTGGGATAGCTCCTCGGATCCGGGCTTCCACACCTACGGTCAGCCCTCTGCTTACACCATCCAGGGTAGCACCAACGGAACCACATGGAACACTCTGTCCTGCACGCCAAGCTGCAATGTAACTGGAGAACACTACACGGGCCGCCAATTCGTCGCAGATCTTACAGGCACCGGCTACACGCAAATCCGGATGAACATCTCGAGTATGGTAGGCGCCAACGCCGGCTATGATGTTTTGACTGTCAATGGCGGTGTCGGAACCAACGACGCAAATGACACTTATCTGATGCTAGGAGATTCGATTGCGGCGAACTGTTGGGGAGCTGCTCCAAACACTGGCCCGGTTGAACAGCTTGGCTTCCAGATACACGCGGCACGTCCAACGCAATTCCCTGTCAGCACCGTCGGTGGTCAGTCCGGATGGCTCAGCGCCACTGCGCTCGACACTTCCACGTATGGAATGCCGAATATCGAGAAGTTCCTGCAGGACATGCCTGCGGTGAAATTCGTTGGACTGAGCTTCGGAACCAACGACGCGAATGGGAATGTCCCGGCCCAGACTTATTGCAGCAATATGCAGAGAATCGTGCAGTACATCATTGCTGCTGGAAAAACTCCAATGATACCGACGATTGTCGCTTCGCCGTCCTCAAAGGTCCAGGCGAACGCACCCGCAATGAATGCTTGTCTCGCCAAGCTTGAGAAGAACTACCCCTCCATCATCGTGGGTCCTGATTTGTGGACACTATTCGAGGGCCACTCCAAAACCGACGGCTGGTTCTTCGACGATCTTCATCCTTCGCTGGAGACCGGTTGTAAGGCCCTCCAGGAGGCCTGGACGAACTCGCTGCTATCGACCATCTATCCTGCTGGGACCGCCCATCCGGCCGCTCCAACGAATTCACGAACCATCGTGAAGTGAGCGAAACCTGTATGGCTCTACGCCTTCAACGTTCTGTTCCTACTGCTACAACCTGTTCTCTCGATCCATAAGTCTCAACCAGGTGCACTGTCGGCATTTTTGCTTCACTCTCAGCGACTCGTTCCGTTGCGGCGATAGGCTCGCGTGAGGCTAGGCTTCTTAGTAAGGACCTGTAACGTTCCGCCATGAGCTCCCATCTGAACCGTTGGTAGTCGTTCCACGCCTCGCCCACCAACTGTGCCCGCGTTTCGGGATATTGATATAGCTCTACGATTGCCTCTGCGAAGCAGTCCACGTCTGATGTCTTGCAAAGTCTCACCGAATCAGGACGGAACATCGATCGAATGGCGGTGGTGCTGGCCGCGATGATCGGACGGCGCATCCATGAGTATTCGTAAATCTTGGTTGGCAACACCAGATCCATAAACCCATCGGACGGATAGCACACAATCCCGATATCCCCATGGACCACAAAATCTGCCACTTCCTCCAGCGGCCCGTAACCCGTGAATACAAGCTGATCGGCTACGCCCAACTCCGCTGCAAGCTGTTTCAACTGCGGGATCGCCTCTCCCTGTCCCCGGATATGAAAGACCAGGTGTGGAGCGGCTACGCGAGCCTTCGCGAATGCTCTTATGGCTATATCCAGCCCATTCCGAGCGGCACATGTGCCGTGATACATCAGAATGAGGGGACGCTCCTCCGTGGGCTCCCCGAGAAATGGCTCAGTGCGCTTACTCGGCATGAAGATCTTCGGGTCCGCACTGTTCAGAATGCTGCTCAGTTTTTGCGGAGGAACTCCGCGTTCCAGCAAAGGCTTCTCGAACGGCCAGCCAACGGTCACCACGTGATCGGCAAACGCCGTGCAAATACGTTCCTGAACTGTCGTCAGAGCGATCATTAGGCGACGGAACTTGCCCTTAGCTTTAACCGCACATAATTCGGGCATAACATCCTGGATGTGCAAGATCACACGCGCACCCAGAAGCTTCGGAAACAGCGCAGCGAATACCAAGAAATCGGGAAGATTGTGAGCATGTACCACGTCGACCTTGTGCTTCATCTGCAATCGCGCCAGCCGAACGAATGCCTTCACGGCGAAAATTATCCAATAGAAGAGCATCGCGCCATGCCCCATTGCCGTGATGCGCCCAATTGGCCGGCCATTTTTTCCGCGTATCCGAATTCTGTGAATATGCACGCCGTGAAAGACTTCTTCTTCAGGCTGATCGTCCCCCAGGGAGCAGACGACGTGATATTCACAGCTCTCACTGACCGCTGCTTCTGCAGTCCGCCTTACTAGCGGGTCTTCCGGATAGCGGTCACAAGTAATAGCACAAACGCGGAGTGCGTCCATGTCGCGAATTCTCCTTTATCGCTGAGGTGTCGCCCCTACGCTGGCACCTGCGCATATGTTGGTTAATCAATAGAGCCGGACGGCGAGTGCCATCAGCTGCGTGATTAGGGCTTCTTTTACAAGCCGAGATCTAAAATCCGCTGTCCCCGTCAGAAGCAGCAAGATCCAGTGCGGACGCCGGCACTTCCTTCTGACCGTCGCGAACATAGCAGGTCGGTCCTTCGAGCCGCCGGCGAAAAAGCAAGCGGCCGCAGCGCGTGTAATCGACCCCCAACCGTGGATGCAGAAAGAGCGCGTCAGCAGACCGCACTCTCGGACGATCTAGGATCGCCGCGAAAATCTGCTGAAATTCAATCCGTTCCCGTGGCCACACAGCATCCAGAAGCAGAACACCGCGAATCTGGCCGTGGCGTCCGCGTGTTGTACTCACAAGGGAAAACCATCCCTCATTCCCACGCCCATCCCGAAACACGCAGACTTCGGCCGAACGATCTGGCGAATCAGCCCCATACCGCCAGCGAAGAACTTGCACTGACCTCTCGGCGGTTAGGTACTTAGGCGCTCGATGCCGGTATGACAAGTCCGAGAGCTTATCCCAATCCCTGCATCGCTCGGTAGCCAGAGCCGATCGCATTCGTTGCAGCGGCTTGATGAATGGTCGAAGCGCTCTCCCCGTCATTTCCGCGACCTTCAAGACGCTGGGCGCCAGGCCCCTGCCCTCCACAAAAGCCGGCAGCATTACGCCGGAATTGATAGGCAGGATGTATTCAAACTCGGAGTTAGGAACTGACGTCGCGCCGAGTTTGCTCCACAGAGCGCCCGACTGCGTGTTGCAGGTAGTCGAAAAGAAGAAATCGCGCGAAGCATTCGCCAGATACTTGCGAAACAGGATGAAGCCCGACATGCGTGCCGCGGGCTCCACAAAGAAAGATCCCGAGCACAGTCCAACGAAACGGCGGTCCTCGCCAATGAAGGCATTTGGAAAGCACAGAACCAGACCCATCATCGTGCCGACGCCATCCTGGACATAGTAGCCCAGCGGCCCATCTCCCACGAGCGGGTTTTCATGGATGAGCCAGCGAATTCTGTTCTCAGTGGAAGACCGCCCTCGCTTTTGTGGCGCTGCGCCAATCTGCGGCGCGCTCCAGCGAGTTATATACTCCGCTGCGCGCGGGATATCCGTCTCTAAAAGAGCCCTAATTTCAAATCGTTGCATAGGTATCCTTGAGACTTACCTCTTCACAGCTTCGGCGGAGATGATTGAATTCGCCTTTTTGGGAGCAGATGTGGCGGAAAGATCGAAGACTCCGATTATCACACGCTTCAGTCGAAACGCCCAGGGAAGCCAGCGATAGGACCCAGATATCTTCAGACGAAACTCCACGTCCCAGTCCCACGGTTCCGCATCTACACGTCCAATGACAAACTCGCTCTGAACAGCCAATTCCGGCAGCGTGGAAAACATGTGTTCGTAGCCGGCGGCCCTGCAACATTCAACCACCTGCGTATTGAACGCCCCATAGGGAACGCAGATCCAGTTGATTGGACATCCGAGCAAGTTCTCCAACTCGCGCCGGGATCCTTCCACTTCGCGTCGAACATCGTCCGCAGGAATCTCTGTCAACATCGGGTGGGTGATGGTCTGTGAAGCGAAGATAACCCTCCCGGAGAGCTGCCTGAGCTCCTCGGCCGTCAGCAGATTCTTCTTGGGGAGTTCGTCGTGAGAATTGCAGGCCCAATCAGCTCTGCATCCAAGCTTTCCGCTGACCGCAAACAACGTCGGGATAATGCCCCGCTTTTCCATCTCTGGCAAGGCATTCTCCGCAAAGCTCGCGAAGCCATCATCGAAGGTGACCATCACTTCGCGCCGATGCGTTCCGGCTGTCGCGGCCGCGAGGTCCCCCAGCGGGGTTGCCGTCCTGAAAAGGATATCCATCTGCCGTGCAAATGCTGCGCGTTGGTGATCGGGGATATCGTGGTAAAGAAGGATCACACACTGTGTCCTCCTTTTTCCCAGCAGATGCAGGCCCAAATCGCGCACCTGATCGCAGAGAAACACGACGGCGGAAACAAGCAGCTTCACAGTTCTTTTAACCATTGCCCACCCTGACTTACTTGACATTTCCCTATATGCCTTGGTGCAACAACGTGCCCAGCGGGCCCAGCCGGGATAACTGTTCACGGCGCAGGAAGGCAACAAAGTCGTCGCTTACAGCACGTCGCTTTGACACATGTGCGATGAGGAAGCCAACAAGTCGCGCAGCACCTCCGATAACATACGGGCGCCACATCATCCTTCTGGCCACCTTAACCGCTTCGAACGCAGGATGGCTGCCGAGGCAAAAATCCGTTACACCTTGGTGAAAGCAGTACCGCAGCTTGTTACTCGCCGTTCCAGTCTCACGCAGATGGCGAACTACCACTTCCGGGAATGATTCAACTCGCCACCCCGCTTTGCGCGCCATAACCTCGGCGTACCAATCTTCACCGCCATATTCGATTGGCAAGAGTCCCCCGATTTCCTCGTAGCACGAGCGGCGGAACACCTGCATGCAACCCGGAACAGACGCGGTGCTGCTTCCAGGAACCACGCTGAACGAACCGTTGACACTTTCCGCATACCATCCGCCAGCAATTCCGACGCTGGGGTCTCTATGACATCTAGCCAGGACAGCCTCAAAATAGGATGGACAGAGTGATATGTCCGCATCCAAGTGGGCGATAAACTCCGTGTCAACCTCGCCGAGGTGCTCTAGCCCGGCACGGATTGCGAAGACCTTGGACGCGAACCCACGGTTCTCATCCTTTTCGCGCCGCAGCAGTTGAATGAATGGATTCTTCGCCGAGTATCGCAGCACGATCTCGTCCGTTCTATCCGTCGATCCGTCACTGACGATTAGCCAAACTTTCGGTCGCAGCGTCTGCAATAGAACGGATTCAATGGTCTCCTCAATGTAGTCCTGCTCGTTATAAGCCGCAGTGATAAGGGTGTATGTCCAATTGATGTCCGTTGGGGGCGGCATGGAATCTCCACAATTCTGGTTGACTTTGGTCATTGCGCAACACTCATTCGAACCACGGGCGGAATGATAGCCGGTAATTCAGTTGGCTACGACGGGTGCCAATCACCTTTGCTGGCACTCCTCCCACAATCGCCATAGGGGGCACATCTTTTGTCACGACAGCGTTGCAGGCCACCACTGCGCCCCTTCCGATGCGAACCCCCGGCAGAATGGTCGCCCGCGAAGCGATCCAAACATGATCCTCGATGATGACATTGCCGCCTTTGTCAGCGTGTGCGTCGCTATGGACGTCGTGTTCCAGCGTCCAGATGTTCGTTTCCTGCGCGATATCGACGTCGTTGCCGATGATCAATTGACCGCCGCGTCCGTCGAGCAAGACCCTTTTATTGATCACCACCCGGTCACCGATGAAGACGTTGCGCCCGTATCGTAGCTCGACGCCAATAAGAAGCCCAACGCCTCTTCCCAGCGTGGCTACCCTCATGCGGAACAGAATCCGCCGGATGACACCGCTGGGGATGTGCATCAGGAACCGATTGAACACGTACGAGAAGAACGCAGATGCAAGAGACCGGACTCCCTCGAAGCGATTAGCGCTTCGCATCTTCGCGGCCGGAGTCGCCGCTTCTGTCATAACACTAGTTTCCATATTCGAATTCTCGGCTGGCCTGGCGGAACACCCTGCCCTGGCGTTTTAGAGCCGCAGATCTCGCATCCGCGATGGAGTAATCAGTAGTGAGTTATCACCGTGCGTCCGGCCCTGCTTTAGTACTCCGCCTTCCAGGCAGTACTCTTCATATCCAAGCCCTTCCATCAGCTGGACAGTCTTTGAATTTCCGCGGTAGTCCTCGACTACTACGATGGGTTCACACCGCTGCAGCGTTTTTAGCGCACCAGCGAGCACGTTGTATTCAGTTCCTTGCACATCGATCTTGATGAATACAGGCGATAAGCCATATAGGTCCAATCTGCTAACCGAGCACTGAACCTTCGATACCTGCAACTTCGATGGGTCGAACCCGTATACCCGGTCCTGGTTGATCCACGTCTCTGCGGCCTCTCTGCTGAGAGACGCAAGGTCATAGCACGGCAGCCGCTTGTACTTCGGCACGAACAGGCAGAAGGTGCCAACCTCGTCAGACAGCCCCTTCCCAATAAGCCGAACATTTGGGCGATTCCGGTACCGCGTCACCAATTGTTCCGCCAGCAACGGATTAGGCTCGAACGAGATAATCTCCTCCGTCGGCCTGAACAGGAGGATAGACTGTATGCTCTGCCCTTTATTCGCCCCGATGTCTACGTAGCAACCCTTTAGAGTAGAGGGGATAAGCTTCAGTACATTGAACTCGTGCTCGTGAGGTACCCGCAGCCAGCGGCGGACCATGGCGTAACCTCTATCCTTGACCTTCACAATCACCGGATAGTCGCTCTGGCAGCTTAACAGCAGCTTCCTTAATTGTTGTTTCATATCTGTATCTCGCTGCGACGGGTTCACATCAAGCGGCATACACACCTACACCGTCAGTGAGTTGGCTGATATTCTTGGCTGAATCATAATGAGCCAGCAGGTGATGGTAGGCTCGCTCAGCCTGCATCTCGCGCAATGACCCATCGTTTAGCAAGTTTGTAATGGCGGCTGCGAACTGTTCTGCGGTATCCGCGATTTCCAGGTGCTCGCCACCATTGAAGCCCGTGCCTTCATTACCGATCGATGTAGATACGACCGGAATACGATGCTCGATGGCGTGAACGCCCTTCATTTTTACGCCCGCGCCGGCGCGCATTGGATTAACGAAGACCGTGCACTTGTCATACAAAGAGCTCGGATCAGGCATATCCATGTGAACGGCGCAACGGTCATACCGCTTCAGCTGCTCTCCAAACCGTCTGCCCGCCTCCAGGCTCTGTGTGCTGCCGACGACCACAAACTCGTAATTCGGAATGTTCAAGAGACGAGGATGCACGTTCTCCAGATACCACCTGAGTGCATCCCGGTTAAGCGATGTGTACAGATTCCCCACGAACAGCACCCGCTTATTGCCCGGGTCGACGCGTCGCTGACCCTGCCTTATCTGAAGTGATGGCGGCAGCCAGGCAGTCTTGTGCTTGAGATCAGGACGATCCGTAACAAACCCTTGCCATTCAAACTCCGAAATGAACCACAGCTGATCTACTCGTTCGTGCACGGCTCGAATGAAGGGTTTGAGTCGCATTAATTCGAGACGGAGCAGCTGCTTCCTGGCCCTGTTCTCCTCAAGCTTCATGGCCTCTCGAAGCCACGCGATTTCGTCGTTGTGCACGCGGACCACTGTTCGCTTGGTTCGAAGCGTCGGGTTTTGGGTGATCGCGAATGTATGCTCCGCTTCCATCAGGGTAAGGTCATACTCTTTCGTAAGCCGATGCTCAGTGAGGGAGGCGCTCCGAGCGATATACGTCGGCATACGCGTAACAATGCACTTGTAACGTGGTTTGGGCTCAATAAAATGCAGAGAGTCAACCACGTGGCGCACTTGTGATATTTCCTCAGCCGATGGCGTCCGTTTTTGAGCTACGACGAGCACATCGACAGAGTAACCTAACGACTTCATAGCGACTATGCGCGACCAAACGTCCGCGCGGGCGCCGTTGTCGGGTGGAAAGGGAAAATCCGGGATTACGTGCAGAATCTTCATATGCTGCATATCACTCGACTATGGTGTCTAGTTCGTTTTAGAAGCGGGACACTACACTAGTCAGTCGAACTGCTCTCATATACCTGCATCGGAATCCGGCCTACGGTATGTATGCCGGGATGATGCGAGGCATAACCCCCAAAGCGTTGCACAAGATCGTTCCTCGAGTTGTTCGCGCAGTACTTGGGCACTTCAACCGGTGCCTGATGATTCACTGCAAGGGAAACAACCGTTGTCATGAAGAGGAGATCAGGAAGCCCGCCCCTCGCCAGCAAGGTGCTCTCAGAGAGGTTATGCAACAGGTAAAACGCCATGTACGTTATTGGCCATACTGCAAACGACCGCCGCTCGAGCTGCAGGTATGCCATCGCTTTTCGGAATGAGAAGAACCAAAGGCACAGGAGGAGGCCAACTCCCACTGCTCCCAACCCAAGCGCGAAATCAAGATAGCCGTTGTCTGACCGTTGGGCCATCCAGCCTATCCCCATTCGCACTTCCAGCGCTTCCCCGAGCCCTGCCCAGAAAGCGTCGTAACCGTATCCCAGCAGAGGCCTCTTCATGATGGCAGCCCAGACATATGCCCACAAATCACTGCGGCCGCTCAGGTTTGAATTGCGCCCCAGAGCCTCGAATACTCGCCCCGCGTGCGTCATGAAAACATAGACGCCCGTGAACATCCCTACCGCAATCCCGGTGAAGACGGGTAAGCGCTGCTTACCCGATATCCGGCTCGATCGCCACAAGGGGATCAAAGGCAACATCAGGAGAAAGCAAAGCACCGACGCCGCCGATTGGGCGAAGAGCAGCATTGCTAGCGCTGCGGACAGAAATAGATAACGCATCCAGGGCAATGACTTGAAACGTGAAACAATCAGCAACAACGACGCTGTCGCCATATATTGGCCGAAGGCGTTCTTGTAGCTTGAAAGACCCTTCCATGCGCCTGGGTGGGAGACATAGTCGACTACGTATCTCGATGCCGCAATCCGCAGTACGAGAATCGCCAGGATCATCACGCAGAAGGTCTTGCACAGGAGTCGGACCTGCTCGTCTATCGTGAACCGCTCTCCGATATATACCGCCAGCAGCATTGATACGAACAATAGAGCGCTTCGGCGGATAGTTAGGTCCGGCCGCGAACTCCACGCCGTTGACAGCACTGCGAAGCTAACCAGCGCCAGTAAGGGCCAAACCGTTCGCAAGGCTTTCATCACTTGACGCCCGCGGCATACGATCAGCGCCACACCCCAGACCTGTATGACCGCTTGGATGACAACATCAGCGACGTGTACAGGAGCGGCAATTGCCGAGGGATCTGTTTCCGCCTCATAGGGTCGCGTTATACCAGTGACGACGCCCATGCTGTAGAGAAGAAACACCATGACGAACAGCCGCTCAGGCAAGCGCGGGCGCACTAGAGAACCTCACGGTCTAAGGTGGACAGTGTCTTCATAAAGGATGGTCGGAAACGCTGCACCACTGGCTTTTAGCCGTTTGTAAGGCTGAGTTCGGCAGCGGGAATCTCTTCTTCAGATTTCCGGCGCTCGCGCCCCAAATGCCAGCGAATAATGAGGTACAACAGCAAGATGAGAAGCGCGTCAGTCATCAAGCTTGACCACGCAGCACCCCTCCACGCGAACGCCCGGATGATCCAGAGATTTACCAGGATATTGAACACACAAACCGCAAGTTGCGCCGATGAGGTTTGCCACTGAAAATTCGCGCCCGTCAAAGCATCGGAGAGGAAGATATGCACGCATTTGAATGCCGGCAGCAGACAAAGCCAGCGCAATGCAATCGCGCTCTCCGCGTATGCAGGCCCCAGCACGTGTGGAATCAGCGATGCTCCCAAGAATAGGCCGAGGGCCATGACGACCCCGTAGAGAGTGGAGCGGCGCAGAATGCTGATCGCCAGGTCGAGGCTCTCTTTGACTCCCTTTTCGCCGCGGCGGAAAAACTCCGGAAAGCTCGCTGCTCCTAGAGACCTGATTGGAAGAATCGCAGGTTCAATGAAGCGGTAGGCGACAGCGTAAATCGCAGCTGCGGCTGGAGAGGCAATCCGTGCCAGCATCGTCTTATCGATGTCGTTGTAAATGGACTGCGAGCTGAAAGCAGTCGCGAAATGAATTCCTTCCTTAATGGCAGGAGGAACACTGCGAAGCTCGAACTTCGGCATCCCACAGCACATGCAAACTGTGACCATGCCAATGATGGCTGATACAGCCGCCGATATCGCATACAAGTAAGCCCAGTGGGTGGCGGTTGGAGTGACGACTAGCAGAACAAAGGCCGCCAGCAGCCGCACGCCTGTCGTGACTCCCGCCAGGTAGGAATAGCGACTCCCTTGCTCCAGCGCCAGAAACGTGTACATGCAGAGGCCGACGATCTCATTCGCGAACACGTCAGCGATAATAACTGCAATCACCAAGCCCGCGGTCGCGGTCGGCGGAAGCACAAATGCCCGCAGCGCCATAAGAAGAAGAGTCAGCAATGAGCCACAGCCTAAAGTCGTCAGAAGGGTGGTTCCGACATAACGTCGCAATACCCCGCTGTCCTTGGCCACATACTTGACCAGTACATTGCCGGTGCCGCAGGACGCGAAAGGTGCCACGGTCGCCGCCAGCGCCGTGCACGCTACAAAGGTGCCGTATGCGGTAGGACCAAGCGACCGCGCAATGATGACGAAGTAGCCCATCCGGCCAAGCAGCTGCACACCTTGTCCGCACAGCATCCAGCTGGCGTTTTTCATGATGCGCGAACTGAATGCCTGATTGAGATACTTACGAATGGGATTGGGCACTCTACTATCCGTCCTGCTCTTTCGCGCAACTAGTTCAACATGCTATAGACCGCCGCAGTCGAAATGGTATTCACGATGCTTCCTGTGGTGTGGAACGCACTCTTCACTCGGCTGTTGGGCACGAAGAGAATGTCGCTCGCCTGTAGCTCAACATCAGCCTCACGACCGCTGGTTATCTTCCCCAGGTCGAGTGTCGCGAAGACTGCGTAGTTGTCCGTCTCCTTGTCCTTGCGCAGCACCCTCACATGGCCCGCCTGGGCTGTAGGAAGCACGCCTCCAGCTTGAGCCATGACTTGAAGCAGAGAAATCTTGCCGCCGTTCTGCATCACGAATCCGCCTGGCCGGCCCACGTCTCCGAGAACATACACCATGCCGGCGCGAGGCACTACCACGGAATCTCCCGGGTAAACAACGGCATCGATCGATGACAACTTCCCTGGCTCCACTCCCTGTAGCGCGACAGTAATGGTCTCTCCTGAGTGCCTCCTTATGTTGAGGTGCGCGTCGGCCGTCAACGTCAGGCCGCCCGCCAGCGACAGCACATCCAGCAGCATGCGTGAGCCCGTCACCGGGTAGGTACCCGGATGCTGTACCTCCCCGATCACCGATACGTTCTGAGTAACCGACTCCTGGATTGCAACGTTCACGCTGGGGCGCACTAAGACGTTCCGGTCTCGAAGTTGCCCCTCAATGAGCGCGCCCGCCTCGGTCTCGGTCATTCCACCTACGGCCACTTCACCTAACAGAGCTAAATGCGCTTTGCCGTCGTTTCCCACCCGAACCTGCTGCGACAACTCGGGATGTCCGAATACTGCGATCTGTATCAAATCGCCGGTTGAGATCGTCTGCAGAGTTGCGGTGCCTGCTGACGGCTCAACGTGAGCCTCTGGAGTTGTTGGTGGCGTTTGTGTAGGTGGCGTTTGGGCCCGGATCGAAGCGATCGAAAGGACGATAGGACCTGTAACTCTTAACACACATTTCAAGCAGGAGGAGAAAGAAGGCATGACAACTCTCCGTTCGCAAATGGGTCTGGCAATTGATCGACGCACTATCAGAATCATTCTGCTAGCGCTCCGTCGCCTCGTAGCGCCCGTAGAACTGCGAGTACTCCTGCGAGCGGGTTTCAACGTCATTCGCTAATACGCTGTAGGTGACGCCCGCGTTCTTCAGCAGGCGAATGGCTCGAGAAATCGAAGCCCGCTGGGTGAAGGCAGACCGCGCTACAACAATCACGCTGTCAACGCATCGCGAAAGCACAAGCGCGTCAACAACGGGCAGCAAAGGCGGCGTGTCGATTACGACGTAGTTGTAGTCACGGCGCCATTCCTCCATGAGCTTGAGCATCTTCGTAGATGAAAGCAGTTCTACTGGCGCCTTCAAAATCGCTCCCGCGGGCATGAACGTTAGTCCAGCGATCGACTCGATCTGCACCAGGTGAGAGCCAACCGTAAGCCCCCTCAACGTCTCGCTAAGACCTACCTCAGATTCGCGTTCCAGAATCCTGCTGAGGTTCGCACGCCGAAGATCGGCATCAACCAGCAGCACCTTGTTGCGATTCTCGGTAAGAACGGCAGCAAGGTTCAACGCTGTAAAGCTTTTTCCCTCGTTCGCACTCGCACTCGCGATCATTAGCGTGCGTGGAATACCGCCAGGCCCCCGCAGCACCAGCGAGGTCCGGACCCACCGGAACGCCTCCGCGATGTCATTCCCTTCCTCCCCGGGTGCATCCACCGTAGCCGGCAGCAGGTGCGCTGCGCTGGTTTTGCCATACGCCTTCAGCACTCGGCTGGGCTGAGAGGCCTGTGATAGTTGATGCTGAGGAATGACGCCCAGAAGAGGACTTTGCGCTGCAGTTTCGATTTCCTGCAGAGTGCGAACTCTGTGATCGCTTGATTCAAGCAGAAAGGCCACGAGGATGCCAATGACGAGGCCGCCCGCTAAGCCTCCTGATAGAAACATACGGAGTGCAGGTTTCGAAGGATTCCCCGGTACCGCCGCAGGATCGACGACATTGAGCCGGCTCGAACGCAAGCCCGCCAGCACTTCAGCTTCTTTCAGTTTCTGCAAGAGAGTCTCATAGAGCGTTCGGCTTGAGTCCGCTTCATTTTTTGCGATGTTGTAAGCGATCGCCCGGTCGTTCATTTGTGAAGCAAGTGCCTCTTGCTCCACCAGCTTGCTTCTTGCAGACTGCTCCTGAGAAAGTGCGAGCTCATACTCACTCTTGGAGCTCTTGGTAATATTGGCAAGTTCTGACTGGATCGTGGCCTGGAGCGCCTGCTTGCGCTCCTTTAGCTCTATCAGCTTCGGGTGCGCCGATCCGTATTCAGTTGCAGCCTGCGCGTACTGCACATTCAGATCGTCCAATTCCTGCTTGAGGTGCGTTATCAGCGGCGTCCAATTCTGCTGCTGCTGAGCACCGCTGGCTGACGTCCCTACCAGATTAGCCATGGCTTCGATATCACCGGTACGCGCCATGTTGTAAATGGCTTGCTTGGTGACACGATTCCCTTCCGCCGTGATCACATCCTTGTTCAATTGCTCGAGCCCGCTTTCAATAAGACTCTGACCGTGATCCACGCTAAACATGCCAGATTCCTTTTGGAGCTCAACGACACGCTGCTGTGATGTTTCCACCTCAGACTTCAGCTCGACCAGCTGGCGGCGAAGAAATGTTGTAGCTCGAATCGTTGCATCGTAACGGCCCCGGATATCAGAATCGATGAAATCGCTAACCAGCTTGTTGACGATTGCGGCCGCCACGTCCGGATTTGGACTCGCATAGCTGACCGAGATCAAGCGAGCCCCCGGCAGAATGTCAACCCTCAGGCCCTTCCTGAACTTGGCGAGAATTTCCGTTCGCTTGAGAGGCGAATCCTCGAGCGGCAGGGCCATCTGCCTCCGGGCTTCCGCCGTGTTGAGCCGAGGCTTGTAGGCAAACTCCTTCATGTCTGCGAGATTCAGTTCTTTGATTACCTGCAGAGCGAGCGAGTCTGACTGCATGAGCGTGACATCTGTTTGGAGCGTCGCGAACGAATCGAACACCTCTGCGTTAGCCGACGCGGTGTCTCCAACCGAGAGTTGGCCGGTCTGTTCGGTCACCAATTGGAGTCTCGCTGTCGCCGTGAATTTCGCCGGCATCAATATCGAGGTGGCAACCGCAAGGATAACAACGACCGGTACAGAGATATAAAGGCACAGCCTCCGCCTCCAGAGAACTCGGAGTGGCTCAAAAATATCGAAAGCTGCGTTGGCTTTCGGTTCCTCACCTGCTGTAAAATTCGCCGGCGTTAGGCCAAACTGCGCAGGCAGCAATCGGCTCGCCGGCGTCATCGGTTCTTCGGGCAGCACGTTTCCCCGGGCGTCGTGAATACGGCTCATGAGCTCCTCTAATCCAAAATCAATAGCTTGTTGCAGCAGGCTCCAGGGCCTCAGCTACTGTGCTTCTTTTCACTGCAGAGGCGGCTAGGCTTACAACGGTTTTAATCTGGGCGTCCGTTATGTGAGGGAACATCGGAAGCGAGACGATCTCCGTGGCAATAGCTTCGGTGATCGGCAAGTCACCGGCTTTGTACCCCAAATGTCGGTACGCCTTCTGCAGATGCAGCGGCACGGGATAGTGGATCGCGGTACCAACGTGCGCCTCGGCCAATCGCTCCCTGAACTGATCGCGATTCGGCACGCGAATGACGTAGAGATGGTAAACCGCCTTCGAGTGCACCAATTCGAAAGGCAGCACCATGTCGCCATTCGTCTCGGCCAGCAGGTCGGTGTACCGCTTGGCAGCCGCACGGCGTTGAAGGTTCCAATGCGCAAGGTTCCGTAGTTTCACGCGTAGAAATCCAGCTTGGATCGAATCGAGCCGCCCGTTATAGCCCTCGATGTCGTGGTAGTACTTCTGCTCTTGTCCGTGATCTCGGATCATTCGAACTTTGCGCGCCACATCCTCGCTGTTGGTGGTTACGGCGCCGGCCTCTCCACACGCCCCGAGATTCTTCCCAGGGTAAAAGCTGAATGCCGCCGCGTGACCCACAGAGCCGGCACGCATCCATGTATTCCGCTTGACCGAGAAATACTCGGCACCGTGCGCCTGGCACGCATCCTCAACCACAAGGAGCCCAAACTCTTCGGCAATCTCCAGAATTGCATCCATGTTGACCATCTGCCCGTACAAGTGGACCGGAACAATGGCCTTCACGCGTAAACCAAGATCCGACGTTACCAATCGGCCAGATGCATCGCGGCGGCACTTATTCGCGAGAAACTCCCTCAGCTTGGCTGCCGACATGTTGTAGGTCCGCTCGTCGATATCAACGAAATACGGGCGAGCACCGGACTGGGAAATCGCTTCCCCTGTCGCAATGAAGGTGTGAGCCACCGTGACGACCACGTCCCCGCATTGCACGCCTGATGCAATCAGGGCGAACCGCAATGCATCGGTTCCGTTCGCTACTCCGACGCATTTCGTTGCCCCTGTGAACGCCGCGAACTCTTGCTCGAACTGCTCTAGTTCCGTCCCGCCAATGAAGGACGCCGAATGTAGTGCCCTGCGGAGAACCGCGACGAACTCTTCCTGCAATTCGCGATGGGGGGTTACAAGATCAAGGAATGGAATCTCACCGGTCATTTGTGCTCCCTGGCGCCTCAGCGCGGCGAAGATAACGACGAACTCTTGCTGGGTTTCCGGCTACGATAGTTTCGGCCGGCACATCTCTGGTTACAACGCTCCCGGCCCCTACGATCGAGTTCTCTCCGATGGTCACCCTAGAAAGAATCGTCGCACCTGAGCCGATGGAAGCCCCTGCTTTCACGAGCGTTGGCTCCACTTTCCAGTCGGCCTCGGTCTGCAGTTTGCCGTCAATCGTGGATCGCGGGTACGAATCGTTGATGAAGACCACCCCGTGACCAATGAACACGCCATCTTCGATCGTCACACCCTCGCAAATGAAGCTATGGCTCGAGACCTTGCAGCGTTTCCCGATCGTTGCATTCTTTTGGATCTCTACGAAGGCACCGACCTTTGTTTCGTCGCCGATCTCGCATCCGTAGAGATTAATGAACTTCGACAGTTTGACATCGCGCCCGAGCTTCACATCGGGGGCTATGCACAGATATTGATCTATAACATTCATGCAACCCCTTTCATTTATCTTCTCTGCAGGTACTGCGGTGGATTTGTCTTTCAGCTCTGCAGTCCGGCTTCTACGTGATGACTGACACGACCCCTGGAGCAACCGCACTCGCCACCTTGTCAACCATGCCGATCGGTCCCAGGTTGGCCGGCATTGGGAATTGTCCTGTCCGATTGAAGCGAACGATGCTGCCGCGTTCCTTCAACGACAATGCAGCAGACTCAAGCAGCTTGACTACCCGCAGGCCTGCGATCCCATCGTTGATCGGCACGACGCCGCTGGTGAGGCAGTCCACAAAATACTCGATCTCAGCCCTCAGAGCCTCGGTCTGCTCGATCTTCGGGCACCACATATCACCAGACCGGTAACTAACTAGCAGGTCATATAGGCCGCTGCCATTCGTGATAGCGACTCCCTTGTCATAGACCTTTATCTTTTCGTCCGCATCCAGATCATTCCAGACCAGCATCTTCTTTTCACCGCCCAGAAGTGTGGTGCGAACCTTAACAGGCGACAGCCAGTTAACGTTTATATGAGCAATAATGTTGTCGGGGAAATAGATGGTAATGTATGCAACATCGGCATGGCCGTTCAGATGACGTTCGCCCGTTGCCACAAGGGCCTCCGGATCTCTCTGAATCACATAATCCATGATGGACAGATCGTGCGGAGCCAGATCCCAGATTACATCGATGTCATGGCGAAACAGGCCCAGGTTCACCCGAGTGGAGTCGTAGTAATACAGCTTCCCTAGTGTTCCGTCATCCACCAGCTGCCGCATCTTCTTGACCGCGCCGGTGAACAGGAATGTGTGGTCGACCATCATCTGAAGCTTGCGGGAACTCGCGAGACTGATCAGTTCCTCCGCTTCGGCAACCGACGAGGTGAAAGGCTTCTCGACGAAAACGTGCTTGCCGCTCATCAAAGCTGCCTTCGCGATCTCATAATGCGTCCAGACCGGGGTAACAATGGCGACGGCATCGATCACGGGAGAGTTCAGCACGTCCTTATAGTCTGTGCTGAGCTGAACACCCGGGTGAGCCTGGCTCGCCCTTTTGAGGCTCGCTGAGCTTGGATCACTGATCGCAATGAGTTCACATTTGTCCGGTATGTGACAATTGCGAGCCACATTAGGGCCCCAATATCCATAGCCAATGACGCCAAACTTGATCACGGTTTTGCCACCTCGTTACAAATTTGCCCTGTTTCAAAGGGGCTCTTTGATGGGGAATGCTTGATTTGTCTCGCCCGAGACCCGGGCTCGAATTGAGTAACTAGTACGCGCCTTTGACCACTGCCACGGGCGTACGCATCAGAATCTTGAAATCAAGCCATGGAGACCAATCCTCCGCGTACCGCAAATCTAATCGAACCATCTCGTCGAAGCCCACCTGGCTCCGCGCGGTCACTTGCCACAATCCCGTAATTCCCGGCTTGACCTGTAGAATTCGGCGGCGATGCCACGGCTTGTAAGCGGCCACTTCATAAGCGATGGGAGGACGCGGGCCCACCAAGGACATATCGCCCTTCAGGACATTTAGAAACTGCGGCAGTTCATCCATGCTTGTCTTACGCAGGATCTTTCCAATGGGAGTTATCCGGCTGTCGTTGGCGAGCTTGTATACACCCTTGCCTTCAGTAGAAACCTTCTCAGCTACCCCGGCGATAAGTTTCGCCATGTATTCCTTGTGCTGGCTTGGATCGTTATCTGCCCGCATCGTCCGGAACTTATAGAGAGTGAACTCCCGTCCATCTCTTCCCACTCGCTTCTGGCGGAAGAAAACCGAACCCTTCGACGTCATTCTGATTGCCACGGCAATGATGACGAACGCCGGCGCGCTGATAAGCAAGGCAAAACAACTTCCCACCGTGTCCATAACTCGCTTCACGATGAGATGCCCCCGTCGCGTCCGTTCCCTTGAAGCGAGTTCGGGATAGAACTGTGGATTCTTGCCGTTCCCAAGTCTGTCCTCGTTCCATTCGTCGGGAAACACATAAAACGAGATGCTGATCTGGCTGACCTGATCAAAAGTCAGCCGCTCAGCCAGAGCGCCGTTTACGCGATGCAGGATGGTCGAGATCGCGGCACTCCGAATCGTGGAGTCGATCTCCGTCAGTATCATCCCTACGACAGTTCCCTCTTCGTACCAGCCAATCACGTCTGTATCTCTCATCGTTAGCACCATTGCCGCGATGATCTGGTCAGATACGCACACGTTCCGCTTGGTCCCGTTGTCCGCACGTTTCCCGGCGTCGATCAGGACCAGCAGGACGCCTTCCTTCGAACGCTCGCTGCGCTTCCGCTCCACCACAATCCTGCGACGGAAGGAATGCTGCGTAAGCACCTCGGCCTCCGTTGCCATCGTCAACTCGGGCGACAACTCCAATAGAGCCGAATTCTCACTGCGTCTTGACATCGCGATGATTCCTTTCCGGGGATTTAGGCGCCACGGGATCCATCGTTCCGGCTTGCCTGCCTATGCAAGAGAAAACACGTCTCGGGCAGACCCGCGCTCCGGAACGCCAGGCACGTCAACAGATTGGGAGAAGTTTGAAATTTGGCATCGGATCAGTCGACGTGCCATTCGCTTCGTTCGTCAACACCGCCCAAGCGGCAGCTGCCGATCACCTGGTGAGGAGGCGGTGTCCTCCCGCCGGAGCTGACGCTCTCAGTAGGTCCTCGAAGCTGCCAGGAGAGGGCTCGCGTGAAACGGTGCGGAAAACGCCGAAACGGTTGCCGGCTCGACGTCTGATGCAGGGAGCTCCACCGCAACCGATTGTGACAGCATGTCCACCGATACGATGAGGCGATAGCTGTTCTTCTTTCGCACCAGAATTCCTTCAAGCCCTTCGAGCGAGCCGCGAGTCACTCGCACCCGTTCGCCGCAATTCAGAAAGGGATGCGGTTCCACCGGCAGCGGTCCTTCCACGCACCTGCGGATCGAATCAATCTCCGGATTCGTAATCAGAGCATCCTGACCGGCTCGGGACACAATCATGTGAACTCCCGGCGTCGATACCACCTGGAGCCTCCGATTGACTTCTCGCCTTACGAATACGTAGCAAGGGAACAAGGGAAGAGAGATGACTTTTTTCCTGTCTTTCCACTGGCGCTCCGACTCATACAAAGGTAGGAAGACCTCCAGGCCCTTGCTGACCAGCATGTCCTCCACAGTCTTTTCGTGTTGGAATTTGGTGTAAAGTGCCCACCAACCCAACGTTCCGTATTCATCGAGTTCCGGTCTGTTCAGATCCATCTCTATCACTTACTTTCTCCACATTCACTGGCTGAAATTTTGAAAGCTCGCGTAGCTTCGCCCTGTGAGTTACAGGATGGTTTCCCGTTCCCAAAAGCTTGGCTTGGATGAAGTCCGACGAAGCTCCCGTAGCCCCCGCTCCGGTGCTTGTCAGTGGAGCGCATAGGCTTGCGCTCTTTTAAGAACCAGCAAGTAATCATGCGCTGGTTACAGCTTCGCCCTGTGAGTCACAGGACCCGCTTTTAACAACATCAAACTGGTTCAGCCGGCCGGCTCAATTTATGCGTGTTAAGCTGCCGGTGTGAACTTTAGTCCTGCAAGCAATCCTCGAAGATTGCAAATACTCTACTCGCGAAAATCTGAACCCTTGAAAAAAGATCAACGCCTGAGCAATCGTGATGCGGAGATCTTGGCCCCAAGAAGTCCCAGTTCTGCCACCCGTACGATCACTCCGTGGCAGCTGACGCACGTGTTTGACACCGTTTGCATCGGCAACGAGAACTGCATCTCGATCCGTGAGCCAGGTTTTATCGCCGCGTCCGCACGGAACAGAACTCCGGTCGTGCTGATGTTGACCAACATACCTTCGTGCCACTCCTTTGATCCGCGGAAGCGATAGCGAAGCGAAGTACTGATCGACAACCGCGATGCCCGAGGTTTGTGCGGCACACAATCCTTGTCGGGCATAGACCCTAAACTCGGCGTTTTTGGAGCAAGGTGCATTTCTTTGCGACGTCCTTGTCTCAGCTTTCCGCAAACTGGTTTTGCATGAACTGCGTCGGGGCAAATGGGGGAAACGAGTTCAACCTTAGCGATTGTCTGATCCCGTTGCAATGGCCCTGCCGTCCTTTTTTTTGGGTAGCACCTCAGTTCTATTTTTTTGGACCCTTATGGGCCAAATGCCGTAGAACTAAAATGAGCCGTTTGGTCCGGCATGGTCAACCTCTGGAGGAATGCCGTCTTTCCACTGAATTTGTGTGAAGCGTCCAGTGCTATCATTAGGTAACCACTAGGTAAAACGTTTATGACACGAAAATGCTAGCCGGGTATAACTTTTGTAATTTGCCCTGACCCAACTGGTGGTTGACTTCCGGGTAGTGCCTATTGCATAGTACTGTTTGCCCCAGCTCTCCCCCCACATAGGGCCCCTCCCGGAGGACCCCAAATATGAACGCTCATGCCGTTCCTATGGCCGAACTTTTGTCCCTTGACCGTGCGAAGTCTCAATTGAAGGTGATGCCCAAGCGCAAGGTTCGCAAGATCATTCGAGTAGTAATAGCAGATGAAGTCGCGATCTTTCGCGACAGCCTGGAAGCGCTATTGCATAGTCGACCTGGGTTCCGGGTCGTAGGTGTCGCGGCCAACACCAGCAGCCTGCTGGAAGTGGTGAGCAGCCGAAAACCAGATGTTGTGGTGCTGGACGTGGCTATGGACAGCATGGCTGGTATGGAGGCGTTGCGGGAGATTGGAAAATCGGCGTCCGGCCCTCAGGTTGTAGTGTTGTCGGCCCCTCTTGGCAAGGCACATACCGTGCGAGCCATCAAGTTGGGAGCTCGCGCTGTCCTCATTAAGGATTCTCAAGGAGACGTGCTGTTCGACGCTATCAAGAAAGTCAGGCAGGGTGGGTTCTGGATGACAGAGCACAGTCTGGCCAGTCTGATTGACTCCGCCACCGAAAATCCAACAGGGCAGCCGATCTTCCGAAACAAATACGGACTGACCCGACGGGAAGGCGAGGTCATGACTGCGGTGATCGACGGCTACTCGAACTCTGAAATCGCTGAGAAACTTCGGTTAAGCGAGCAAACCGTGAAGCATCATCTCTCGCGTGTGTTCGATAAACTTGGAGTACATAATCGTCTGGAGATGGCTTTATTCGCGGTCAGGCACAAAGTATGTGACGACTCCAATTGATCCCTGATCCCGCACGGCCGCTGTTTCTCTCCCAATCAACTTGGCCTATTGCTGAGCCACAACCACTCGCACTGAGCCCATCACGCAGCAGTTTTAACCGCGTCGGCATACGAGTAGTTTGTGGCCGGCGGGCAATTTTTGGAACACCAGGGAATTTACTCGACCAGCCTTCTCCGACGAGTGAAAGCGGGCTGTCACCGGATGACAATCCACAGCATGTCGAGCGAAGATTCCATTGCCCAATCAGCCTCATCGTCTTTTCCGTCTTCACCGGATCTGACTGGAGAGGGGGACAAGGAGATCGAACTATGGACCCGACCCTTGTATTGATAGCCGCTTCTACGCTGGCAACTGCGGCGGTTGGAATTTTTGCCGTGATACGCACGAACAGGCTTCGCGCGCAATTAGAAGACCGGATTCTGATGCTCGAAATGGAACTCTCCACCGTTCGACGCGACTTGATTGACGCTTCCGCCACTCAAGCAGCTTCTCAATTGCTTGCCACGGAGGGTGGTGCAATCGACGACTATGAGCAGCGTATTCTCCAGCCCCTCACCCCGAATGTAGACCTGGATTCCGGGCAAATATCGATCCAACAACAGGCGCCATCAACTGCGCTGGCAGTGGCGGATCAGGTCGTGAGCAGGCCGATTGCTGAAATAGATTCCGTTGGGAGCTCCATTGCCGCGATGCCTACCTCACTCCATCCACTGCGGGTGCGGATGTGGGAATCACCTGCGCCTACCCAACTTGCCGTGCGATCGGGGCCGCTTGAAGAACAGATGGCAATCAACTCGCTTGCCAAAGTAGGAGTTGCGCTGCTGGTTCTCGGCGTCGCGTTTTTGCCATGGAGCTCTTCAAATCGGCTGAATTCCACGCGATGATCTGCTTTCAGCGTACCGCGTCAGGTTCGGTCGCTTCCCTTTTCTGAAAAGAAGCGACCGAACCTGGATACGCTGGTAATTCGAGGGCAACTCAGCGGAATCCTAAGATCCCGATCGTTGCATTCGATGTTGTGACGTTGAACCTCCAGTCGGCCGTGCTGACGCCGGCTGACGACTGCACTGTATCTGCGTCCACAATCGGGAATATATTGTTGTAGTCGTGCACCACAAAGGGGCTGGCAACCGCCATATGCAACCCGCCGTGCGCCGCCGCATCAATGGCCCATGAGAACACGTAATCAGGCGACGTCGTTGTAGCGCTCGCGGAGGCAGTCTGTTGCGCGCCCACGCTGAAATTCTGTTTCCATCCATGGAAATCAGGGCTGCTTGGGGTTATTTCTTCTACGACCAGGGTCGTAGCCCAACCGGCTGATTTCGCCGTCACAGTGCAGGTTCCTGTACTGCCCCTCGAATACCCTTGCGCAACGGCGTTGTTCGAACTGTTGCTCTTATCGAGCAACGTGTACTGTCCACCGCAGTTGTCAAAGAATGCAAGCGGGCTCGTTCCAGCGGAGATCGAAGCCGCACCAATAATGATGATGTCTCCGGCATTCACACCCGTGAGCGTGCAGGAGGCTTTTCCGGTTGTTGACTCTGCGGAACATCCTCTCACGCGCCGGGGCGTTACTCCGCCAGAAGCTGGCGTCGTAACATTCACGGCCACCGACTTCGCCGAAGTGTTCCCCGTGGGATCAGACGCGGAGAGCGAGTAACCGTAGTTGGTGTTTGCAAGCAGGCCGCCATTCGAGTACCAGGTAGCGCCTGCTGGCGTCGTTGCCACTTTTACGCCGTTCCGATAAACGTTGTATGTGATCTGTGAAGCTAGGTTATCGGAATCGGTGCTTGCAGCCCAGGATAGGTTGACTTGGCTGGCCGATGCGACGACAGCCGACAGGCCAACAGGAGCGCTGGGTGCTGTCGTATCCGTAGACGCAGCCGCGATCGTGAATGCGAGCGTCGCGCTCCCAGTGCCGCTGCTGTTCGTTGCGGAGATGGTTGAGCTTACCGAGCCGGATGTGGTAGGAGTTCCTGTGATCAGGCCCGTCGTCGAGGAGACTGTAAGACCCGCAGGAAGATTCTTCGCGCTATAGCTCGTAGGACTCCCCGTCGCTTTGATCTGGTACGTGAGAGTGGAGCCCACCTTGCCAGAGGCCGTCAGCGAACTCGATATTACCGGAGGGGGGAGCAAGCCCGAGATCGACACCGCGCCGATGGTGCCAACGCTGTTCGAAGCAAACGTCCAGGTTGAAGCAACAGTCCCCGCGCCAGTAGTGGTCCTGTCAGCGTCGTAAATCGGGAAAGCCACATTCGCATTCTCCGTGGAGAATGGAGTTGCGACTTTCAGGCTTCCGCCGTTGCCCAGGACATCCGTTGCCCACGTAAAGACATAATCTGGATTGTTAACACCAAGGTTGAAAGTAGTTGCCCCATTTGCGGTCGTCGTCACATCCGGAAGCCAGCCGTAGGTATCCAGCTTGCCCGCCTTGTTGTCGTCGGCCACAATCTCTGCGGGCCCGCCGCCGGATGAGCTGCTTGCGAAAATAGTGCAGGTTCCTGCACCACCCACCCCATACCCCTGCCCCTCAACCACAACTCCCGCTGCACTCATAACAGATGTGGTCTGAACTGTGTGTTGGTTGAGGACAGTGTACTTTCCGCCGCAGTTATCGCTGAGTGTGATCGTCGCACCCGCCGCACCATATTGGGTGAGGAAGCCCACAATGATCATGTCTCCGCTTTGTACGCCCGAAATCGTGCAACTCGTTGGAACTGCAGTCGCGTTCGTAGCGCATCCGCCACGGCGCGTCGGCGCCGCGCCGGCTGCGATCGCGCTCGGGGTGGTTACGCTAACGACGGCCGATTGCGCTGAAGTGTTTCCAGCAGGATTGGACGCCGCAACAGTGTAGGAATAAGTTTTGCTACCCACAACCGAAGTATCGGAGAACGACACCACTCCCGCTGCTGTCGTCGTGACCAATACCCCGTTGCGATAGATCTTGTAGGTCAATACCGAGGAAGCATAGTTAGGATCGGTGCTCGCAATCCAACTTACGTTCACCTGCGTGCTCTTGCTGGCACTGGCCGCAACTCCTGTCGGAACGCTCGGCGGTGTAGTATTTGCCGGCGTCTTGATGCTGGCGGCGGTCGATTGCACTGAAGTGTTCCCGGCAGGATCAGCCGCGGCCACCGTGTAGGAGTAAGTGGTGCTCGCCACAACCGAGGTGTCGGAATACAAAACTACTCCGGCAGCCGTCGTCGCGACCAGTATTCCATTCCGGTAAACCTTATACGTCAGCACCGAGGAGGCATAGTTAGGATCGGTGCTTGCAATCCAGCTTACGTTCACCTGCGTGCTCTTGGGAGCAATTGCGGCAACTCCCGTCGGAACGCTGGGAGGTGTGCTCGCCGGCGTCTTGACGGTGACGGCCGTCGATTGCGCTGAAACATTTCCAGCCGGATTGGCAGCTGCCACCGTGTACGAATAGGTGGTGCTTGCCACCAC
>Ga0134128_10002041_pt1 | contig 25257 bp, 23 predicted proteins | sample KB31754_FD_96462 | JGI IMG/M metagenome (GOLD analysis project Ga0134128, IMG submission 96462) | Terrestrial soil microbial communities with excess Nitrogen fertilizer from Kellogg Biological Station, Michigan, USA - KB3-175-4 | ecosystem: Environmental > Terrestrial > Soil > Unclassified ...
GGCAATCGCTCAACGCTTGACGGCGCTCGAGAAAAACCAATCTCGCGACATACCTGCCCCGGACCTCGGCCCGATCGAAGGCCGCCTCGCAAACCTCGAAAAGACGGCGCAAACGATCCCGGCATTGAGCGACGGCCAGCGCCGTCTCGTCGCCGAAACCAAGGCAGCCCTTGCCTCCGCTGCGTCGGACGCAGGCTCGCCGCAACTCATCGAACGTCTCGGCAAAGTCGAAGACAAGCTTAAGGCGCTTGCCGATGCAGGCGCCAACGACCCGAATGCCGGGCGCGTCGAACAGCTTGCAGCGCTGACCGGCAAAGTTTCCGATCTCGAGACGAGCCTCGCGACACAGCTCGGGGCTCTGCGCGCCAGCGTCGCGAAAGATGTCGAGGGCCGCATTCAATCAGCGACGGAAGCGAGCGAGACCGCGCGCGCCGGCATGCAGCGGATCGACAACGATGTTGCGGGCCTGAAAAGCGACGCCGCGCGGACCGAAGAGCAAATGGCTACCGCCAAAGCCGCGAACGACCGTGTCGCCGCCGATCTCAAAACCACGCAAGGCGAGACGGCACAGCTGAAGACCGCCGTCGAGGGTCTGAACACGACGGCCGCCAAGCCCGCCGATATTGCGGCCGCGATCGCACCCGTTTCGGAACGGATGGCATCGCTTGAAAAGAACGTCCAGGAGGTCAAGCAGGGAGACGCAGCACGCCAGGAGAGCGCCGAGCAGGTCGTTCTGGCGATCGAATTGCAAAATCTAAAGCGCGCCCTCGACAGCGGACAGCAATACGCGACTGAACTTGCGGCCGTGAAGAAAGTGGCCGGCAATCGCGTCGACCTAGCGGCCCTGACAAAGCTGCAAGATGACGGCGTACCATCACTTGCAGAACTCACAGCCGAATTCCGCGCCGCCGCCAACAAAGCCATCGATGTCGACGCCGCGCCCGAAAGCGCCGGCGTCGTCGATCGCCTCTGGGCCGAAGCAAAATCGGTAATTCGGGTGCGCCGCATCGATTTGAAGCCTGATGACAAGAGCACGGAAGCAACAATCGGCCGAATGCAGGTGGCGTTGAGCGACGGCCGTTTGGACGATGTCCTTGAGGCCGCGAAAGATTTGTCGCCCGGGGCCCAAAACGCTGCGCAACCGTTTCTCGATAAAGTCGCCGCACGCGTCAGCATTGATCGCGCGTTGGCGGGACTTCAATCCCAGCTCAAGTCATCAATTGCCGCCGGCTCTCAGCCGCCGCCGAAGCAGCTGCCTTAAGCTAACGAAGGGTTTGCGTCATGGTGCGCCTCATCGCCTATCTGCTCACGATTGCCCTCTTCGCCGCTGGCCTCTCATGGCTGGCCGATCGGCCCGGCACGCTGCAGGTCGTTTGGCAGGGCTACGACATCGAGACGTCGGTCTTTCGCGCCGTGGTGCTGCTGGCCGCCGCGGTGGCGTCGATCGTGTTTCTGCTGTCGGTTCTCCGCGCCATTTGGAACAGCCCCGCGGTCATCGGCCATCGCATTGTCAGGCGCCGCCAGAAGAAGGGCCTCGAGGCGCTGTCGAGCGGCCTGATCGCTGTTGGAGCGGGCGACGCGGCTCTGTCATCGAAATACGCGCTGCAGGCGAGGAAGTCGCTTCCGCATGAACCACTGACCCACCTCTTACGCGCGCAATCGGCCCAGCTGACCGGCGATCGCGCGACGGCGCGGCGTATTTATGAAGCCATGCTTGCTTCGCCGGAAACAGAGCAACTCGGCCTGCGCGGATTGTTCCTCGAAGCCGAGCGCGAAGGCGAGAGCGAAGCAGCGCGCCAGTTTGCGGGTCGTGCCCTCAAGGCCAACCCGAAACTTGGATGGTCGTCGGACGCGCTCTTCCAACAGCAATGCAAACAGAAGGACTGGGACGCAGCACTGTTGACGCTCGATCTTGCGAAGAAAAATGGCCACCTCAGCAAGGCCGTGATCGACCGCAAACGCGCTGTGCTGCTTACCGCCAAAGCTCAAGACGCCGAAGACGATGTGAGCGACAAAGCGCTGACGCTGGCGCTTGAAGCCCACGCATTGGCACCGGACCTCGTTCCGGCCGCCGCAATTGCCGGGCGGATACTCGCCTCGCGCGGCAACATTGGAAAAGCCGCGAAGGTGCTGCAGAAGACCTGGACGAAATCACCGCATCCCGACCTCGCCACGGTGTACGCTTACGCGCGCGTCGGCGATAGCACCCGCGACCGCCTGGACCGCGTCCGTCAACTTGCAGCGCTAAACCAGCATTCGATCGAGAGCCCGATCGCGGTTGCTGCGGCGGCAATCGAAGCCCGCATGTATGACGAGGCGCGCCGGGCTCTCGAACCCTTGCTTGCCGATCGCTTGACGCAGCGCGTCGCAACGCTGATGGCGCGTATCGAAGCCGGAGAAAACGGCGAGAAGGGTCGGGTGCGGGAATGGCTGGCGCGTGGCGTGAATGCGGCTCGCGATCCGGTTTGGATGGCCGATGGCGCCATTTCGGATCACTGGGAACCGACGTCGCCGGTCGATGGCAGGCTCGATGCCTTCCAGTGGCGTGTGCCCGTCGAAACGCGCGACGCGACCCGCAATGAAATCCTGGCGCGCCGGCTCGAGGAGCTGATCGCGATCGAGGCCCCCGCGGGGCCGGATGTCGAGGTCGAGACCGGCCGCAGTACCGAGCCCGTCGACGCCGCGCCGCGCCAAGGCCCTCCCAAACCCATCGACGCCGACATCATCGAAGCCGAGCCGGTCACCGCGAGGACGACAAACGGCGCAGCCAGAAGCGCGGCCCGAGAAACCGCATCCGAAGACACTCGTATGTTGTCGACGACAGGTCCTGCGTCTGCGAAACGCGGCGACGCGGACGAGCGCGGGCGTAAACCTGCCAAAGACGAACTGAGGCCGTTCGTGGCGCCGCGTCCGCCGGATGACCCTGGCACGGAGCCGCAACCGGCTGAACAAGAACTGCCGATGGCAGGCCGCAACGTCAGGGCCGTAAATTAGAGGCCCGACGGCCACGACGCCGCAGGAATTCGCGGAAAGAACGCCCACCGAGCCGCTGACCTTCAGGCGCTTGCAATTCGAAGCGTCTGAGGGTATCCCTCGCGCCTCCCGGGCGACTTCACCGCCGGGTGGGTTGCCGCTTTAGCTCAGCCGGTAGAGCACGTCATTCGTAATGACGGGGTCGAGTGTTCGAGTCACTCAAGCGGCACCAACATTCCGCAAAGCCAATGACATTGCTCACCACATCATTCGAACGCTCGTGCGCAATCGCACGATGCGATGAATCTATCGGCGGTAATTCCGCTGCGGCAGCTTTAGCGGCTTCCCGCTAGGCACTTGACCCCGACCATCAGCGCTAGATACGCCGTGCAGGCCGTTGCTATCGCGACATTGGGATTTATCGCCGCGTACATCCCAGCCACGCAGCTGAGCACAAGCGCGCCGAGCATACTTATGATCCCAAGGATCAAATATCTATTCATGAAACGCCCCTCGTCAGACCACGTCTGAATACCGGGGGAATGTGCGAAACTGATATCCACACTCGGGCGAAAGCTGGGCTTCTAATTAAATAACCGGGCGCTGTTGACGCCCGGTTATTTCGTTTAACTCTGCGCGATTTTTACGGTCCGGGATTCGGCGATGGCGCCGGATGCGTAGGGCTGGCGTTCGGTGACGACGGCGTCGTCACCGGCTCGGTCGTCGTTGAAGCGCCGGTATTTGTTTGGTCTACGCTCGGGCGACCGTAGAAAGCCCACGCCAACGCAACCGCGAGAATAAGGACCAGAACGATCCCCCACGATGAGCTGTAGCTCGTCCGTCCCAAGTCGTCCGTGCGACGCTGCTGACCCGTCCGCGGATCGGTATAAATAGCCATTTGGTTTCCTCCTGAAATAGGCCTTACGAGAGTAACGGTCCAATTCAGGATAGGGTTCCGAACTCCACCCGCTCCATTGGAACGAATAAGATCGCCATCGCATTGTCCAGTGATGGAAAACGGAACGAACGAACCACCTCCGATACCTCATCCGACGCAGGAGCCTGGGGAACTTCCGACCTTACCTCCGGAACCAAATGAGCCCTCGGAGCCAAGCCCCATCCCCCTCGACGCGCCGCCCGATGAGCCTAATCCGAAGAAGCGCCGCTCGACGGAGCTCCGATCCTAAGTGATTACGTCGGCCTCGGATCGTCAGTGCCTTTATTCACCGTATTCATGTGCTGGACTGAAGCACGACCCACAACCATGGCAACCATTTATCCAGTGACGGCGTTTCTTATCTATGGGCGCAGTTGGCGGCCACACACATTCAAGGAGATGGAACTTTGAGAAAACACATCAGCTCACTCGCAGCGCTCGGCGCTGCCCTATCCTTGGCGCTCTTTGTACCGTCTGCGCAGGCTAGGCCGATGCATGGTCATGGCTACGGACATGGTCATTACGCGCACAATGGCGGCCACTATGGGCACCGAGGTCATGGTTATTGGCGCGGTGGACGTTGGATCGCCCTAGGTATCGGCGCGGCGGCAATCGCTGGAGCAGCCGGAGCCTATGACCGCGATTGCTATTGGCGTCACGGCTATCGCTATTGCGATTAGACTACCCAGAATAGATATTTCCGCCCCGGCCCTCGAAAAAGGCTGGGGCTTTATTTTGGCTAAAGGCGGAAAGCGTTTCTTCATCGTAAATTCTATTCGCCTGCCATTGTAACACCGCGTCATTTAAACTTGCTCTCGACGCCGCGCCCCGGCAGGGCTCAGGCGCGTCGCAGGAGCAATTCCATGGTTGGCTTGAACTATGCCGCTGCTGCCGTCGCGGCGGTTCTGTTGATGACAGCCGTTTCGGTGCCAGCAGAGGCCAATCGCCGCTGCGGATACGACCGTTATGGCTACAACGCGCCGGATTTTAGCGGCTGCTATCCACTGCGCGAAGCGTGGGGCTTTTACCCGGGTTATGGCGCCTATCCGGAACCCCGCTACTACGGGCCTCCGCGGTACGACGCTTACTACGCCCCCCCCGTCTGTCACTACGATAACGGCTACGACATGCGCGTACGGCTCATTTGCACCCGCGGTTGGTGACCGTCGGCCCGCTCTGCTTCGAGGAGATGCTCGGAGGCAAAGGCCGCGATAATGTAGCGCTGGCACCTCACGAGCTGAAACAGAAAGTGAGGAAGGCCACCCAGGTCCCGCCAAATTCTCTCTCCACGTTCAAGAGCTTCTTGACGGGGAGAAGTACTATGAACACCGACAAAACTGCAGCGCGTATTGTCAAAGGCCTGGTCACCATCCGCAACGCGGTCGCAAAGCTCGATACGGCGCACGTCAACGGGCGCTCTTACGAAGCGCAATCGGCCCTCAATACCATCGACGACGAATACTTTTTCATTCGTGAGTGCCTCGACGAACTCGTCGAACAGACCCATTACAGCGTCAAATGACAAAACCGGCAACTCTGGCCGAGCGCCGCTGAGCAAAGACGCGAACCGTATGTCCGCGTCCGGTGCTCAACCCTTGCTAGGTGTTGTCGGCAAATTTGAAGACGATGGCGCCGCGGCCGGATTGGGCGTTTCTTTCACTCTGACGCGATCACCGTCCACGAGACCGTCGGGTGCGCTCTCGATGACCCGGTCTTCAGGCGACAGTCCCGACGCGATTTCGATGGTGCTTCCGCGATCGCGGCCTATTGTGATCGTTTTCAAGAGGACACGGTCGTCGGCGCCGACGGTGGCGATGCGCAGGCCGCCCTTATCGAAGATGACCGCACTCGCGGCTACGACCAGCACGTCGCGTTTGTTGCCGACACTCAAGTGAACGTTGGCGTAGGCGCCAGGCATCAATTCGTTGGCCGCATTGTCGACAACGAGCTGCATGCGCGTCGTACCGGAGGCAACGTCCACGGCGCCCGACGATGCTTCGACCTTGGCCTCGTATTTTTTCCCCGGACGCTCCGGCACGGTCAGCGTTGCCGTGGTGCCGTGCGTGACCATCGGCACATAATTTTGCGGCACATTGACGTAAAGCCGGAGCTTGTGAACGTCGGACACGACGAATAATTCCGATCCGGTCGAGCTGCCGGTATTGATCAGCGCCCCAACGTCGGTATTTCGCACCGTCACGATGCCATCGAACGGCGCCACGATGCGCTTGTAGACGCTGAGTGCTTTCAGACGGTCGACGTTGGCCTGAGCCGACTTCACCAGGGCTCTCTTGGCTTGCAAGTCCGCCTTCTTCTCGTCGGCAGCTTGATGCGTGACGTAGTTGTTCGGCAGCAGCGCCTGGTAGCGCTGGTTGGTGACATCCGCCAGTGCCGAGTTCGCCTGCGCGTTGTTGAGATCGGATTGAGCCTGAAAAAGCTGCTGATCGAGATCGGGGGCATCGATTTCGGCGAGCAGGTCACCGGCTTTGACTCGGCTGCCGATATCGACTTTACGGCTCGATACGTAACCGCTGACCCGGGCAAAAAGCTCGGCCTGGGCATAGGCGTCGAGACGACCGGGCAGATCGAGCAGACCCATGCTCGGCTGAACGGTCGGCATCGAGACCGCGACCACCGGCACAGCGCGCTCCGCCGACTTGTGGCGAAGCTCCGCTTCACTCTGTTGCCGGCTTTCTATGCCTGTGAAGGCCACGATGACCGCCGCGGCGATGAACAGGACCGTCGCCAACGGCATCTTCCAGCGCGATCGGGTCGGCCGCTGTTCGACAGGCGATTCAGGCGGCATGATATTCTCCAGAAATTGCAGCACTGGGCGAAGCCGCGGTTTTGCGCCTATGCATCAGGCTAAAAACGATTGGCACGACGAACAACGTCGCGATCGTCGCGAAGAACAGTCCCCCGATGACGGCGCGGCCGAGCGGCGCGTTTTGCTCTCCGCCTTCGCCGAGACCAAGAGCCATAGGCGCCATGCCGATGATCATCGCAAGTGCTGTCATCAGCACGGGCCGGATCCGGACAAAGCCGGACTCGAGCGCGGCGGCAATGGGATCGCCGTGCTCGGCCAGCCTTTCGCGCGCGAAGCTGATCACCAGCACGCTATTCGCCGTCGCAACACCCATGCACATGATCGCTCCCGTCAATGCCGGAACCGAAAGCGTGGTACCCGTTGTGAACAAAATCCAGACGATCCCGGCGAGCGCGGCGGGAAGCGCCATGATGATGACTAGGGGATCCGTCCACGACTGAAAATTCACGACGATCAGCAGGTATATAAGCACGATGGCGCCGATGAGACCGAACAACATTCCGGCATAGGCGCTATTCATCGTTCGTACCTGCCCAAGCAGCACCGCCGTCGCACCTTTTGGCAGCTCCGCTTTCGATTCATCGACGATTTTTTGGATGTCGGCGGCAACCGCGCCGAGGTCTCGGCCATCAGTGGTCGTCAGCACCTGCACCATCGGCTGAATATCATACTGCGACACGACCGCATTCGTGGTCGCGCGCTCGAAACTTGCAACACCGCCCAGAATCTGGGGCGCCGCCGACGTCGCCGCATTGACCGGCAGGTTCTGCAGCGCCGCCAGGCTGTCGAGCCGATACTGCGGCGTCTGGATGACGACGGCATATGAGACACCGTTTTTCGGGTTGAGCCAATACGTCGGAGAGACTTGCCCCGTTCCTGAAAGACTTGTTCCCAAACTCTCGGTCACGTCACGTTCGGTGACGCCAACATACTGCGCACGCGAGCGATCGACGTTGACTTTGACCACCGGACTTTCTCGCGATTGCTGAATGCGCGCATCGGCAACGCCCGGAACGAGCTGAATTTTGCGCAGAAGCTTTTGCGCATAATCGAAGCTGAGGTCGAGCTTCGGGCCGCGAATTTGCAGATCGATCGGCGTCGGCGCCCCGAAGTTCAGAATTTGACTCGTGATATCGGCAGGCAGGAACGAAAATGTCGTGCCGGGAAATCGCGGGGGAAGCTTGTCACGCAACAGGCTGACGTACTCGGGAGTTGGCCGGTGGCCCGGATTAAGCGCGATTTGGACGTCGCCGTCCTGCGCTCCGATGATCCCGGTGTTGTTGTACGACATGTTGATGCCGCTGTTGGGAATCCCAATGTTGTCGACAACGGCGCCGAGATCTTCGGCGGGAATAATTTCCCGAATGACCTTCTCGATCTCCGCAAAGTTCCGGGCGCTCTCTTCGACCCGCGTGCCGATGTCGCCGCGCACATGCATCAGGATCTGGCCGGAATCGACGGATGGAAAGAAGTTCCTTCCGAGATATGGGACCAGCAAGAACGTCGCGGCGATGAAGGCAAGAGATACGGCGAGAAATAGCGGCCGATGTCCGAGCGCCCGCTCCAGCAGATCGCGGTAGTGCACCCGCATCGCCTCGAAACCGTGCTCGAAACCGCGCTGGATGATACGGAATGGATTGCGCGTCGGCTTTTCGTGCTTATCGGGGTCGTGCGGCTGCAAGAGATACATGGCCATCGTCGGAACGAGCGTCCGCGAAAGTATGAACGACGCCACCATCGCGAACATGACGGCTTCGGCCATCGGCACGAAAAGGAACCTCGCAACGCCCTCCAGGAAGAACATCGGCACGAAGACGATGCAGATGCAGAGCATCGACACGAACGCCGGCGTCGCAATTTGATCGGCGCCGTCGAGAATTGCGGTCTCGACGTCTTTGCCTTGCTCGAGATGGTAATTGATATTCTCGATCGTCACCGTTGCTTCATCGACAAGGATACCGACCGCCAGCGCCAAGCCGCCAAGCGTCATGATGTTCATCGTTTCGCCGAGCGCCGAGAGCGTCGCGACCGACGCCAGAACCGCTAGTGGTATCGAGGTGGCGATGATGACCGTCGACCTCATGCTTCCGAGAAACAGAAGGATCATTACACTCGTCAGCGCCGCGGCGAGAATGCCCTCATGCACGACGTTGGTTACGGCATTGCGAACGAAAACCGATTGATCGCCAAGCAGCGCAATCTTCAGCTCATCGGGCAATCCGGGCTTGATTTCGGCAAGCTTGTCCTTGATCCCCTGGATGATGGCGAGCGTTGAAACCGCACCGTTCTTCAGAATCGATAACAGGACCGAGCGCGACCCATCGACATGCACGATATTCGTTTGCGGCGGATTGCCGTCGCGGATCGTCGCCACGTCGCGAATGTAGACCATGCCGCCGTTGACGACCTTGATCGGCAGATCGCCCAGAGCACTGATGTCGGACGGCGCGTTGTTGAGCTGGATCGTGTACTCGAAGCCGCCGATCTTCTGCGTGCCGACGGGATTGATCAGATTTTGAGCGTCAAGGGCATCGGAAACATCCTGGGCGGACAAACCGCGTGCGTGCAGCGCCGATGTATCGAGATCGATTTGGATCTGCCGCGTCTTGCCGCCATAGGGGTAAGGCAAAGCCGCCCCCGGCACTGTGACGAGACGGGTGCGGATCATATTGAGGCCGAGGTCGGAGAGGTTTTGCTCCGTTAAACCTTCGCCGCCAAGCGCCAGCTGCAGAACAGGAACGGTTGAGGCGTCATAATTCAGGATCAGCGGCGCCGTAGTGCCCGGCGGCATCTGCTTCAATATGGTCTGGGCAACGGCCGTCACCTGGGCGTTGGCGGTCCTGATGTCGGCGCCCGGCTGAAAGAAGACTTTGACGATGCCTACGCCCGCATAGGAATTGCCTTCGATATGCTCGATGTCGTTGACCGTCGTCGTCAGGACCCGCTGGAACGGCGTGACAATGCGGCCGGATAGCTCATCGGCCGGAAGACCCGTGTACTTCCAGATGGTGCTTATGATCGGAATTCGAATTTCGGGGAAAATATCTACCGGCGTGCGAACCGCCGCCAAGCCGCCCGCGATAAGAATGAGCAGGGCGAGAACCACAAACGTATATGGCAACCGCAGTGCGATCCGGACCAGTGCTGCCATGAGGTTCCCCCAACCACCGGCTCAAAACTTTGGCCGGCAGACGCTCGCGACTTAAACTCCCGACCATGGCAGCTTCCGTTGCTCTGCCCACCAAGGCGAACCAGCGACGAAATCGCGCGTACGGTATCAGATCAGCCCGCGCCGAGGCCTCCCGCCCCTGATTTTCTGCTTTTCGCCGGGCAATGCCTCGGCGGCGCAGGCGTCGAACCTGCGAGAAATGAGGGTCCGCGGTCCATCTGTCCAATAGTATGTGAGGATACCATTATTCTATAACACAGCTTAATCGATTTCGCGCGGACGCCAACTTGGACCTTAAACAGCTCGAACATTTCATCGCTGCCGCCGACGAACAACACTTCACGCGTGCGGCGCGCCGGATGAATATCGTCCAGTCGGGATTATCAGCCTCCATTCGCGCGCTCGAGCACGAGCTTGGCGCACCGTTGTTCGTCAGAACCACACGCCGAGTGCAGCTGACGGTCGCCGGGCGCGTGTTTTATGACAAAGCCCAACGCATCATTTCCGGCGCTCGGGAGGCTCGCCAAGCGGTAGCCGCGATCGCGGGGCTCGAGCGCGGCTCGCTGAAACTCGGGACCTGCGCCAGCCTCAATGCGTTTTTCGACCTTCCGCTGCTGCTCGGCGAGTTTCACGCGCTGCATCCGGCGATTGAGATCAAACTTTGCCACAGCACCGCGTCTAAACTGATGGAAAAGGTGAAGGATGGCAGCATCGATCTGGCGTTTCTGCCGCTTTACGAAAAAAATCGCGACGTCATCACAAGTCCGATAGCAGTTGATGCTCTGGTCGTCGCGTGTCCGCATGATCATCCATTGGCCGGCCGGCACGACATCCCATTGAACAGCCTCGCGAGTGAATGCTTCGTAGACTTCCAGCAGGAGCAGGGCACGCGCCGCATAGTCGATCGGGCCTTTGGGGCCCTCAATCTATCGCGCAAGACGGCGCTTGAAGTCGGTGACGTTCAGGTGCTGCTCGATCTCGTGGCGCGCGGCTTCGGCATTGCTCTCGTACCTCGCACTTTTGCGGTTGCGCGAGCCTCCGGCGAAGCATTTCCAAAAATCGGCATTGCCGAATTGAAGCGCCCAGGTCTTCGTTGGGAACTCGTGGTGGCGTTCCACGGCAGATCCGGGATGGCGCAATCGCGCAATCCCGCTGTCGCGGCATTCACCGCCGTCTTGAGCAAGGTGCGCGATGAAGGCCGAATGGTCTGATTGCGATTGACGCGCGCCAACGCGCGACGATCGCCCTCACCCCAAACTTGCCTCGTAAACGTAAAAGGCCATCGCCGCCACCATAACCGGCACCACGATAATGTGCATGAGGCCGAGAAGTCTCCTCAGCCAGCCGATCGGAGCCACCCTCGAGTTGGCACGCGCGATCGTAATGCCGATGATAATACTCAGCATCAAATAGCAGAACAGAAACATCCTGTCGGACAACGTCTCGGCATTCGCATCGAGCTTTGGAAGCGACAGGTACAGTGCTACGGCGGAAAGAAGCGCCGTCACCTGAATGGTGACGATCGCCTCGAAGTGCGCAGCGGCGATGAAGATCGACAGGTAGGCGATGCTCAGAATAAAGCCGAGTGGCACCACGACGCGCAGGAAATAGTCGGTCGTCTGCCGCGACATCAGCCACACGTAACTCGCCTTGTAAAAGGGCACGACGCTCGGCTCGAGCGTTTGCGCATCGACGGTGCGCACGAAATCCTCGTCGTAGCCGACGTACTGGTCGCGCGGCAGCCAACCATCGACTGTAACGGATCGGTCGCGCAGGTTTGCCGGCGGCGGTTGCACAATGAACGGCGCGTTGCTGTGCTTGGGTTGAATATCGATCGAGAACATTTGCGTATCGAACGGATAGTTCTTGAGCTCCGGCTCGAACAGAAATTTGCCGCTCACCTGGTAAATCTTCATGTGATCCGGAAACGCTTCGCTTTTGCCGCCGTCGTGGATCACTCGAACCGTGATTTGCCGGTCATTGGAGCCCGGTTCGAGATAGGCATTCGAAAATTCGATCTGGTCGATCGACGCCCCGCCGCGATCATTCATGGATAGATAAAAATCCGCGAAGAATGTCTTATCGTTGTCATCGATGCGCTCGGCGCGAATGAGATCGATATCGGCATAGAGGGTATCGATGCGGCGCAGGCTCTGGTTGCGCAGATGGACGAATTGCATCGGCGCCAATTGCGCTCGCCCGAGCGCACGCGGCAACATGACGATGAGCGGTGTTCGCGCCGCCGCCCGGGAGGACGGCTGGAACGACCAATTGTCGAACCGGCCTTTGAATGTGCCGCGTCCCGAAGCGTAGGTGGTTCCGAGCTCACGAACGATGAGGGCGCGCAGGTCCGGCAAACTTGTCGTGACGTCGGCGACGTGCGCCGCCTCTGCGATCAGCGAGACGATATCGGCGTACTGGGTACCCGTGCTGAGCGCCCGCAGATTGTCGGCATCTAGAACATTCAGTGGAATGTCTTCGTCCCTGGGCTTGCACTGGCCGCTTTTCCATCCCTCCGCATCGGGATTTTTGGGACCTTCGAAAACCCACTCGTTCGGATTTGTTGAATTCGAAACGAGTTTACGAAGCCTGTCGTTGTAGAGGTCCGGCAATCCGTCCCACGCGAGCTGATAGATGTCGTTTGGATATGCATTCGCGGTATCGGACGCGAGAGATTCAATGCGTCCCGTTGTAAACAGCGGAGGCGTGAAACCGGCATCCTTGAACTGCTTCAGAACGTCCCTCGTCCTTTTTCCGCCGACGCTGATGAAGACGAGATCGGCGTTTTTGGCCTTCAAATCGGCGACCATTGCGGCGACTTGGCCGGCATCGAGCTTGTCGTCGAGCAATGTTAACCGATGGTCGGCGACAAGAGCGGTGGACCCGAGAAATTTCTTGAGCGCATCGCCGAGGTTGCCACTGGCGACCGAATTTTGCAGACCGGCGAAGGCTGGCCGTGCGACGTGCATCTGCTTGACGAACTCTGCCAGCACCGGCATGCGCTCTTCATCCTCGGAGGCACGCGTCGTGAACACGTTCGGGTAATCCGCTATGATCCCCCCAACCGAGATATCCGAGATGAAAGGTATGCCGCTGTCTTTCAACTCCTTGCCTTCGGCGTCGAACGCGGCTTTCGCGCGCGTCGCGTTCGAAATACCGATCATCGCTACGGTCTGCGGGTTAGAAATCGCGGTTCTCAAATTTGAGATCGTCTTCTGCTGATCGCGCTGATTGTCGAAAAATTGCAAATGCAATTTGCGGCCCGCTATGCCGCCTTCGGCATTGATGCGCTGCTGTGCTTCCCGAGCAAGGCGCTTGATCGCCGTCGGCGCTCCGCTGTCATAGCACTCGTCGTTCCGCGACGATAAAAACACCGCCAAGTTGAGAGGCGGGCGTTGCGCCGCATCGGCTTCATCGGCGGTAACGACGCTCGGAGCGCTGACGCAGCCCAGCAGCGCCGCGACGGCACCGATAAACGCGCCGGCGTAGCGATGCGGTGCTTGGCACTGACCGAGGTCGCGGGACTTCGAAGACGAAAAACCCACCTGATATCACCTGATGATTGCTGCTGGCTGAGGTAGGAGCCGCCCAAGACGTTGCCGCCTTCGTGATCCCCGTCACCCGTGCTCTTTAGCAATAGCCGTGAAGCGAAAGAATGGAGAAATTAGGGGCGGAGCGGGGCCATTTGACCTAAGTGCGCGAAATCTGGGAATTTAAAAAGCAATTGGAAATCCACATGAAGCTGCAACCGCCGAGTTGGCTCTCACGCCTTTGGTGCTGGCGGTCCGCCTATGGCCCGGAAGCCGTGCAGGCGGCGCGGCAGGCCGTGGCTCACCAGAGGCCCGCAGTGGTCATAATCGGCGGTTCGCGCGGTATCGGCCTGGCGCTGGCGCAACGGTTCATCGAAGCCGGGAGCGAAACCGTCTTGGTGGCGCGCAACGCTCAGAGCCTTTCGGATGCGGCAGCACGGCTCAAAAGCCATACGGGCGTTGAAGCGACGGTCATTGTTTGCGACGTCACTGAAGCCAACGCCGCCGAGACGATCGCGTTTCGTCTACGGCAAACCGGCCTCTACCTCGACGTACTCGTTAACAATGCCGGCACCGGCCTCGCTGGACCGTTTCTGACGCACACTCCAGAAGAACTTTCGCGGCTCATTGCATTGAACGTCGAAACCCTGACGCGGCTGACACGCGCGGCGCTGCCTGACATGATCGCGCGCCAGCGCGGCGGCATCCTGAACATGTCGTCGCTCGGCGCCTACGTGCCGGGACCAAATCAGGCAGCCTACTACGCAACCAAAGCCTATGTGCTGTCTTTGACGGAAGCGCTCGCAAGCGAAGCCTCGGGTCAGGGCGTCCGAATCGCCGCCGTGTTGCCGGGACCGGTCGACACCACATTTCACAAAGACATGGGAGCCGAAGCATCGTTCTACCGGCTATTGCTGCCGTCGCTAACGCCGGAGCGCGTCGCCCGAAGCGCCTACTTCGGCTTTATGCTAGGGCGGCGCGTCATCGTGCCCGGAATTTTCAACAACGCCATGTTCGTTGCATTAAGACTTCTTCCACACGTCCTAACGGTGCCGATCGTCTCCTGGTTACTGAGGCGGAACCCAAAGGAGTAAACACGCGTCAAAACGACAACACTCTCGACGTTTGCTTTATGGAAACCAATTTCGGCTTAAGTACTCAAGGACTTCGGAAGATGGTTTTGCGTATCCGAAGCTCCCGACGCGGCCGCGCTCAGCGGGCTCTTCGAGCTCGGTAAAAACGAAGCGTGGCCGCGCTGCATTTATCGCAAGCTGCAGTGTGCGAAAGCCGCACTCAGCCACCGCGATCGCACCACCAGTCGTCAAGCTGCATGGCGGTCGTCACCGTTTTGACAGCAAGCGACCGCAGCGGTTCAGGCGGTATCGAAAACGACCGTCGATTGACGAACCAAAGATCAGTCAGGTCCGTTTTCCGTCCGAGAACCAGATCACGAATGATGCGGCCATTCATCTGCGTCATCGCTACGCCGTGCCCGGCGCATCCAATCGCATAGACCGCACCCCCGCAGTCGAGCGTCCCGATCTGCGGCGTCGAATCCGAAGTTACTGAAAATGCGCCACCCCAACGATAGTCGACACGAATTCCGCGAAGGGCCGGAAAGGTGCGACCGATAAATTGCTCGAGATGTTCCCACGCTTTCGGATAGGCATCGTTGTCCATGTTGCCCGCGTAGGGCACCTGCCCCGGACCGCCGCCGACCAATAGCCTGCCGTCGGGCGTCAGCCGATAGAAATGCATGAAGTTGCGGCCGTCCTCAATGCCTTCGCGCCCGTCCCATCCGATCGCGGCGCGCTGATCATCCGAAAGCTTTTCCGTGACGACAATGTAGGCGAAGGCTGGCGTCTGCTTCGATCGCATCCCAGGAAGAAGATGCGTGTAGCCGTTGACGGCATAAACGACCTGCTGGGCAGTAACGGAGCCGTTAGTCGTCAAGACGCGAAACCTGCCGCTCTCGCGCCGGACGTCGTTCACCCTCGTCATTTCAAACAGGCGCACGCCGCTTTCGACCGCCAGCCGGCGCAGGGCGTCCACCCATTTAACCGGATTGATCAGACCGCAATGCGGTTCAAAACAACTGCCTAAATAGCTTTGCGAGCGCACGCGCGCCTGGGTCTCGTCGCGGTCCAGCCACTGGAAACCGTCGATCCCGAGCGACTGGAAGAATTCTATTTCGCGCTGAATGCGCCTAACGTAGGCCGGTGACGTCGCGACTTTCAGAAAGCCGCTGCGCTCGTAGTCGCAATCGAGTTGATGCTCGTGCAGCATGCCCTCGAGAGCTCCGATCGCACGCACCATGTACGCGTTCGCCTCTCGAACCGCCTCTTTGCCGTGGAGCGTCTTCATCAAGCCGGCAGAAGCGCCGAACAGCGTCATCACAAAACCGGCGTTGCGACCGCTGGCGCCGAAACCCGTCGTCTCAGCTTCGAGCACCGCCACATCGAGGCTCGGGTCCGCGGATTTCAGATGATATGCGGCCGATAACCCCGTGTAGCCGCCGCCAACGATGGCGACGTCTGCCGTGATGTCGGACCGGAGAGCCGGTGCCACCTCGAACGGCGGCCGGTCCGCCAGCCAATAATTATTCGGCTGAACAGAAGCCTTCGCGTTCATCATGAAGCTCCGAGCATGAGCCGGGCCGGCGCGATTGAGCCGGTCCGACGCCTTACGATCGGCACACTAGCGCTTTCGGGGTCGGCGACAACCAATCTGGTCGGCGTGCCGGCTGCCTATCCGAATTACTTATGCGGCTTGCGGAAGCATGCCGACGGAGGCGGCCTCGTTCGCCGCACGGATGCTCTTCGCGACCCGGTCGATAAAGGCCCGCGTCCGCTCGACCACCACATGACGTTCCTTGTCGAGCGTCACCATGTGATAGCTGTCTTCCAGCACAACCACGTCTTCCGCCCCTCTCAGCTGGCCGCGCAGATAAGTCGCGTTGTTCAGATTGGCGTAATCGTCCTGGCGCGAGTGAATGATCAGCGTCGGCTGCTGAACCCCGTCCAGCACCTTCTTTGCTGCCGCGACCATCCGGCGATGTTCAAGGACCATTGCGCCTGGAGTGCCGACGGTGCCGAGATCCGAACCATCGGAAGCAGCCAGTGCGGCACGCACGAATTCGCGAACACGCGGGCATTTGATGCCGAGAGATTCCGCATCCGGGAATTCCATCAGGTTCGCCATCCAGCGACTGCGGACCAGCGAAAAAAGCTTCGTGTACCAGGGCATCGCCCAGCCATTGATCCACAGCGTCGGAGAAAAGAGCGCGACACCCTGAATTTTGTCGGGATGCTTGGCGGCGAGGTGCAGGCCGATGATGCTGCCGAGGCAGAGACCGCCGACGATGACCGTATCGCAGTCCTTGCGGATTTCATCGAGCGCCGCTTCGGCACTCCGGTACCAGTCTTGCCAATTGGTTTTGACGATATCCTGGCGCGTGCCGCCATGCCCGGCCAGCTGCGGGCAGTGAACCGTATATCCGGCGCGACCGAGGCCCATAGCGACGAAACGCATCTCGGCGGGGGTTCCGCACAGACCGTGGATCAACAGTACACCGACTTTCCCGCCGGCGATCCGGTGGGTGTGGTCTTTGACGGCAGCCTTGCTGCCGGCGCCGGTGTTCAGCGGGGTGATCTCTGCGGTCACGGCGTCCTCCTCCTGTGTTTCTCTGCCGCCACGGTTAGGCGGAGGAGGAAAGAGGCGCTGTTCCGTGCGCAACACGACGCGGCGATAGGCTATGGTGAATAGGCGAGCAGAGGCTCCACGAGTTCCGTGGGGGACATTTCCGAAACGTAAAAACAGGAGCGCCGGGGCATGGCCTCAGCAGACACGGTGTTTCGCGGCGCGACCGCGATCGTCACGGGCGGCGCTTCCGGTATCGGGCGCGCTTTGAGCGAACGCCTCGGCAAGCTCGGCGCCAACGTTACTGTCGTTGATATGCAGACGGACTTGGCCGAGCACGTCGCGGCAGGCATCAACGCGGCAGGCGGAAAGGCGCAGGCCGCAACGCTCGACATTTCCGATTTCGATGCCACCGAGGCGCTTTACAATAGTGTCGCCGCGCGGGCCGGCCAATTGGACTTCGTCTTTAACAACGCCGGCATCTGGATGATGGGCAATGCCGATGCCTTCTCGCTCGATGACTGGAACCGCCTGATCGACGTCAACCTGCGCGGAACCATTCACGGCACCAAGGCGGCCTACGACATCATGCTGAAGCAGAAGTCCGGGCACATCGTCAACACGGCGTCCGTTGCCGGCCTCACACCCGATCCCGGCTGCACCGCCTACTCGGCAACGAAGCACGGCATCGTCGGACTGTGCAAATCGTTGCGTGTCGAAGCCGCGCGCCACGGCATAAAAATCAGCGCGCTATGTCCCGGCGTCGTTCAGACGCCGCTGCTCAATGGCGGCGGCAAATTCGGCAAGGTCTTCGACAAAGTCGACCCCGATCGCATGCAGCAGATGTGGACGCGCATGCGCCCGATGCCGGTCGACGCGTTCGCCGAAAAATCCTTGCGCGACGTCGCGAAAAACAAGCCCGTTATTGTCTGGCCAATGGGCGGCAAGCTGTTCTGGTGGATCGACCGGCTATCGCCGTCGCTTTGCATCAAGATGGCGCGGGACATGTACGACAGCAACCAGCGCCTGATGGGACTCGAATAGCCACAAGGCTCCCTTTCATCGTTAATTTCAGATCTTCGACGATTGCGAAGTTTGGTGACGATGCGCGACAGCGTGCTATGGAGAAACGCTTCAATGATAAGGGCCGTCGTCAAAAGCCCTGAGCGCCTTGGGAAACGCTGCCGTGCCACAACCCGTGATCGCCGCCACAGGGATTTACGTTCCGCCAAATAGCATTTCTAACGCCGAACTCGTCGGCGCCTTCAACGCCTACGTCGAACGCTTCAACGCCGACAATGCCACGGCCATCGCGGCTGGCGAGATCGCGCCGCTGCTACCCTCTTCGGTTGAATTCATCGAAAAGGCCTCCGGCATCAAGTCCCGATACGTGATGGACAAGCAGGGCATTCTCGATCCCGGAATCATGCGCCCGATGATTCCCGAGCGGCCCAACGAGCAAATCTCAATCCTCGCCGAGATGGCTGTCGCGGCTGCCGAGGATGCGCTCAAAAACTGGGGCGGAAGTGTCGGCGACATCGGCGCGGTGATCTGCGCAGCGTCGAATATGCAGCGTCCCTATCCCGCCATGTCGGTCGAAATTCAGAACGCTCTTGGCATCGGCGGCTTTGCGTTCGACATGAATGTCGCTTGCTCGTCAGCGACGTTCGGCATCAAGACGGCCGCCGACTTTATTTCTAGCGGCTCTGTGAAGGCGGTCCTGATGGTCAATCCCGAAATTTGCTCGGGCCATTTGAACTTTACCGAGCGCGACAGTCACTTCATTTTCGGCGACGTCGCAACGGCAGTGATCGTCTCCCAAGACGAGCTCGCGACGAACGGCTGGAACATCCTCGGCACGCGGCTCAAGACCAAGTTTTCAAACAACATCCGCAATAATTTCGGCTTTCTCAATCGCGCCGCGCCCGAAGGCATGGGCGGCAAGGACAAGCTTTTCGTGCAGGAGGGCCGCAAGGTCTACCGCGAGGTCGTACCGATGGTGTGCGAACTCATCCTTGAGCATGCGCGCGACATCGGTATCGATCCGCAAACGCTAAAACGGCTCTGGCTGCATCAGGCGAACATCAATATGAACGAAGCGATCGGGCGCAAGGTCCTGGGCCGCGAACCCGTCTCCGGCGAGAACGTCATCATTCTCGATGCCTTTGCCAACACCAGCTCGGCGGGCTCGATCATCGCGTTCCACACGGCCAATAGCGACTTCGCGCCGGGCGAAACCGGCCTCATATGCAGCTTCGGAGCGGGCTATTCGGCGGGCACCGTGTTCGTGCAGAAACGTTGAATCGCGCTCTCAGAGGGTCTTTCTCAACGGCACAACGGTACCTGTCTCCTCCACCATTTTCTGTATGGCCTCGATCAGGTGCTGGTGTTGAAACGGCTTTCGTATGAGCGGCGCCTGCCGGAACGCTTCAGGCAGTCCTTCGGGGCCATAGCCGCTCACGAATGCGAAGGGTACATTGCGCCTCGTGAGGGCAGCAGCCAGTACATCGACCGGACTGCCCGCCAGATTGGCATCGAGCAATGCGGCGTCGATCTCGACTGAATCAATAAGGCCCAATGCCTTTTCGAGGGTCGCCGCGGGGCCAATAATCTCGCAACCTACATCCTCGAGATTGGCGACGATATCCATGGCAATCAGCGGCTCATCATCGACGACAAGTATGCGCTTTCCGGCGACATTGGCTTTCTGCACTAGCCGAGTCTGCTTTGAATCTATGGTCGTCATCGCAAGCTTTCTATATGACCCCGTGGCAGATTGTTCGCTCTCGGGCAAGGTTAAGGTAATATCGCATGTCAAACCTTCGCCTTCATAGCGGATCGAAGCCTCGCCGCCGTGGGCTTCAAGGCTCTTTTCTATAAGGCTAGTCCCGAAGCCACGCCTTCGTGGAACGGTCACCGCGGGACCATCACGCTCCTGCCATTGAAGCAGAAGTTGCCGTTCGCCGTTCGTGCGCACCATCCATTTGATCGAAAGCCTTCCGCGTGGATCCGACAACGCTCCATACTTACGTGCGTTCGTAGCAAGTTCGTGCAAGACAAGACTGAGATGCAAGGCGGCCTGCGGATTGAGCATCACCGATGGTCCGGCATACGAAATCCGATCGTCCCCGGCTTCGTTGACCGTCAACTGTTCACGAATAAGCGCCGAGAGCTCGGCGCCTTGCCACGTGCTCTCCGTCAGAAGGCTATGGGTTCTAGCGAGAGTTTGAATCCTGCCCCCGAAGCTTGCTGCAAATTCGCCCGGCGTACGTGCATGGTGGACCGTCTGATTGGCGATCGATTGCACGGTCGCCAGCGTATTTTTGACTCGATGATTGAGTTCGCCGATCAAGAGCTGCTGCAGATTTTCAGCCTGCTTGCGCTCAGTGATGTCGCGCCCGACTTTCGACGCCCCGACCAACCTTCCGAACTTGTCGCGAATTGGCGAGATGGTAGCGGAAATGTCGATGCGCTTGCCGGATTTTGCGACACGGACAGTCTCGAAGTGATCGACGTGTTCTCCTCGACGCAAGGCGGCAAGAATATCGTCCTCTTCCGATTGTAGCTCCGGAGGAATGATGCGCTGGATGTGCTGTCCGATCATTTCATCGGCCGTGTAACCGAATATCCGGGCCGCGCCGGCATTCCATGACGTAATAACGCCATCCAATGTCTTGCCGACAATGGCGTCGTCCGACGACGCGACGATCGCGGCGAGCTTGGCCGATAGCAGGTCGACCTGCTGACGTTCGGTGACGTCGATCAGCATGTTGACGGCACCCGTCAACCGGCCGGCGCGATCGAATAACGGTGTCGGATAGGGGATGAACCAGGAGCGCGAACCGTCCGGCCGCTCGGCAATCGTTTCGGTACCGACCACACGGCGCCGCTCTTTGAGAGCCACGGCCATCGGACATTGGTCGTGGGGCAAAGGCGTGCCGTCCGCCCGGCAAAGTTTCCAAGTGACACACCACTCGTCAGAACCGAGCTCGGGCGTGCGCCCCGCCAGATCAACCGCCGCCTGATTATAGAATGTAATCTTTCCCTTTGCGTCCGTCGTGTAGATCGCGGTCGGAAGGGCATGCAGCACTTGCCGGAACCGGTACTCATTTTCGCGGGCGCTCCGCTCATTTTCTTTGCGTTGCGTAATGTCGCGCGTAATGGCCAGCTGAGCCCAGGCACCGTCTGAAAGACGCAGCGGAACGGCGTGCGTGTCGACGTGAAGGCGCGTGCCGGCCTGGCCAACGATATCGAACTCCCAGCTCAACTTCTCGCCATTGCAGACGCGCTCATGATTGGTCTTCCAGATACCTCGATCTTCCGGTGCTATGACATTGAAGACGGAAGTCCCTTCTGCCGCTTCCCGGCTGGTCGCCTCGATCATGCCGAGGCCGGCGGGATTCATTTGTAGAAGGGTGCCGTCGCGCGCCACGATCTTGATGCACACCGGCGTAGTTTCAATGATCGCCTCACGCGTCTCCCGCTCGCGCGCCAACTTGGCCTCGATATCTTTGCGCGCTGTGACGTCTTGAATGGAGCCAAGGCCGCCGATGAGTTCGCCGTCGTCTCCGAAAATGGGCTCGGCGCTTACCTCAAGACAGATGCGGCTGCCGTCTGATTTCTCGACGACCAGCTCTCGCGACTTTACAGGCTTGGAGGTGCGAAGAACTTCAGCCATCGGGATAGCGGCAGCCTCGATTGACCGCCCCTCGATATCCTGAACTACGGTCGCATCACCGAATGGCCATTTCGATCCGGACTGCGGTTCTGTCCCCCAGATCGACGCGCATCGCCGATTGAACTGGACTAGCGTTCCGGTCGCGTCACAGGTGTAGATGCCGATCGGAAGGGCGTCGACCAGATCGGGTAACACAAGCTTCTGAAAAGGAATGGCAATATCAGGCTTTGACGCGAGAATTGTGTTGCCAGATGGGTCGTTCATTCGTGATGCACCGAAGGCGGAAGCTTTAACGAAATTCAACGCCAAGGTCGGTGTTTTGTTCCATCATTGCCTTTAGACGAACCATCGGCCAATCCCAGTTAACGCAGAGTTGGATATCCGGTCATTTAAAGCTGCGGCAAATGCCATGTCTGCCTGGCGTGAATAGAGTCCTCACCCGTCCTCCGACCAGCCCTGTTCCCCGATGAGCGGCACGAACGTGACCGACCCGAGGTCTTCCTCTTCGTAATCCGTTTCCGTGTGACGCCGGATCCGGCGCAACATTTGCAGGCGTCGGCTTTCGCCGACGGGCATTACGAGTCGCCCTCCGACGGCAAGCTGCTGCCGTAAAGCCGCCGGAACGTCGGGACCGCTCGCAGCCACGAGGATCGCGTCGAATGGCGCTTCTTCCGGCCAGCCCTTTGTCCCGTCCCCGGTCTTGAGTTCAATGTTCCGGTAGCCCAGCGCTAGAACGCGACGGGCCGCAGCCGTCGTAAGTGCCGCGTGCCGCTCGATTGCGTAGACGCGAAAAGCGATGCGGCTCATCACTGCGGCCGCGTAGCCGGAACCCGCTCCTACCTCGAGCACGCGGTCGTTTTTGCCAAGTTCCGCAGCTTCGATCATCGCGGCGACGATGTAAGGCTGCGAGATTGTCTGGCCTTCGCCAATACGAAGCGGCGCGTCTTCGTAGGCGAATTCTGCGAGTTCCTTCGCAACAAACGCTTCGCGGGGAACCTTGCGCATCGCTTTTAAAAGAGCCCGATCGCGGACGCCGCGTCGCGCAATCTGGACATCGACCATCCGGTTTCGGGCCGCATGCGTGGACGAGCCCGCCTCGTCAGCCTCGGTCTCTGCGTGCATCAGGTCGTCTCGTAGATACCGACGAACTCCGCTTCCGCGAGAATGTGCGGCTCGGCAGCCCGCCAGAGCTCAACAGCAGTGGCGTTATTCTGCACCTGCAGCGAGGCAACATCCAGCGCCGCCAAGCGAAAATGATAGTGGTGCGGACCATGGCCTTTGGGAGGCTTTGGTCCATCGTAAAAGGCGTGCCCTGCATCGTTCAGGGCTTGTGAAAAATCTCCGGCAGACACGCCTTCCGGCAGGTGGTTCGCGGCGGCGTCGATGTTGTAAATCGCCCAGTGGCGGCGCGTGCCAGATGGCGCATCAGGGTCTTCGACGATCAGCGCGAAGCTCTGCGTATTTTCGGGCGCGCCTTGCCAAAAAAGAGGCGGCGATTGGTTCTCGCCCTCCTGGGCAAAGCGTTTCGGCATCGCCGCGCCATTTGGAAACGCGCCGCTGGCAAGGGAGAATGTCATCGCAAACCTCGTTGGATCGTGACATTGAAACTGCGCACCGGGTCGCCAGTTCCTTGGTGTCTGGGTCGGTTCAAACGGCACTTCGGGTGCGCGGAACCTTGTCGTCCCCCCGGCGTTGGCCCGAAAGACCCAAAGACGCCAGAGGTGATCGAAGAAGCTCCATTAGGACAATTCAAAACGGCTCAATGGCGCGACAAATCAAAGCGGGATGCAAGTCCCCCTGCCTACTCCGCCGAGAAGGCACGGCAGGGCGAAATCATCCTACGCAAACCGTAGCAGCGCATGGTGTTCGCCGCCGGATTGATCATCCCCTTCGTCGTTCTCTTCATCGGGTGGCTACTGATGTGGCACTGGTCGTAAGCGGCGCCTGCGCCAAACGTAGCGGCTCGTCGGATTGAAGGCGGTCAACGGAACATACGGCACTCCCGCACCGTTATTCGATCAAAGAGGTGCAATGACCATGAATGAAAAACAGACGAAGAAGCCTCTGGCGCACGAGCAAGGTGGCTTCAATCGGGCTGTGCCGAGGAAGCCAAGTCACAAAGCGCAAGTTGGGCCGCTACCCACTGACGATCCCAACCACAAGACGCCCGATTGGAAATCTGAGGGCGTTCATTCCAAACCCTCCAAACATCGGCCGGAGTAAATCATGCCAAGGAAATATTCGAAGTCTGCATCGGAAGACGTGAAAAGCGCGCTGCACAAACGCAAGAGAGGCACGTTAAAGAGCGGCCGCAGCGGCAAGACCGTCAAGAGCCGGAAGCAGGCTATAGCCATCGGCCTGTCAGAGGCGCGTGAGAAAGGCAAAAAAGTTCCGAAAAAGAAAGCCAAGTAGTCAGAGGAAACAAAAGCGATGGCCAAGACAGCGGACCCGCGGCCGGAAGGTCGAGGCACCGGTGGCACTTCAGCGCCGAGTTCAAACGAGAAGATCCAGCCTCCGCGAACACCGTCGAAAACCGAAAACGCGGCGATCGATAAAGAGGATCGCGTGAAAGAAAGAGACGACCTCTCTGAGGATCTTCAGGACAAACCGGCGCGCTGATCGCAATAGGCGAACTCACCGCGTACCAGCTGCGCGTATCGTCACGGTCTTGGCCGCGCTGCCATGCAAAATTGGCGAAGCAGATGACGCAACAATCTAATGAAGTACGTCGTTCCTCGGTCAATAGCGATAGATGCGAGGAGACTTGGCATGGGAAGATTCAGACAAGCAGCAACGGCATTGGCGGCGGCGCTGGCCGTCGTGGCGTTTTCAGCCTCGGCTGAAGCCGGACATCACGGCCATGGGTTCGGCGGCCACGGATTTGGTGGCCACGGTTTCGGTGGATACCGCGGGTTTGGAGGCGGCCATTTTGCCCGCAACTTCGGTGGTCATGGCTGGTATGGCGGATATCGCGGCTACGGATGGGGCTGGGGTGGTTTTTATCCGGCCGTCGACTTCTACGCCGACCCTTACTATGATGATTACGCCTACTACGACGATCCCTATTATGATGATGATGTCGACTACTACTATTACCGTCGTTCTTACCGGCGCTATTAGCGCCGAAGCTTCCGCCGGGCGATCGCGCACCAGTCGACCTCGCAAGAGATTCGGGCTGCAGTGAACGGGTGGCAGGAATGACAGCACTCCCCCACCCGTCAGCGTAAGCCGGCTGACGGAAGAGATAGAAGCGATTTAGGTTTCAATTTTCGCGGGCGCCGCCAACCTGGATTTACGCATCGCGCCTCGTCTAGCGGTGCAACCTCGTGGACAGCTAACGCATAATTACAAGCGTCGATTGTGCTCACTCGACCGGGCAAACTGAGCCGCTCAAGTACGTTCGCATCCATAGTGGTGTTGCCCGACGGCCCGTGCAGAAAAGATATTCATGACAACAGCTTGGCGCAATGGCCAACGGGGATAATCGCGTGCAAATCTGCGCGA
>Ga0134128_10002043_pt1 | contig 25245 bp, 21 predicted proteins | sample KB31754_FD_96462 | JGI IMG/M metagenome (GOLD analysis project Ga0134128, IMG submission 96462) | Terrestrial soil microbial communities with excess Nitrogen fertilizer from Kellogg Biological Station, Michigan, USA - KB3-175-4 | ecosystem: Environmental > Terrestrial > Soil > Unclassified ...
TCAATGCCCCGATGTCGCCGAACTTTCCGCCGGCGTTCATCCGCACCGCGCCGCCGATGGTGCCGGGGATTCCAGCAAGACATTCCACGCCGGCCAGTCCCTGGCGGACCGTGCGGACGATCAATTTCTGAATGTCGGCTCCCGCGCCGACTTCCACACTCGTCTTGTCATACCGGACGCGCCGCCAATAGTCGGCATCCAGCTTAAACACCGCCCCATTCACTCCGGCATCGCTGACCAGCAGATTCGCGCCCAGACCCAGGACAAAGATCGGGATTTCATTCTCGGCGCATCGCAACGCGGCATCGTGAAGCTCATCGGGATTGCGCGGCTGCAGGTACCAGCGCGCCGGGCCGCCGATCCTGTACCAGGTCTTGTTCGCCAGCGGCACATTCTCCGTGACGAAATCTTCCATTCCCGAAAATGGCTGGGTGCCGGCAATTCGCATGGATGTCGCCATTACACAAATCCCTCAAAACGTGCCGTATTTTTACGAATTACAACGATGCCATTCAACTGACCAGTTCGCGCCCGACTTCATTCACCGTTCCCGCGCCCATCGTCACGATCAGATCGCCTTTGCGCGCTTCCTGGCGCAGATACTCGGCGATGGCCGGAAGCTCTGGAATGTGCATCGCGGTTTTGCCGCGGCTCATGATCTGGTTCACCAGATCGATCGCCCGGATGCGCGAGCGTTCTTCTTCGCTGTCGCGCACGTAATAGATTTCCGGAAGGATAATCAGATCGGCATCGGCAAAGCAGGTCCCAAAATCCTCCAGCAGCAGGCGCGTCCGGCTGGCCTGGTGTGGCTGGAAGACGCAAATGAGCCTTCGCGGCTGATACTTGGCGCGGAGAGCGGCAAGCGTCGCGCGGATTTCGGTCGGGTGATGGCCGTAATCATCGACGATGATCGCCCCCTGATGCCGGCCGACTTCGGTCATCCGGCGATCGACGCCGGTGAATTTCCCGATGGCTTGAGCTGCCTGGGCCGGCTCGATCCCGCAGGACCAGCAGGCCGCCACCGCGAGCGTGGCATTATAGAGATTGTGCCGACCGGCGACCGAAAGCTGGATGTTCGCGACCGGCTTGCCTTCAAAGGAGATTTCACCGGCAAAGCAGCCGCGGTTTTCTCCCAGAACTCGCGCGCTCCAGGTGGCCGGGGCATCCAAAGCGATCGTCTGTTTCATTGCCGGGGCATCGGCGATGGCCGCGGCGACGTTCGCTTCCTGTCCATTGGCCAGGATCAATCCATCCGCGGGCACCAGATTCACAAAGGCCCGGAACGATTCGATGATCGCGTCCAGATCTTTATAGCAATCGAGATGATCCGCCTCGATGTTGGTAATGCAGGCCACACGAGGGGAAAGATTATGGAAGCTGCGATCGTATTCGCAGGCCTCGGCAATAAACGCCTTGCCCTTGCCCGATCGGCTGCCGCCGCCAAGCTGGGGAACAGTGCCGCCGACCACAAAGCTTGGATCGGCTCCGCATTCGAGCAAACCAAAGGCGGTCATCGCGGTCGTCGTCGATTTCCCATGCGTCCCAGCAATGGCGACCCCATGCCGCTCGGCCATCACCAGCCCCAGCAATTGGGCATACTTCAGATGCCGGATGCCATACGCCTTGGCGGCCATGAATTCCGGATTGGAATCCGGGACGGCGGCGGTGCGGACGACCAGGTCCACTTCCCTAGATAGATGCTCGCCGCCCTGGGTGCGCGAGATGCGGACGCCCTTGCGGGCCAGTTCGAAGGTCTGGGCATTGGGCTTGGGTTCGGAGCCGCTGACGATCGCACCGCTGTCGAGCAGCATGCGCGCCAGACCGCTCATCCCTGAGCCGCCGATCCCAATAAAATGGACCTTGAGCCCGGCAAATCGACTGGCTTGTGTCGCGGAATCTTCGCCGTCGCGCGACTCCGTTCGCATCTGACTGGCAGCATACGGCATGGTCAGCAACATCCTACTGCTCCCGCAAAATCCGTCAAACGTCCGTAGTGGTGGTCTTAAAATAATGATCGGCGCATTAGCGCCGCGGCTGCAAAGTCCTTACAGATTCACTGAAAGTTTTGATTTACGGACGTTGGATGAGCAGAGTGAGAGATAGAGATTTGGTCACTTCTTACCGTCGACGCGCAGCGTCGTCATCATTCCTTTAGCCGCCCCTTTGCGCGTCCAGTTTGCGTCCCGCGCCATGTTGCTTTTCGAGCTGTAATTCCGCACTTTTCGTCACTTTTAAACGGCGCGAGCTTCCATCCCATCCGACGCGCCCCACAAAGGGGCGGCTAAAGGAATAAGGAGTCCGCAGTGCGGCAGCAGTGAAAATGGTTGTTCACCGGGATGCGAAATGCGTTCACTTCCCCGCAACAAGAATCGTAAACGAATCTGGAACCATCTGCCCTCTCCCACCCCGACGCCCCTGACCCTGCCCACCCTGCCCCTGCCGCGCCGGCGCTTGCTCGGCGGCAATCAGGTAAATCTGGTTGGTCTTCTCATCCATCGACGAAGTCTTCGCCCCCACCATCGTCTTCAGATTCTGCTCGACCTCAAAGCTCGTCGGGCTATTTTCCTTGACGATTGTGAGGGTGCCATCGCGGTGCGAGCTGAAAGCTTCCATCGTATTGGGATTGAACTCAGCGGCATCGACCCCCTGCCCGATCGGCAGCGTGGTGATGACCTTCCCATCCAGCGCATCGAGAATCACCATGTTCTGCGGATTTCGGCAGCAGGCAAAGAGGATGTGATTCTTCGCATCCAGCGCCAGCCCCGCAGGCCCGCCGCCCTTATCGCCCAAGTCATAATGGGCGGTGACTTTCATCGTATTGGCATCGACCGCCGCCACATTATTCTGGTTTTCGATATCGATATAGACATGCCCCTGCCCATCGCTGACGCCCTGCTCCGGAGCGCCGCCGAGATCGATGGTGCCGACGATCGAACCATCCTTGGCATCCAGCACCGAAACATTGGGCGTACGATGGCTCAGGACATAAATCCGATGTGTCGCCGGCTCAAAAAAGATGCCGTCGGGGTTGCCTTTCACTTCGATGGTCTTGATCGTCGCCAGCGATTTGGTGTCGAACATCACCACCGGATTGCTGCTGGAAAAGCCATGACCCGATTGCGGATCGACCGCCACACCATGCACGCCGCGCGTGTTGTCGATGACGCCTTCGGAGGCCAGCGTATCCAGATTGTAAACGGTCACCCGATTCCCGCGCGGGATAAACAACTTTCGGCTGCTCGAATCGGCAAAGACGTAATCGAAGCCACCCGCGCCGCCGACCTTTGCAGTCTTGATGATCTTGTAAGGCCCAACCGATTCTGCTGGCTGCGCCTGCGCAGAAAGTGCCGTCGCCAAAACCATGACCGCCAACAGAGCAATCGCAGATCGCATTTGTTTATCTCCAGATTGGAAGGCGCAGTATCCACGCCCGTCGCTTGACCCAATGAAGAACAAGCGCCGATCAGGCGAAAGTTTCTAATTCCGGCAACCTTTGTAGGACAAAATAGGCCGCAGCACGCGCACGATTCGTGTCAGTTCGCGCTGGGCGCGCATCACCGCACGAATGTCTTTGTAGGCTGCCGGCGCTTCTTCTTTCAGTGCAGGCGCGGCCCGCGGATCGATCCAGACGTCCTGCGTTTGATTTCGGAACTGCCCAAGGGTGATGCGTTGCCTCGCCTCATGCCGGCTCATCGCGCGGCCGGCTCCGTGGGAGCTGGAGCAAAGTGAATCTTCTACTCCGCGTCCTTCGACGTGATAGCTCTCGGTGCCCATTGAGCCGGGAATGATTCCAATCTCATTCGCGCGGGCCGAGGCGGCGCCTTTTCGATGCACCCAAAGCTCCTGGCCTTGATGCGTTTCAATGCGGACATGATTGTGGTCGGCATCGAAGTAAGAATCAGCGATCGCCTGCGCACCCAGTACCTTTCGAGCGACTTCTGACGCATTTTGAATCATGATTTCGCGATTTGTACGTGCATAGCGTAGCGCCCATTCCATGTCGCGAAGGTATTGCTGACCAGCGTCGGCTGTTCCGTCCAGATACCGAAGGCCAAGCGCGCCTTTCAATGCAAAGCGAAGATGCCAATCAGAAATGGCTTGGCCCATCGCGCGCGAGCCGCTGTGGACCATCAGCCACAATCGGCCCTCATCATCTTCCTGAAATTCCAGGAAATGATTGCCTCGGCCAAGCGTCCCAAGCTGCACCGCTCCATCGCGCTGCGCGACTTTTGCGATCGGTTCGGCAGTGAGTTGAGTCGGATCAAGCTCCGTGGCGCGCTGGAAAGCCAACTCGCGATTGGCATGTCGATGAATGGGCACCGCTTTGCGCAGCAGTTTGAACATCTCTGCCGCCCGGCGTGCATCGCGGAGCACGCCGGCCTCGCTTTCAAACGCAATCGCAGCCATTCCGCAGCCGATGTCTTTCCCGACCGCGTCGGGATAAATCAGCGACCTGGTCGCGACTGCCACGCCGACACAGACTTGGTGCGAGAGGTGCACATCGGGCATGACAGCGATCATCTGAACATCATCAGCGAGTGAAAGGCGCTCAATTGCCTTGCCGACATCTTTAGGCATCGGTTCCGCTAACCAACTACGAATCGGAGCTACAAAGGTGTCGCTCATGGCTGCACCTCCCCGCTCGCAACGACGCGGAACAACAACTCCGGCGCGCGCTTTCGCGTGATGGCGGAAGCAACTTCACGACGCAGCATCGGCGCTGCCGCCTCCAATCGACCGAGAATCTGCGACATCTGTTCGGCAGACATCATGTCGCCCGGTTGATTTGACTCGCTCGATGTCAGTGCGGTCATCGGATAGACACTGACCAGAAGCCGCCCCGCATCCGGCGCAGGAACGACATCCGCGACATACAGATCGCGCAACAAGGCATCACCGCAACCCGCCAGCGCCAAACTGAGAGTCTGCGCCACTTGGCGGCACAGTTGCTGGTCTTTGTGTCGTGCTTTTTTCCGGTGCGAATCGCTTAACAGCTCGTCAAACTCAAAAACATTTTCCAAATGAGAACTCTTCGCCGGCACATGCCGACGGCTGGTCCATCTTCGTGATTTCAAAAGAAAGGCTCCTGCCGCGGAAATGGATGCGCGCAGCGCAACCTTCCGCGGCTATTTGCGTTTTCAATGGAAAAGCAGGAATCGCCCGTCGATACGCGGGCGACGGGAATTACGCCGTCAGTGCGCCTCGGACAGGCAACGCGAAGATGGGATTTGCAATAAGCAGCATCGCCGCCTCACTTGGAAAAACATCTGCGGACTTCATCGCCCGCAGGTCGTGAACATATCACATGGATCGGCCGAATCCAAAGGTTTATTCAAAACTTCCGATCCAGCAACCGATATTGCACGGCTTCGGCGACATGGTTTTCGTTGATATGCTCGGCTCCATCGATGTCGGCAATCGTGCGTGCGACACGACGGACTTTGTCGTACGCGCGGGCGCTCAGGCCCATCTCGTCCATCGCTTGCTTCATCAAGAGCAGACACGAGTCGCTTAGATCGCAGAACTGCTTGAGCTGGCGGGAATCCATGCGGGCGTTGGTGGTGCCGTCACCGAAGCGTTTCAGTTGGGCGCTGCGGGCGCGCATGACTTGCTGCCGCATCGACTGGCTGTCGGTGCCGGGCCGGCGGCTCGTCAGCTCGCGATAGGGAACGGTGGGGACTTCGACGTGAATGTCGATGCGATCGAGCAATGGGCCGGAGAGTTTGGAAAGATATCGATCGCGGCTTTTGCTCTGAGGCTGCCCATCGGAATATCCACTCGCGGACGGATTCATCGCGGCAACTAACATGAATTTGGCCGGGAAGCGGATCGATCCATGCACGCGAGCGACGGTCACCTCGCCGCCTTCCATGGGCTGACGCAACGTTTCAAGCACGTGTCGCGAAAATTCCGGCAGCTCATCGAGAAACAACACGCCATGATGCGCCATCGACACTTCGCCAGGGCGCGGAATGGAGCCGCCGCCGACGAGCGCCTGGGCGGTGGCCGAATGGTGAGGCGTGCGAACCGGCCGCTGGTCCATCAGAGCAACGCCATCGGGAAGCAGTCCCATGGCCGAATAGATGCGCGTGGTTTCCAGCGATTCGGTTCGATTAAGCGGCGGGAGTATCGCCGGGATACGCGAAGCCAGCATCGACTTGCCTGTACCCGGTGGGCCGATCATCAGAATATTGTGTGCGCCGGCACAGGCAATCGTAATCGCTCGCTTCACTGCTTCCTGTCCGCGCACTTCGGAAAAATCGACTGACGCGGAGTGTTTTGAGGCTTCGTAGGCCTGGCCATCCAGTTCGTAAGGCTCCAGCGCGAGCTGCTCGTTAAGGAATGCCACCGCCTGCGCGAGGGTTTTGACCGGATAGACGTCGATTCCTTCGACGACCGCCGCCTCCTGGGCATTTTCTTCCGGCACGATGACACCGCGGAAATTCTTCTCTTTTGCGAGCATCGCCATGGACAGTGCGCCCTTGATCTTTCGGACGCGACCATCGAGTGCGAGTTCACCGGCGATCAAAAAGACTTTGTGGGTATCGGTGGAGATTGAGCCGGTGCCGCGAAGGACGCCGATGGCCATGGGCAAGTCGAGCGCGGTCGCCTCTTTTTTCACATCGGCCGGCGCGAGGTTGATTAACAGCTTGTGGGCGGAAAAGGGATACCCGCTGTTGATGATCGCCCGGCGGACGCGCTCAATGGATTCCTTCACCGCCGCCTGCGCCAGGCCGACAACCGTGGTCTTCTCCATCCCATGCATGGAAACGTCCACTTCCACCTCGCAGGTGAGCGGATCGATTCCAATTAATACAAAGCTATGTACGCGGGAAAGCACGTGGGAAGTGTAACCGCAACGCTTTTGGCCCCAAAAACTTAAGGAGCAGAAATTTTCCCGCCGGAAATCCTTTGCGTTTTATTTCTGGTCCGATAATATTCTGGATGAGTTGAGCAACATTAAGTCAGACGGGGTGAATTTCACTAAAGTCTGACACTTCGCTCACCAATTAGGCATTCGCCAAGGGCGACGGGAGGAAGGGGTGTTCCCTGTTCCCGATCTGGGGTCATTCGATCATCGTGAGGGCTCATGAGTATTTCGAATATCAAGCGGATTCTTTGCGCGGGCGTAGTCGGCGCTTTTCTTGCTGCAGGCGCAGCGAGCCAAGCCGCTTCGGTTAGCTACAACGGTTACACATTCGATAATGGTGGCTTCGGCGGGACCAATACCGTCAGCGGGTCGGATCTTCAGGTCGGCAGCGGTCCTAATCTGGATACCGTCGATGGTTATTATTACGGCGCCGCCCATTACAACACATCGGCCGCGTTTCGTTCTGCGGCAACGCCGTTCGTTAAGGCAACCCTCAGCGACCCGGGCTCGGGCGATGCGGGCTTCCTGGCAATTGAGCAGGAAAGCGGCATCGGTCGTTCCTGGGCGGAAATTGGCGTCGACGGCGACAACAGCACCTCCAACTACAGCCTGCTCTGGTGGAACGAAGCCACCAATGTGAGTGGCGACGTCATTCTCGGCGCGCGAACCGCCGGCGATCATTCGCTCGAAATCGGACGCGAAAGTGACGGCCAGGTCGATTTTCTGTTCGATGGCTCGCTGGTCTACTCGACCACCAACATCACCCCCGCCTACTTCGGCGATGTTTACCTCTTCTCCCAGGGAAGTGCGCCGAATGTGATCACCACTTACACCGACTATTCCGCAGGCACCGATTTTCCGGTCGTGGCACCGGTCCCTTCAGCCGCATATGCGGGAATGGCTCTCCTGGGTTGTCTGGGAGCCGTCGGCGGAATCCGTCGCTATCGACGAACCGTTGCCTGAATGAGGTTCTGGCAGGATCGCACGTGAGGAATATCGCGGAGGCGCTAGGGCCTCCGCGAAGAGTACAACTCGAGGGTAGCCGGCCCTGCGATCACACCTTCCTGCTGCGCCTTGCCGGGAGCGAGAACTAGCTCATATCGCTCAAGGTCATCGCGCTTGAGAAATGCGGCATCGTCTTCTGGCGGCGCGTCCTCGGGCAGTTCGCGACCGAGGTTGTAAGCCCGGCATTGCAGGATGTAATCGCCCGCCGCCAGCTCGACGATCTCGCCGTAATCGAGGCTGAAGATGCGCAGATCGCCGCTGGGAAGCGAAAGATTGAGCTGAATCACGCGCTCCGCATCTTTAGCTACATCAAGCTCCGGCGTCCGCCAGACATCGATCCGATGGTCATTTCCCCGTGCGACAGTTTGGAAAACGATCGCATTGCCGACGCGAAACCAGCCGGGAGATTTAGCCGCGCTGTGCGAACTGTTCAGCCTTTTGAAATCGGCCGCCTGGTTCGATGGCTCGTGCGAAGCGTCATAAACAAGAAAGCTGTTCTGGCTGCAAAAGAAACGTAATTGTGCGATTCGACGCATAGTCAGGGTCCAGTCCTTTTCCCCTGCCAACGAGTAAACACTTTACGCATTTCCCACAGCGGGGTCACGCCGGCTTGGCCTCAGAAATTTCATTGAGCGCCGCTTGCGCGGGTGCAAAATTCGGATCAACATTCAATGCCGCTTTATAAGCGGCCTGCGCGTCCGCCTGAAGATTCTCGCCCGCGAGAATCTGGCCGAGGCGATAGTGAACCATTGGCTGCTTCGGAGCGAGCGCGATGGCCGCGCGACAGACCAGGATCGCTTCGCCGATGTTTCCGCGGCGAGCCGTTGCCAGGGCAAAGTCGGCCATGATCTGCGGGTCCTGCGGCGAAAGCTCCAGCGCCGCCCGAAGCACGCCTTCAGCTTCCACAAGATGCCCCCGCTCCAGCAGCACGCGTCCCAGGTGCGCGCGATAAGCAACAGCGCGCGGATTGAGCTCCACCGCGCGGGATGTCATCTTGATTTCCAGATCCGGCAGATTGTGTTCCCCCGCCAGTGCGCCCAGGCGATCGGCCGCCTCGGCGTTATTGGGATCCAGATTCAAAATGAAGAAATACAAATCCCGCACTTCGATGAATCGCCCGGCTTTGTGATGCTCGATCGCGGATTGCAGATATTGCGCGACCGTTTTTCCCGGCGCAAGCGTCTCTTCCCGTCTTGCGACGGCTTCATTGATGACCTTCTCGACGCCTTCCAATCCTTCGCGGGCAAAGGCGCGCCCCATCACGCGGTAATGGTCCTTGAATTCCTGGCCCGAGGGATTGTGCCACACGTTTCCGGCAATGTACGCGCCGGCCATGCCGATCTGGCTTTCCATCTCCTGGCGGCGGGCATCTTCGGCGGAAGTCATGCGCGTCGCCTTGTAATCGGCGCCATGCGGCACCGCCAGCAACTGCACATACGCTTCGCCTTTGCGAAAAATATGCCGCTGCCCCGGTGGCGGCACGCGGAACACGACAAACAACACCTTCGGCCACCATTCGGTGCGGATGTGTCCCATCATCGCGAGGGGAACGGTGCCGGTATCGTCGGTGAAGAAACGCGGATGCGGATTGGTGCGGATGACGTAGCCCGGCGGAGCCTGAATATCGATGTTGCTGGTGAAAAGGTAATACTTCGCAGGCCTGGGGAAAAATGCGCCGAATTCATTGCCCGTCAGCATTCCGCCAGGCTCTTTGGCGTAATCCCATTCGAAGCGGATGTCGCCGTTGTCGTTGACGACCTGGCACTCGGTTTCGTACGGATAGGTCAGCTCCAGACCATAGGTAGACGCTTCAACAAACGGCGGGCAATGCCAAAGCTGCGGCTCAGAGCCATTGACCTTTTTCACCTCGTCCCCGGCCCAGCCGGGAATCTTCATCCGGATGGGCTGGGGCGGAAAAGCCTTCCCGGCAATGCGGTACTTAAGCTCGAAATCTTCCATAACGGGACGCGCAGCAAATGAACGTTCGACGGATCTATCGTGACATCTGTCACTATACCTGGCGCTCTAAACCAGACAACATCGCATCATGGTGTGCGTCGCATAAGCCGAATGCTCCTCTACTTCTCCGCGTTCGTCCATCGCTCGATTTGCTCGTCAGTCATGTTTCCACCGGGACGCAGTCGCGCATCAATAAACCCGCGTTCATTCACATCCGGCAGAAACTGACTCCAGGACATCAGCGTCCCTTTACAAACGCGCTTCGTCGATTCCGGCTCATCGCGCACTTGCTGCGTCAACTGATCGATGACCTCTTGCGGAATTCGCGACTTCTCGCTCGGATAGATGAATCCAAACAGGATCAGATAAGACAGCAGCAAAGCGCGGTTTTCCCCAAATCGGTCGATCAAATGCGCCCAATCCAGCTTCGCCCCCAGGCCATAAAGCAGATGTGCCACGTCGGCGCCGTCGTAGCGATCGCGCTCCATCACAAACGATTTGCTCCAGATCATCTCCTCCGGCGGGCAGAGTCGCGCAGATCGCCCCAACACCTGCCCATCAAGCGCCCGTTCGAGCCAAACATCATCCACAAGGCAGATCCCATTCCCTGAGCCATAAATGAAATCCACAAAATCCGGATCATCGGAGCGATCATTGAAAGCTTTGGCGACCCAATGCGGATGCGTCATCTCGGTTCGGAAACCAGCCTTTTCGAAGGCTTCCAATGCCCGCTCCAGATCGCACTGGCGAAGGAAGGTATCGAAGTCCTTGGTGTGCCGGACGATTCCGGTGTAGGACGCGAGTGCATATGCACCGCCTACGACATAAGGGACCTGCGCGCTATCAAGAATCTGCATCGCCTGGAGGTAAAAATCCTTCGTTTCCTGTTCCAGCCCTTCGAAGACCCGCTGTGGCTGAGCCTGTCGAGTGTCGGTGAGTGGCATCGAACATCCTTCCAGGCACTTGGCCCAAGCCCCAAGCGTCGATATCGAGCAAAGCCGGTGCCGAGGCACGGATCTTGCCGCCCGGCGGAACATGGATAATGGACGAAACGTCAAATGCGAGCCGGGAAAGCCGGTCCGGGTGGCGGCGGTGGGCGATCTGCATTGCGGCGCAGGTTCGCGCGGCGGGCTTCAACCTTTACTTGCGCAGATCAGTGCCGCCGCCGACATCCTCGTGCTCTGCGGCGATCTGACCAATCATGGCTTGGCCGAAGAGGCCAAAGTGCTGGCTCAGGAACTCTCCGCCGCCGCCAAGCTTCCGGTCCTCGCAGTCCTTGGCAATCATGATTTCGAAGCCGGGCAGGCCAATGACATCAACAAGGTTTTGACCGATGCAGGCGTGAGAATGCTCGATGGCGAAGCCGAGGAGATTTGCGGTGTCGGATTCGCCGGGGTCAAAGGTTTCTGTGGCGGCTTCGGCCGCGGCACACTTTCCGCCTTTGGCGAGCCTGCCGTCAAGGATTTCGTCCAGGCGGCGGTGGAAGAAACGATGAAACTCGAGAAGGCGCTTCAGCAATTGCGCACGCCGCGCAAGCTGGCAATCCTGCACTATTCGCCGGTGAAAGATACGGTTGAGGGTGAACCGATCGAAATCTTCCCCTGGCTCGGCTGCAGCCGACTCGAAGAGCCGCTTAATCGATATCACGTGACCGCTGCCGTTCATGGCCACGCCCACAAAGGTTCGCCCGAAGGACATACGTCAACGGGCGTTCCCGTCTACAACGTCGCGCAGCATGTCATGCGCAAAGCCTATCCCGACCATCCCCCCTTCCGGCTGCTGAATGTCCCCGCTGCTCCGCCAGTTCCAGAAGCGCCGATGCCGACGGGGCAGCCGGTGGAGACGCATGTGAGTTGAAAACAAGATCTAATTGGACATGCTCCCGCGCGGATCATTGGGTAACCACCAGTCGTAGGTCGTCCATATCAGGTGGTAGCCAATGACGATGGGGCTGGGCATACCGGGATGGTAATCGACGGCACCGCGAGCCGAAACGGTGGATTGGAGGACCTTAAGGCGCGAAGCCGGCAAGCGGCGGAAGGAGACGGAGCGCTCGCGGAAAAAACGCGCGTGTTCCGTGGTCTATGCATCATCGGGTAGAAATCCACCCTTTTCAGCCGCTTGCCGGCTTCGCGCGCGGCAGCCGCGCGCCCCTCCGCTCGCACTAGCACTTTCTCACCGCGCCTTCATCACATCATCCACCGCCGGCGCGAGATCTACCAGATACTCATCTCCCTTCGGGTTCTTCGTCAGCGCAACGAGGATGTAATGGCGGCCGGGGCCGGTGATGTCGGCGGTGTCGCGGAGCCAGTCCTGCCAGGTGCCGGACTTGCGGAGGATGTGCAGGCCGCGGCCGCCGAGGCCTTTGACGAATTTGTTCTCATCATGCGGGATGTCGGGCGAATCGAAGATCTCGCGCATCGTCGCCGACGCTTCTGGCGAGACGAGCTTTCCTTGTTCCAGCAATAGGTAATAGCGGAGCAGTTGCCGGACATTGGCGGCGTGGGAATTGTTGCTGACGGGGTCCGGGTAGCGCTCGCCGTCTCTGGAGTAATGCTTGCCGCACCAGATGCCGCCGCCGTGGTTTTTGTCGTAGAAGCCATAGCTGTCGAGGATTGATTGGATCTTCTTCAATCCCACGATATGCGAGTATTTCGACGCCATCTCGTTGCTGGAGACTTTGATCATCAAGCCCAGCTCATGGCGAACGGTCGGATCGAGATGCGTGGCGGCTTCGGGGTGCGTCTGGAAATAGCCCAGCAGAATGGCGACCTTCGCGACGCTGGCCGCGTAATCGGTGTGATCGGGATGGATCATCGCCAGCCGAAGGTGGTCGAGGTCGAGCAGGCCGACGTTGGTCTGATCGGGGGCGATGCCATACTTGGCGCGGAGCTTGGCGTCGATCGACTCGAGTTGGGTCTGCAGGGCGGGATCGACGGGCGTAGAATAATCAAGGACATAGTTGTCGAACGGGCGAGTGGTGGGTTGGTCGGGGGAGCCGAGGGCGGATGCGGTCAACAGCAGTACCAGCGGGATGGCGATGCGCATGGTGACGAGCCTCCTTCGAGCGCTAAGCCGAATCGTAATGAAGGCGATAGAAATTGTCTTGGCTTGCGCTGCGCACTCGTTTGGGAAAAAGGCGGCGCGCGCGAACTGCAAGCGGTTATATAATTCATTTTCCATCCGCGCCACGTTGTTCCGGCCGGGCGGGCTGAAGTTGGGTTCAATTCCCGCACCCCTGGCAACAGGGAGAAGTGGTGTTTAACGAGTAGCACGCGGCCCGCTCGGTCGAAGCAACGAGAACGTCACCAAACCCTCTATCCCCGGCTCACAGCCGAACATTCCCCAAAAATTTCGCTTGACTTCGTCCTATACGTTAGGGTATTGTCCCGGGAGAACAACTTCCTTAAATCGGCGGAGGATCCGGCGATGATGACTTTGCGAATGATCGAGCGGCTGTGGAACGGTAAATCTTATCTGGCCTTGTATAACCTGTTGATCGGGGCGCGGCCGGAGCGGGCGTTTGGATTCCAAACCCAGCTTTCGTCGCTGGCGGGCGTGACGGCGCTGGCCATCATCCGGCTCGATGAGCTTAATCAGTCGGCCGCGCCGTTCTGCACGAGATTAATCCATACCCTCCTCAATACGCAGGAAGCCGATGGCGGCTGGGGGGATCTAGTCACCACGACGATGTGCGTCCGCGCTTTGGCCTGCAATCAGGGTGCGGGCGTGGCGTTGGAGCGCGGGTTGGCGCATCTGGCTCATCTTCAAAAGGCGCAAGGCATCTGGCCTGATGGGCCGATGCGACGGATGCCGGAGGATCCGAAGGTTTCGCTGTTCATCTTGTATGAGCTGGGACATCTGCCGGCCTTCCGAGCGGCAATTCGATTCGACGATGCCCGCGCCTGGTTTGAGCGTTATATGCAGGTTCTCAGCGGCGAGTGTGCCGATTTGTGGGAACGGGCGAAACTCAAGTGCCGCCAGCAGGTTGGCGCGGAAAAGCAGAGGACGTTGTTTGCGGCGGCGTGAGGAGCAGCGATGACTCGCGATAGGGATGGGGCGTTTTCAACCAGATGCGTCGTTGATGGCGCGTTTAGCGATCCTCGCGTGCGAGCCGTGCGCGCTGCAATTCTTCGATTCAAGTAGCGCGCGACATTGGCATTTGGCTCATGTCGTGGATGTTCGATCGAGACTGGTTCTTGACAGCGCGCAACGGCGGGCAAGCCCGCCCGCTAAACAATTGCGCGTCAGACACATGTCTTGCGACTGTCGAAATTCACACCGAAAAGCGATTTGCTTCCCCTATTCCCGCGCCGAAGCGCTGGACGTCGGTGCTTGGGGAAGCTTGAGGACCATACCGACCTTCAGCCGCCCGGCGTCGTTGCCCATCTGCTCTTTGTTGAGCTGGTAGATGGAATCGGCTTTGTCACCCCGGCCGTAGAGGCGCATCGAGATCTTGTAGAGATTGTCGCCACTGCGAACGACATATTCCTTGGTGTTGTCGGCGACGACCTTCACCAGACCGTGCTTGGCATGGCTCGACGAACCTGATTCAGTGCTGGCGGCTTCCACCGCGTCGCCCTTGCCGGGGAGATGGATGGTCATGCCAGGTCGAAGGCGCCGCGCGTCAATATTGGGATTGGCCTTGGCGATCTTGCCAGCGTATTTGGCGTCGCCGTAATAGGCCTGAGCAATCGAGCTGAAGGTTTCGCCCGATGCCACCTTATGGGTCGATGCCGTCAGGGTAGATGTGGATGATCCCGGCCGGGTCGTGGGGCTGGAGCGCGGGGTATCGAGCGGCGGATCAACATTGACCGTTCCGCCATTGGCGAGCTCGTGCTTTTCGGTATCGCCCGAAGTCGGCGAGACTCCATCGATATGATCCGCCGCCAGGAGCTCGGCCCACTTGGTGCCGCTGGCATTGTTGCCCGTTGCGGGGGCGTTGTCGCCCTCGCGATCGGGGTAGATCTTGGTCTCGGGCTTGTCATTCCCGTTAGGCTTGGCCGCGCCTGGGTCCACAGCGGGCGCCGGGTTGGCCGTCGTGGTATTAGTCGGTGAAACAGAGCCACCTCCGACAGCGCTTGTGTCGCCGTCGGAGGTGGGCTGCGCCTGAATACCGGTGGTATCCAGGGTTACTTTCTTCTTGTTGTTCTTTGGTACGACGACGGCATAAACCAGCAAAACCGCAACCAGCACGCCGCCAATCGCCATCCCGATGCGCGAATCCCTTCGCATAATTGGGCATCCTTTCCCACGCGGGAATTTTCAGTTTCTTACGCGCCAGCCGTCCGCGGTTTACCCGACATCGGCGCCATGCGCGTCTCCTCATGTTCGATGCGCTTGCCGACCAACAAGATCGGTGAGGCAATTGCGATAGAGGAGTACGTTCCTACAAGTATGCCAACCAGCAAGACAAATGTAAAGCCATGGATACCCTGGCCGCCCAGGAAGTACATGATCGCCACGGTTACGATGTTGGTTCCGGCCGTCAGCAACGTACGCGACAACGTCTGGTTGATCGCATCGTTGATGATCTTTCGGCTTACGTGCCCGAACTTGCCTCGGTTCTCTCGAATTCGATCGAATACCACAATCGTATCGATCATCGAGTAGCCCATGATTGTTAAAATACCCGCCACCACCGTCATATTGATGCGGAAAGGCTCAAGCTGAAGGATGTTCCGCAGCACCGGCACGTTCACCAGATAATGGGCAAAACCGAGGGCCGCGATGGTAAAGGCCACGTCGTGGAGAAGGGCCACGACGGTAGCCGTGCCATACTTGAGGTTGCCGAACCGGAACCAGATGTAGGCCATGATCGCCAGCACCGAAAGCACGAGCGCCTCGATGGCGGCGGTGGTCGTATCGCCAGCCACCTGGGCATCGAAGGTCTTCACCTGCTGAAGCTGTGCCGGCCGATTAATGGCGTCGTTGGTCATCTTCCAGAGCGGCTCAGCCACCTCGACCTGCCATTTGTCGGCATCCTTCATGTAAGGAATCGCATCGTCGTTGGCCAGGACAACCGCCGTCGCAGTCGGCCGGTCAGAATTGGATCCATACGGTGTCTGCACGGTAAATTCCCGCCGAGCGCCTGGATCATTGCTATTAAGCTGGAACTGCTGCTGGTGAATGCGATCGGCGATGGCCGTTGCCGACAGCGGCGGATCAATATGCGTCAGCACGATCGCCACGCCGCCCTTCTGGTCGTCGGCCGTCGGCACCTTAAACCCGCCGGCCCAAGTGCCCTGGACTAATGCTTTCGTATTGGCATCGGTCAGCGGCAGCACCGTATGGTTCATCGCCGCCGCCAACGGCTTGCCCACGTCTTCAAATTGCGAAGGCACATCTACTTTCAGCAGCGAATTCCCGCTGGAATCGCGCATCGTCGCCAGCACCGCTTCCTGTACCTGCGCGCGATTGGCATTGGGGGTACTGACTTCATACGTCAGATCGTTGCCGCCGATGGACTGCGGCTGCGGGCTGGGCAGGGCATTCGGATCGCCCTTCTCGAGTAGCTTGCGCACGTCGTCGATCGGCAGCGGCTTCTTGAGCTCGAACGTCACCGATGTGCCGCCGGCAAATTCGATGTCAAACATCTTCCCCTGGCTGACTTTGATGCTGAACAGCACTGAGCCAATAATGATGGCAATCACACTAAATCCAATGAAGGCCCAGGCCTTGCCCATCCAGTCGATATTGGGCCGCAGCAGCTTGTCCCATTTGGGGAAGGTCATTGGGATGCTGCCGAGCGTTCGCACGCCGAAGTTCTCGACCATGATGTTGAAGATGGTTCGCGTGACGAACAAAGCGGTGAACAGCGAAGCCACGATACCGATGATCAGCGTGATGCCGAACCCGCGCACCTCTTCGGTTCCCAGCAGAATCAGGAAAATCGAAGTGATGATAGTCGTCATGTTGGAATCCCAGATGGCGCTGGCAGCCTTGCCAAAGGCATGGCGGAGTGCCATTCGGATTCCGACGCCGTGGATCTGCTCTTCACGCAGTCGCTCGAAGACCAGCACGTTGGCGTCCACTGCGGTACCGATGGTCAGCACGATGCCGGCGATACTGGGGAGGGTGAACGTCGCGTTGAGCGCGCTCATGACCGCGAGGATCAGCAGCACGTTCATGACGACGGCAAAGAACGCGACGATTCCAGAGATATAGTAGTAGCCGATCAAAAACACGCCGACGACCGCGAGGCCCGCGACGCAGGCCAGCAAACCGGCATGAAGATTGTCCTGCCCAAGCTGCGGGCCGACGGTCTGTTCGCTGATCGGCTCATCCGCGAGCGTTGCAGGAAGACTTCCCGCGCGAAGCGTGCTGACCAGGTAATCCAATTCCTGCGGCGTAAAGCCACCTTGGCCGCCGGAGATCTGCCCGCGCTCGCCAATGGTCGCTTCGATGTTGGGCGCGCTGATGACGCGGCCGTCGAGCACAATCGCCATCGGTCGGCTATGGTTGCCCTGCGTGAGCTGCCGCATGTAAGCGCCGCCCTGGGGGTCGAACGTGAAGCCGACGACCTGCTCGCCGCTCATTTCCGTTTCGACGTCGGCATTGGTCAACACCCAATGCTTACGACCTGGTCCGTTGTCAATCGATTTGTCAGGCGTGATGTAGCAGAGCACATAATTGTGCTTGTTATAGGGAACACTGTTGCTCTTGAACTCCTTGACGTTGTCCACCTGGTACCAGCGGGTCGTATCGCCCGCTTGGAGCTTGGGTCCTTGCGTTTGCAGGCGCTCGACCATCTTCTGGTAATCCGCCTGCGGCAGATCATTGGCCAGGATGTGAAATTCCAGAACGCCGGCGCCTTGAAGCTTGCGCTTCAGATCGGTTACGTCATCCAGCATGCCGCGCGTGTTTTTCACGGCATCGGAAGCGGCGACGTACTCATCGATCGCCTTTGTGCGTGCCGGGAAGTCCGCGTACTGTTTATGCAGCGCCGCCAGATCGGCATTGCGCTCAGTTTCCGGCTCTGCAAGGATCGAATCGATTTCTTCAGGGTGGACGTTAGTCGCAGCGATCGGCGATGGCCCGGCCGTTTCCGCACCGGGTGGCTTGGGGTGAAGCAGATTGTTGTATTCGATGCGCAGGCGCGCTTCTTCGTCCGCATTCTGCGCCTTATGAGCCGCTTGAATTTGATCCCATAGATTGGCTAGCTTGTGGTAAAGCTCTTTGCGCTGCTGGCTGTCCGAAGCCATGCGATCGAGGTCAGCGCGGGTCTTGCCATTCTTGCCTTCGATGGCATCGACCACGTCATCCGTATTGACGTTGGTGGCTTCGAGGGCATCCTGTGCCGCCACCATGTTTCGGCTCAGTTCCTTGCGCTTGGCGGCGTTTGCCTGCGTGTCACCAGTCAAAGGCATCTGAATTTCGAGACGCGTATCGCCCTGCGGACGCCAGATCAGGTTTCGCACGCCTTCGGGATCGACGCGCTTCTTAAGAACCTCCGCAACCTGGCTCGCAAGCTGGCCATTGGGCTTGATGCCTTCGGGCGGCTTGATTTCGTACAGCAGGCTGGTGCCGCCGACGATGTCGATGCCGGGCTTCAGGTTGATCCAGTGATCGACCTTGTCGTGCGGATGGCTGACCTTGTGAAGCACCGGCGAGAAGATGATCGCCAGCGCCGCCAGCAATACGACGCCGATGATGCTGAGTCGTTGTACGTTATGTTCGTGCATGGTTGGCTCGGAAAGGATTCAACGGGCAATTCGCCAAAGCCGATTTGCGGCAACGAGCGAACGGCAAAATTGCAGAAGAAAGAAACGGCTTTAAATCACGGCAGATGAGATTTCGATTTCGGGTAATCGCACTGCCGGCAGATAGAGACTGGTTTTTACCCGATCATCGGCGGGCCGGTCGGTTGAAGTGACTGGCCGGCGAAAATCACTTGACGAATCCTCGCCTGTGATGCGCAGGGACTTGCCAGCAGAATCTGCCGTGTCGGCAGCAGTAGGTCACATGCTGCTGCAATACCTGTGACATCATGCGAAGTGCCATGAAAACCCAGTTCATGGATTCCCACGTAACTGCTTGACGCGACCACCTGCCGCCATCGCAGCGCCGGAGATCTTCGGCCGCCACGAAGTGCCGATTTCTCGTTCTCCGTCGATTCTTCCGGCCGGGCATTGGCGGCATCGCGCGCCGCCTGCATGGTCCCATTGCCGCGCGGCGTTTCATCATGCTGCCGCGAATCACTTTGCGATTGCGACGCCTGTGCCGCGGCTCCAACCACCGGCGCAAAGGACAGACAAAGGACAACCTGCGCCATGAGCGCCAGGGTGAGCCGCCTTGTCTGAATCGATTGCGCCATCTATTGCAATTCCGGTTTGGCGTCGCTCGCCAAACCGATTCGACTTCGCAGCGTTACTGGGCCTTTTCTTCTTCCACGACCCGGTTAATCGCGCTGCGGGAAAATTTGATCTTGGTGTTGTTGCTCTCGTCCACCTTCACCAGCACTTCGCCATCGCGCACCTCGACGACCGTTCCGAGGATGCCGCCGATGGTTTGTACCCGGTCACCCCTTTTCATTTCATCGATCATCTTCTGCTTTTGACGATCCTGCTTGCGCTTCGAATTCATCGAGAAAAACATGAAAATCAGCAGGATCGCGATGAGCGGAACCATCGGCGAACTGAGAAGGTCCGCGTACGGCGGCCGCCCGCTCGTCGGGGCCGCGGCCGGCGCGGCGGCAGCAAGAGCATGAAAAACCAGACTGTTCAAACCATCTCCTTATTCAATCGTCAAATCCAATTCTATTTCTCACCGGGATCAGAATCGCAGGCGGCCGAATCATCCTGGGCCGGGCCCAAACCACATCTTGGATCATCTCGGCGAAACTGCTCGAATGTTCCCTGGCCAATGGCTTTACGAATGTCGGCCATCAGCCGTTGGTAGAATCGGATATTATGCACCGACGTAAGCACGGGGCCAAGCATCTCGCCCGCAAAAAAATAGTGCCGGATCGCGCCACGCGTAAAATGGCGGCAGGCGTAGCAGTCGCAGCCGTGCTCGATCGGCCCGCGATCGGCGATAAATCGGCTGTTTCGAAGGCGAATCGCGCCACCGGCAGTAAACGCGTAAGCATTGCGCCCGTTTCGTGTTGGCATCACACAATCGAACATGTCGATGCCATTCGAGACGCCCGCTACGATGTCGCGCGGAAAGCCGACGCCCATCAAATATCGCGGTTTATCGGGCGGCAAGATCGGCGTCACGCCCGCCAGCACCGCGACCATCGCCTCAAATCCCTCCCCCACCGCGCATCCGCCAACCGCATATCCCGGGAAATCCATTTCGATCAATCGACGCGCGCATTCGTGACGAAGCGCCAAATCGGTTCCACCTTGTACGATTGCAAAGAGCGATTGATCGCCCGGCCGCGCATGCGCCTGCTTACACAAGGCCGCCCACCGCACCGTCCGCTCAACCGCCTGGCGGTGATAGGCCGTCTCCGCTTTGCCGGGCGGGCATTCGTCGAAAGCCATAATGATGTCGGCCCCCAGATCGTTCTGCACCTGGATGCTGCGCTGCGGCGAAAGGTGAATCATCGAGCCATCGATATGGCTTTTAAATGTGACCCCGTCGTCATTAATGGTGCGAATGTCGGAAAGCGAGAAAACCTGAAACCCGCCGCTGTCGGTGAGGATCGGCCCCGGCCAAGACATGAAACCATGCAGGTCGCCCAAGGCCGATACGACCTTTTCGCCCGGCCGGAGCATCAGGTGATACGTGTTCGCGAGAATGATCTGCGAGCCGGTGGCGGCAACCTGGTCGGGAAGAACGCCTTTGATGGTCCCCTGCGTCCCGACCGGCATGAAGGCCGGCGTATCAAAAGAGCCATGGCGCGTCGTCACGCGACCGAGCCGTGCGCTCGATGATGGATCGACGGCCAGCCGCTCATAGCACAGCGGCACATCAGACAGGACACTCATGCCGCCGATTGTGGGGGATAAGACGGGTTGGCCTCAAGGGCTGGCCGTCACTTCGTAGATATGTCATCTCGTCGCACGACACAAAAAGACACAAAATGACGCGCGCGGCGAGATGTGTCTAAATTGGACTTTTCCGACATAATATACTGAAATAACAGCGCTTAAGTCCATGTCGCGCGCATTTTTGCGCGCGTCATCCGACCTGCGACAGTTCGTCCCTCTTGCTCACCCCATCAACGCCTGTGTTCACCACGGCCGCGCTCGTGCTCATAGCGCCGGTGCGATGAGTAGTGATATTCATACCGCGGATGGACAAAGAATCCGCCGATGCGCAGGCCACCCAGATCAACCCGCGCCGAAAACAGGGGCGGCGGCGGTGCGTAAACCGGCGGCTCAACCGATACGACCTGCGGCCCCGCGTACTGAGCCGGCGCATCGACCACCGCTGGCGCGGGGCTATAAGTCGGTCGCGGCGCGACGCTTTCGGTCGCTTCGATTGCCGCTTCTCGATCGCGCTGCGCCGATTGTGCGATCGCAGTAGCTCGCTCCACATCCGCGTTGGCATGGTCGATAACAGCCTGCTGACTCGCCAGTTCCTGTTGCAGCGAAGCGATATCGGCCTGGATCGCGACGATTATCTTGTGATTGTAGTCAATACCAGCAATCTGCTTCTGATAATCATCCTGTGCCGAGGCCAGCTTCGATTGTGCCTCATGCACCGACGCGATGGCCTGCTCACAGGCATGCTGGGCATCGGTCAGCTCTTTGATCGCAGCCGCAGTACGCGGACTCGATGGGCCGATGCGCTGCTGCGATAGTCGGCAGGCATCCATGTTCGATTCCGCCTGCGTCAGGCGCTCGCGAGCCGCGCGAACCTCAACATCGCTTGACAACGCATGTTCGCGGAGATCATCCATTTTTCTGCGGGCGGCTTCCCATTGCCGGGTCGCTTCGTCCATTTCAGTTGCCGGCGCCGAAGGATTGTTATGGAGGGCCGACAAATGCTGATCGGCCGATTCCCATTCGTGATAGGCGTCGGAGTATTCGCGGGTCGTGGTCAATCGCTGCGTTACGGCGCTCTCCGCCAGATGCAGATCATCCTTCGCCTTCTCGATGGCCTGATTCGCAGTGACGTACCCTTCCGATCGGTCGATCGGCTTCCCATCATCCGCCAGCGCCTGATCGACTGCCATCCGATCGGCATGGCATCGGGCCATCGCCTGGTCGAGCGCCATTTCCCGCTCATGCAGCGCACTGGACCAATGATTCACCGCCACCTGTAGCGCCGGCATCGCCTGCTGAGATTGTTCAATGCGCGCCGAGACTGAAGCGATCTGACCCTGCTGCCCTTGAATCTCAGACTGCAGGTCGGAGACGGCTGACTTAGCCGCATCCGCTTTTTGTCGCGCCTGCGTGACGCCCGCCTCCGCATCAGCGACTCGCATGTCCGCCGACACCACCGCATCAGTATTCGTCGGCGGGACGTAATTCGACTGATACTGCGCCCGCGCCGGCGACCCCATCCACAGCCCGGCTACGACCGCGACCGCCGCTGCCGAACATCCAGAAATCATCCGTTTTTGCATTGTCACGCTCCTTGGATGGAGATTGAAATCCTCGCCGACTTGGATCATTACGGGTCACAAATCAGACAGTGCGTGTGACGGGACGTTAGAACGCGCAAGGATTTTCCTACCGCGCTTCTAATGCACGCGCCCGCTTGCAAACCTCGCCCGCGCACCGACAATCGCACGCTCAAATGCTTCCCGACAGCCTGGAAACCCCCCGCCGACCGTGGCCTGCGAAGGTGGCGCGCTCCTTTTATTTTGCATTCGTCGGAATCGGCTATCTGCTGCGCTCGCAGCGCAACGCCCGCATCGAATTGCTCGTCGGCATCATCGCCTGCGCGCTAGGTTTCTGGCTGCGCATCAGCCGGGTTGAATGGGCGGTGGTCGTCTTCACGATCGCGCTCGTGCTGATCCTCGAAGGGCTCAATACCGCGGTTGAAATGGCTATCGATCTTGCTTCGCCCGAAGTCCACCCGCTCGCCAAGCATTCAAAAGACCTGGCGGCGGGGATGGTGCTGATCGCTTCGATCGCCTCAGTCGCGGTGGGCCTGCTGATCTTCGCGCCGCCGCTCTGGCAAAAGATTTTTGGAACCCATCCATGAAACAGCAGCCGCTGCGCACGACGGTGATCGGAAGCTATCCGTTTCCAGGCTGGCTGGAGTTTGCCTCGCAGAATCTCGACCGCTTCGGCTCGGCTGACGTCGCCGAGGCGCAGGATGATGCGGTGATCTGTGCGCTACACGACCAATTAGCTGCCGGGCTCGATGTCATCACCGATGGCGAGCAGACCCGCCTCGATTTCAATCTTTCTTTCTACGGATTTCTAGAAGGCATCGAACTTGAAGGTGCCTCGCTGCGCCGCTTCGGGCCGCCGGCTCACGATCAGCGCGGCCGCCATGCGATTCGCGGCGAACTTCGCGCCCCGCGCGGCTTGGGAGCCGTTGAAGAATTCAGGCGACTCCAACGTCTTGCCCCCAAAGGGCCGACCCTCAAGGCCAGCGTGCCCGGCCCCTACACCCTCAGCGGTCGTCTGATCCCCGGCGGCCAATATTCCGATCGCTATGCGGTCACCGAGGCGCTGCTGCCGATTGTCCGACAGGAACTAGAGGCACTGGTAAAGGCAGGCTGCCGAGAAATCACCGTCGATGAGCCTTCGATGAGCTGTTACGCCTACAAGGAAGATCCGAAGCGATTTGTCGATATTTTCAATTGCACCGTCGAAAGCGTCGCCGGCAAATGTCGCCTCTCGACCCATCTTTGTTTCGGAAACTTCAAAGGCCATGCCGTCGGCCCCCGGCAATATGCGCCGATGTTCCCCGCATTTCTCGACCTGAACGTGGACGAGATTCATCTTGAGATGGCCAGCCGCGAGTTTGCCGAGCTGGAGCTGATCGAAACCATCGCCAAGCGCAAAGACGTTGCCGTCGGCATCATCGACGTAAAAAGCTACTACGTCGAAACCGTCGCGGACGTCGCCGACCGCGTGCGACGTTGTCTCAAATTCGCGCCCCCTGATCGACTCTCCTTCGCACCCGACTGCGGTTTGAGCCAAACCGCGCGGTGGGCAGCGAAACAGAAGCTCGCAAACATGGTCGCGGGGGTGAAGGTCGTGCGGAAGGAACTGGGAATCTAATTAGCCGACTTTAGCCGCCCGGCTTGTCGGGCGCTCCCAGTATTTGCGATCGGAGCAGCGCCCGACAAGCCGGGCGGCTAAAGGAATGCATATTCGTCGCGCCTCCTTCAAGGAACGTACCATGCAGGAGCCCTTTCAATCGGACGATGCGTTTTTGAAAGACGTAGCCCAGCGCCACGCGCAGCCCGGGCTCGCTCTCTGGTGGCTCGGTCAGAGCGGGTTCCTCCTGATGTACCAAGGTCGATGTGCCCTGCTCGACCCATACCTTTCTGAATCGCTCACCGAGAAATACGCGAAGACGGACGAGCCTCATGTGCGCATGACGCGGCGAGTGATTGACCCGTGTCGGCTCGATTTCGTTTCGGTCACTGCCAGCACGCACAATCACACCGATCATCTCGATGCGCAGACGCTTAAGCCGCTGCTGGATGTGAACCCGGAGATGGCTCTGATCGTCCCCGAGGCCAATCGCGCCTTTGCCGCCGATCGGCTCGGGCTCGAAATCGAGGCAATCGTCGGAGCGGAGGAAGGCCGTCCGATCGAAGTGGCGGGCTTTTCATTTCAGGCAGTTCCCGCCGCCCATGAGACGCTTGAACGGGATGCCGCGTGGCGATTGACGCATGTGGGATACATCGTCCGCGCGGGAAGCCTTACGATTTATCACAGTGGAGATACCGTGCGCTATCCGGGGATGGCGGAGCTGCTATCCACTTTCGACATAGACGTCGCGCTACTACCCATTAATGGCCGAGCGCCCGAACGCCGCGTCGCGGGAAACCTCAATGGCCTCGAGGCAGCGCAGCTCGCCCACGACATCGGCGCGAAACTGGTCGTTCCGTGCCATTACGACCTGTTCGAGTTCAATACTGCCTCGCCTGATGCGTTCGTGGCCGAGTGCGAGCGGCTGGGGCAGCGGTATCACGTTCTGAAAAACGGGCAGTGCCTGGACATCCCGGAGGAATAGAGGACCGGTTTCACCACAAGGCACGGATGCGGAGGCAAGGTTTTGCTGATGGGATCGGCCTATGCGAAAACCTTTCCAGGAAGAGTATTAGCCGCAGATAATGGTCGTGTAAGTTGCATCAATCTGCGTTTATCTGCGGTCAATTTCATTGCGCAATTCGCTCCCTTCGCACTGGCCCATCCCTTGAGCAAATCCCGGGCTCCGTGTCTCCGTGCCTTGTATGTTCAAAAACACCAACAGACGTTCTACTACCGCTCGCCGTGTCCGCGGGGCGAGGAGCGTAGCGACGAGCCATGCGGACACGGCGA